>Ga0114981_10001505_pt1 | contig 15222 bp, 12 predicted proteins | sample S_140806_MF_Meta_FD_87028 | JGI IMG/M metagenome (GOLD analysis project Ga0114981, IMG submission 87028) | Freshwater microbial communities from Lake Simoncouche, Canada to study carbon cycling - S_140806_MF_MetaG | ecosystem: Environmental > Aquatic > Freshwater > Lake | place: Lake...
CGGTCAGTATGGTCAGTACGGTCAGTACGGTCAGTATGGTCAGTATGGTCAGTATGGTCAGTACGGTCAGTACGGTCAGTATGGTCAGTACGGTCAGTACGGTCAGTATGGTCAGTATGGTCAGTACGGTCAGTATGGCCAGTACGGTCAGTACGGTCAGTACGGTCAGTACGGTCAGTATGGTCAGTATGGCCAGTATGGCCAGTATGGTCAGTATGGTCAGTATGGTCAGTATGGCCAGTACGGTCAGTACGGTCAGTACGGTCAGTACGGTCAGTACGGTCAGTACGGTCAGTACGGGTACTAAGATATAGACCTCCTTCAATTAGTAGTAGTAGCCGGGCCCAAGGGCCCGGCTACTACTACTTTAAGGGTAGAAAAGATGGAAATAATATATATTTGTTATTGAATATAAAGTGAAAACTAGTAAAAATGTAAGCTATCTTTAACCATATTATAGATAAAAAATAAAAAAAGTATTATAGTAGAAAAAGTATTGCGACTGTAGGGATGGTAGTGTGGTAGGAACTCTTGGGAGAAAAATAGTAAGTAAAGTAGAATAAAGAAGTTGATTGCGGAAAAAAAATATGTAGGAACAATAAAAAATATGAAGAGAATAATAATTACAATAAGTTTAATATCTGTACTAGCCCTGAGTGCTTGCTCATCAAAGAGCAACGACTCTATCAATGATTCATCTAATCCGTCTGATACTAAGACAACCGCAACCGCAAACTCTAATGGAATTGATAGCAAAGATGGAAGTGCTACTGGTAAGTCAAAAGCAGCCACTCCCCCAACTGCAGCAATGCCTGGAAGTAAGGCTACTCCTAACGCTTTAGCATGGAAGGTAGTAACAGATATCTCAGCAACTTGCGCAAAAGCTTTGCAGCCATTTAGAGATTTTGAAGATAAGCATCCTGATGGCTTAAGTCGCGAACAGTATCAAACGGCTGCGGAACAGAAAGAGATGAATGCAGCGATGACAGCGGTTCAGAGTAACACTAAGATCTGTACTAAGAAAGAATTCGACACATGGTATAACCAAGAATACCTTGGTTGGAGTAGGTCTAGCAAGTAGTAATGATGAAACTAATAGAAAACAAAACTACTAAGAAGGGTAATATTTAATGAAGAAAAATTCAGTATCAGATAACGAATCATCAATCAATGCTGAGGTTGAGGTAAAAGATAGTAAGAAAGGTATTGGAAGCAAGCTTCCTATCATAATTATGATCTTTACTCTTGTCTTAGCAGGAATTTTGATTACCGCTAAGTTAAGCATGAATCGTGAAAATAAAAAAGTTACTGTTAAAGTTCTTAGGCCAGGTTCGATGGTTAAATGGGACATGGATATGAATAATAACCTCTCCGATTTAGCTCTTAATCTTGTTGCTTTGAATAAGGTAACAGGTGATGCTCGTACACAACTTTGTACCGCGATCGGAAAGGATATCACAACCTTTGCGACTGGCGTAGCTCCCGCACCTGACCAGGTTATTCAGGATTTATTTGCAACCTGGATTTCATCAGCATCAAGAGCCATGGATTCTTGTAGTAAGAATCTTCCAACAGCTAAAGCAGATATGGCTACCTCTGAGGATAACTTCAAGTTATACTTAGCACAGTTGAATCTAGCAAGAGTTGGAAATCGCTAGAGTATAACTCTCTTCAAAGAAGGCCCTTACTTAGGTAGGGGCCTTCTTTATTGCCAGAAGGAAGAGGAGCGACACAATAAAATATATGACCTTAACAAAAAAGAAAGCCTTAACTTTTCTAGTAGTAATATTTTCATCATTAATCAGTTTATCTCCCGCCTCTGCACATGTCGATGTATCAGCGACGACTCCTTATGATGGTGAGGTTTTTCCAACAAGTCCCCCTAGTATTAATATAGCCTTTGAAGGCTTAGTTGACCCAACTCAAGTGATGACTACGCTAAGAAAAGCTGATGGTAGCAAACTCGATAACCCTAAGCGTAGCACCCCTGATGGACCGGTCTCAAAAGTTGATTTCACGTTACCCTCTCTGGCAGATGGAACCTATATAGCGGGTTATAGAGCTAACTCTTCTGACGGCCATGTGGTCGAAGGTGAGTTCTCTTTCTCGGTTGGTGCTGCACCAGCTAGCAAACTCGTATTAAAAAGTAAACAACCTCAAGCAGGAAGAACTTTAGAAGTAGCGGGTAGAATTACATTTGATATAGGCATGATAGTGCTAGTAGGTTCAATATTCTGGATGTTAGTATTGTTTCCTAAACCACAAAAAGAGAAGAAGAGTAGCGAGAAAGAGGAGAAAAAATCTCAAGAGTTAAACCCATTGTTGCATGAGAGGTCACCAGAGATAGTAGCTTACTACTATAAAGTTTTGGGGATGATCAGCAAGATTGGCTTAACCCTACTAACTACAGGACTAGTGATAAGAGTTGGCTCGTTTCTCGCTCAAACGGTACCAGGAGCAACTACTAAGCAACGTTGGGAGTTATTTTACTCAAAACCCCTCTGGAAGTTATTGATCACTCTATTGATAATCTATGCTATTACACTGATATGCAATACGACAAAGATTAAGGAGGAGAGCAAAGCTACATTTTACGCAGCTTTGAGTTTTATCGCCCTCTACACCGTAGGGTTAGTATCTCATGCAGCCGACCAGCCACTTCCATTGATGGATGCAGGGTTATGGGCTTGTCACGTAGCTTTGATCTCACTATGGGTGGGACCTGTATTGGTATACACAATTTTAAAAATAACTCCAGAAAGTAAATTCTCTAACCAAGATTTGCTAATTGGTCTTAAGCAATTTGCACCCCTGGGTATCTTTTCTGTAATTTTTGCTAGCGTTACCGGTGCAGCTCAAGCATGGGTATACGCTGGTGGTGGAATTCCAAAGGGAGAGTACCTCTACTTAATAATTGCAAAAATATCTTTAGTAGTGTTACTGCTTCCTCTCGGGTTGATTAACAATAGAAGAGTAGCAAAAGATAAAGCAATTATAGGGAAATCGCTAAAGTATGAGCTAGTAATCATGGCAATTGTGATAATAATAGCCGGAATCTTAGCAACCACCACTCCACTTTCTAGTTAAATATTAGTGCCTCAAATGAAGTTTGAGGAACAATAATAATTATGCAAATTACTAGAAATGCTCTTAGAATATTTTTTACAACCGCCTTCTTAACTCTAATATTAGCAGCTGAGGTTGGAATATTCTCTCCAAAGTATTCTAATGTAGTATATGTAGTAGGTACCCTGATAGTATTTCTGAGCTTAAAAACTCTTTCTATGAGAAGTAGTAGCGCTAATAATAACATACAGCATGGTTACCTGGTAGTAGTTGCAGTAGCATTTCTTTTGCAGAATACAGGACTAAGGCCCGTAATTGATTTAATCGATATTGGTTTATTTATGGTAGCAATCGCGATAAGTTACTTTATTAATTATTACATAAAGAATCTTTACTCATTACTTATGAGCAGAATCCTAATTCTTGGGGCGTACTTTTACCTAGCGAGCAAGGCATTTGATTTTAATGTAGACACTAACTTTATTTACCTTGTTTTAACCTTACTATTCACACCGTTAATCGTATTAACACTTACTGCTTTTAATAAGAAAATTATGTATGGGATTGTTACTACTTTATCATTAGTAATTGTGAATGGTTTCTTCACATTAAGCAACTTAGCAAAATGGGGTAAAGCAGGGATATTGGATACACCTAAGTTAATGCTGTTGCTTGGTAACTTACTAGTGATAGCCTTAACAATAATGTTAATCAAATTACCTAAGATTCTAGATGAGAAGAAAATATTTATGGGTATTACAAGTTTCATGGTAATGATCTCAGTAATCTCCCTAGTGCCAACACAAAATCCATTTTCAAAATTAGCAGCTTCGGCTTCCGCTAAAGTAATTGCAGATCAAACTAGAGCAAGTTCTGTAGCTGGGTATAGGCTACCAGGAGTGGGTTATAAGGATGCCCTTAGCGGAAAGAGTTTTGAGGAATGCGATCAGGGTTCAACAGAGGGAAGAGATTGCTTCATTACCTACTATGTGGATCTTGCTAAAAAAATTGGAGTTAAAGCTACGGTGGATGATGTTATACTTGCCATGAATACAAAGAGGGGCAAAAATCTAAGCGCACACTGCCACCAAGTAACCCATGCTATCGGTCAATTTGCAGCAGCCACAGAGTATAAAAAAGATCCCTTGTCTGGGTTAAAGCTGGAACCCCAAGTCTGTGCAACGGGGTATACACACGGTATCTTCCAAGCTTTCTGGGAGCCTTATGATAATAAAGAAATGACTGCTAATGCCCCTAAGGCCTGTAACAACCTAGGCATGGTAGTGGGATACTATCGCTGGACTTGCAATCATATTCTTGGTCATGAACTTGTAATTAGAGATGAGTTAAGTCCAGGACCGCAACTTAGAGCTTGTTTAACTATTGACGATGACCATAGTATTAACGACTGCCTCTCTGGGGGTTGGATGCAATTTTTTAGCGATGACCCTATATTGGCGATGTTTAAGTCAAAGAATGCAACTGCAAAAGATATTTTCGCTTACTGCGACAAAGAGGTACTAAGGATGCAGCGTATGTGCTATCAAGAGACTTTCCCTGCACTCTCAATTATCAAAAATTCAGACTTCACTTCGGAGATGGTAGATTGTAGTTTGGCTTCAGATTTGCAGAACAAAAAATGGTGTATACAAGGAGTTGCCAGAGCTATTGCAATTACCGGTAATTACACAGTTCCTTTCGCTACGAGTGAATGTACTAAGCTAACAGGCGAGACAAGAGATTATTGTCTTACAGCCTCAGCCGCATCAATTACCTTAAATATGGGATCCGCCTCAGATACAAAACCTATGTGCGATATAGTGGTAGCTAAAGAGACTAAGGATTATTGTTATCGCTGGATTAGGGATTCAAGAGGTTTGATCGCTAGTGGTCCAAACAACCAAAATATGCCAAAGAGTTAATAACTTTTTTTAAGACCTATAGTGATTGGTTAGCTAAAGTAGAAATTTAGCTATAATGATTTTTCTCAAATATAAAAACTATACATTTAGGTTGTAAGGCATAAGAGTATAAGCCAAAAAAGGATAATTTGGCACAATAAAAAGTATGAGTTTACTATACTTTCTTATCCCAGCTTGTGTTTTATCTACTATAGTTTTATACTTTGCACCCAAGAGAAGTATAACTCAGCCGGTAAGTTTTAATATAGGAAATGAAAAAAGTATAATAAGTTCTCTAGTCATCGCTCCTGAGATTTTTCCGGGGCTAACCTTACTAGAAAAAGAGAATTTTGCCTCAAATACTGCAGGAGAGATCTGGGAAGTTGCTAGTGAACTAGCAAAAAAGTACCACTGGGAGAATATCGCAGATAGTATAGTTGAGGTTACCGATGAGATCAAACGAGAGTTAGAGAGTATTTACGATAAAACAAATTTGTTTACTCCAGAAGCAAAAAATAAGATCATTGAGAAGTACAATGATAGACTCAAGAAAAAATCAGCATATTACCTAGGCTGCATGGCGTCGGCAACGGAGGATGGAATTCTCTTGGAGTGGGATGATAGTAAAAACTTATTACTAAGAATAGTGAGTGAGGTTCAAAAAGTAGAGTATGAGTTCACTAATTGGTTAAATAGTGTTAAGAGTTTTTCTGAGGATTTAAATTTTGCAATTGAAAAGAGTGAGAAATTCAAAGATTATGTATTAACAGCGCTAGAGTATTCTAGGGCAAGCGAGTTTATAAGTACCAGCCAACTGACAATCCCTAAGGCGGTAAAAACGGGAATTAATACCGGAAAATCTTTTGGTAATAAGTATGATACCATGGTAATTAATGAGGTAATAGGTAGTTCTTTTACCTCTAAACAAGAGTTTAAAGATACTTACCGCGAATTATACATAAAGTTCTCCCAAAAAGAGCCGAGCAAAAACAACCCAATGCACTCGCTTAGCGACTCACTGGTAACTTACTATGAAGAGTTAATCATTGCGGGAAGTGAAATTATTAATGATTACATGGATAGGACGTTATTTAACGGAAACTCTAAAATAGTTAAAAGCGAAAATGAAACGTTACCCCTGAAAAGAGTTTACACACCATACAAAACCTCTAAAAAACTTTTTGTCTACGGATTAACGGTTGTAAGTAGTTGGGCTAACTATGGTTTGATTAATTCTCTTGAGATGAGTAGTATAGTAAAAATATTGTTAGGTACAGCATTGGTTTTATTAACTGCTTTCTCTATTTTGTGGGCTCTAGTTGATATAGACACGATGTATTTAGATATGCCTAGCTTTTATATAGGTATTATAGTAACTTGGATACTAGTAATAATAGGGGGAGTTGTAAGTGCAGATATTAAATATTTCCTTCCGGGGATAACCATGACAGTTTTAATGGTATTTATCTTTGAACTAATCAACTTATTGTATAAGAAGGTAAGGGGTAGTGATGGTATGGGGATGGGAGATACGATGATAATTTTAGGGACTATTGGTGTCCCAACGGCTATTAGCGGTTCATGGCAGATGGGTTATCGTATAACCATGCTTAGCTTTGTATTAGGTATAATTGGTTGGTTTTATAACAAAGTCAAAAATAATGCAAAAAAAGAGGAGCCATTCGCATTTGGACCCTACTTAGCATTGGGTTGGATGTTAGCTGTAGTTACCTGGCAATTAACCAGCGGAGTACTACCAGCAGGCTTTTAAGTAAAAAGTAAAATTATTACTGATTGAAAGCTTTTGCGTAATCAAGAACAAAATCTACAACTTCACTCCATGAATTGGCTCTAGGTCCTGCAAGGTGCCTATTGTAGGGAGCATCAAAAATCAGGACATCGTGACCTGCTTCTCTCATGGCCTCGATTACGTGGGGGGCATCGTCAATATGCAACTCTGAAGCGATTGCTTCTTTAGTGCCGAGAAAACAGAGATCTCTAAAAGGTATGCGGGGACGACCATCTGCCCTAGGGGCTTGTAACCAGCGAACAGTGTCACTAACCACGAAACCATGATCTCCATAAGCACCTAGTCTGTGAGTAACCACTCTAATATGTATCTCGTTGTCGGAAAGTTCCCAGAGAGCATCTGAGGCCCCTTTGATCTCTGGCATTGAGGTGAATATTCCATTTAAGACAGCCTCTTTATGCGCTTGGTTATAGCTTTCACGGTCTTTAAACCAACCAGCTTTTACTAAATCCCAGTTACTTGCCTCCAAATCAGGTACATCTTGACCTGAGGTATGAAGAAAATTTTTAAGGGATCCTAAATAGTCCCCACAAACGCCATCTAAATCTACACCTAATACGAATCTTTTCATAACCCTATAGTGCTCTCACTCGGCCAAAAATCACAGAGATATACAAATTAATGGCTAATAAGGGTGGATTAGACGCGACCGTGACGCATTAGCCTGCGGAGGACTACGGGATGGTTAAGCTTAGAGAGAGCCTTGGCTTCGACCTGGCGAACAGCCTCGCGGCTTAAGCCTAGCATTCTACCGATGGCGGAAAGTTTCTGGGCAGGCTCAGCATCAAGACCAAAACGCCTACCGATAACAAATAACTCCCTCTCATCTAGAACAGAGAGGCCGAAGTTCTCGAGATCACTCATCTCCTGGTTTACGAGTACCTGGTCTTCAACGCTAGCATCAGGATCAACAATTAGATCACCAAGATAAGTTTTACCATCTTCATCAACAGGTCTAGATAGGCTTTCAAGTTTACTTGAGTTGAGGACACGTTTAACGGTTTCTATAGATGAACCCGAAAGTTTGGCAACATCTTCATAGTTAATCTTAAAATCTTCCTTATCACCCCTAAGCTCTTTTAAAGCTCTTTCAATGTCTGGTCTCTTTTCAAAATCTCCAGCATTTAGGTGCTTATAGTCAGCATCGCGAACCGCCTTAAGACATTCTCTTTGGATGGGTTTGTAAGCCCAGGTGGAGAACTTGGAACCTCTAGTGGGGTCATAGGTAGAGATAGCTCGCATTAAACCAAGAACTGCTGCGCCTTCAAAATCTCTAGAGTCATCTCTGGAACTAGTCGAGGTAAATCTTCTTACATAGTTTAATACAAGACCATAATTTAATTCAATAATTTGAGCATCAATATCGCCGAGTTCTCGCTTGAGCATTTCGAATTCGTGTTCTTTTGTCTTAGTCAACTTAGCGGGGTTTACTTTTTCGATTTTAACTTTAACCTCTATACGTTGTTGAAATAAAATTTGGTTCTTGTCATTAAAATCTAAACTCTCGGCCAAGTTATACTCCTTCAATATATTTTACAAAGTAAAAGCATCGGAACTTTTACAACAATTAAAATAAAATAATCGCTTATAAAAAACTGTGACTTAGCAAAGTTTAAATGCACACAGACTTAGTATTTCTCTACTAATCTCTCCAGCATAGCAGCAAATTGAGCAAATTTTAATTCACCTCTTGCAAGGTCGGATGCAACACAAGCTATAATTTCAAAAGGATCCATAGTAGTATAACTCTTAGCCCAAGATAAATATTCCTCACCAGCTTTAAGAAGAAGTGCGTCATCGGTAGGCCTTGCTTTGGAGAGCATTTGCGGCATTGGATATCCAGAACCTCTTGCAAGTATGGCACCTAAACTTTGATCAAGTTGCGCAAGTGAGATATCTACAAAAGAAGGAGCTTTAGATAAAAGTAACCAAGCATCTACTCCTATGGAGGCTGCGGCTAAATCTTTAGGGTCAGTCTTTCTTAAATTTATGCCAAGGGCTAAAGCTCTCGCTCTAATAACCGCTGAGGTTGAGAGTAAATCTACCTTACTAGAGCCATAGCGTGTTATTAACTTATCCATTTTATTAGTTTCGGAACTTTCCAACGTGTGCCTAGAAGTATCAAAATGACACAATATTAAGTATGGAATCAGCAAAGAATAGTAACCAAGAAAAAACTGAAGGTTCCGAAAAAGAAAATAACCTCCTCGATGAAATAATAGTTTCACAAGATATATTGGAGGATGAAAATTATGAACCAAGAATTTTGGAAGAAGAGTCTAGTAAATACGTTGCAGAAATAAACCTCAAAGAGAACGAAACTTTAGAAGTCACAAGTGGGGAATCTGAGAAAAAAGAAAGCGAAGGATTCCCAGGAGCGGTATCATACTACCAAGGGGCTGATGGTTTTACCAATGATGCTAACATCGAGATACAGAGACCAATCTTTTTAACAAGAGAGGGTCATCTACTTCGCTTAGCTTTTAGTTATAACCCCACTATAGTAGAGAAAGTTAAAGCACTCCCCTTCTCAAAATATGATCCAAGTACGAAAACTTGGAGTGTTGAGATATGTGAGCAAGGTGTGGTGGAGTTAAGGAAGTGGTTCGTTCAAGAGGGCTTAACAGATGTAGCGGTAGATTCGCTTCTTAAACCTGGAGAAGTAATCCCAGTAGCTCCTGAAGCGATATTAAGAAGAGGGAGCTTAAAGCGACCATTTTTAGTATTCATGGGTTTAAAGTCAGATAATCTTTTCACAAGACTAAAGTCGCTACCCGGTGCTCAGTGGGAGCGACAAGCTCAAGCTATGAGCTACCCTCCCCTAGCTGCAGCGGCACTAAATGAGCTAGTTAGCAGGAAAATAATTGTGGACCCAGATGGGATTTTATCACCCTCGGATCTGACAATATCATTTGATGGTCGAAATGGGAAATTCATTGTAAACGGAGATGAAAGAGCGCAGATTGCTTTTGATAAAAATTTCCCCAAAAAAGATATTCTAGCGAGTTGGAGAGAGAAAGAATTTGATGTAGCCTTCTCTGACCCTTTTGCAGAAGAGGTTTACAGAGGTGAATTAGCCAGAGAGAACATAACGCTAAAAAGTAACCTGAAAGAAGAACTATTTGAGTACCAAGTTAAGGCAGTTAATACTGCAGTTGAGAGAACTGGTTTTGCAATATTTGACGCTCCAGGCGTAGGTAAAACTCCTCAGGCTATCGCTTGGGCGGTTGAACTCCTCAATAGAGGTGAGGCAAATCGCTGCATAATAGTAACTCCTGGAGCGGTAAAAACTCAATTTGCAAGAGAGATCATGCGATTTACTGGTGACACCGATATTGTTGTTGTAGATGGAGATAAGAAGAAAAGACAAGAATGCTACGATGCAGCCCAGAGCGCTAAATGGGTTATCTTAAACTACGATCTACTCTCTTTGGATTACAAACTAATATTAGGTCTAACGACCGGTCAATTACTGGTTGCTGATGAGGTACATAAGATCAAGTCAAGATCTTCTAAACGCGGGCAGGCCATGAGAAGTTTAGCACTAAAAGCTAATAGGAGGCTCGCTTTGAGTGGTACTCCAGTGGAGAACGATCCAGGCGAGTGGTATACCATTATGTCAGGATTTGTGGTACCCGGAATCTTTGGCTCACCTATGGAGTTTTTCAACAGGTACTCATACCCAGGGAGATTTGGTGGTTTTGAGGGAGCGAGAAATCTTGGAGAGTTAAGAGAGAGATCTAACCCACATTACATAAGAAGAAATAAGGATGAAGTAGCAACACATCTCCCACCCTTGAGAGTAAAAAACTTAGTTTTAGACCCTGATGATAAGTTAGCAGCTGCTCTCAAGAGAGCTCATAGGGATGCACAGGAAGAGATAGCAGATGCAGCGAAAAGAGAAAAAGTTTTAAGTGTAATTGATAGTGAGCTATCAGAAGAGGTTGAATCTGCCTCGGCGATGACGGCGATAGGTATGCTTAGACTTTTCTGCTCGTCACCTAGACTTCTCTGGGTCTCAAAAGCACCAGCAGCGGTAGCTCTCTGTGCCGCAGGTTTAGTTCCAGAAGAGGATGGGCCAAAGTTAGATGAACTCAGATCTTTAGCAATAGAGATGCAATCCAACCATGAGCGACTAGTAGTTTTTACCTCGTTTAGAACTATGGCAGATTTAATAGCAGAGCGATTCACACAAGACGGAATACGGTTTGTTAAATATACAGGTTCTTCATCAACTAAAGAGAGGGATAAGGCGGTGCTTGAGTTTAATACTCCCGGTGAGGATGGTCCCACAGTATTCTTAGCTACAGATGCAGCCGCAGAGGGCTTAAACCTAGGTAAGTGTTGTTCTACTCTGATTAATTTTGATCTAGCTTTTAAACCCTCCACTATGATCCAGAGAGCAAATAGAATTCACAGAGTTGATGGGGATGTAAGTAAGAAGTATATCGTCATAAATTATACAATAGCCAAGACTATTGAAGAGGGCATTATTCAGATGGTGGGTCAGAAAGCTGATTTATCGGATGCGATCTTAGGAGAGGCTGGCTCTCGACGAGCAACCACAGGTAGATCTGGAAGAAGTGTATTTGAGCAAGCAATAACTGCCTGGAGTGAGTAATAAGTAACAAAAAAATCATAAGCAAGATTATTCTCTACTAAAACTGTGAATTATTTGAAAATATTGAGCTAAATATCCCTTAAAACTGCATAAAAATGGATAATCTATTAAATAATTGGAAAATTATGGGTTTACTCCCATGAGCATCTATATTCAATCCAAATTGCTGAGTAGAGATTTTAGTAGGTTATTATCTAGCAAATTATAGCAGTAATAATCACTTTTTACGCTCAGCTAAAGCTCCAAAAGGGGGCAAAACAGACATATAACCCAACCAAAGGGGAGCAATTAGGCTTCTTACGGCTAGTATGGATTTGAGGGGGGAGCGGGCACTATGCTTTCCTAACAACCTAAAGGATGAGGAAATATGCCAGCTAATAGCCTAGTAAGTAATGTCAGAAAAGGCAGTAAGATTAAGAACTCAGGCAAGGTTTCATCTTCGGTTAAAAACAGACCTAGGGAGAAATTTCCTCAGGGCGAGATAGTTACCAGTAAGAGTAAGGGAGTTGAGACAATCAACCATCTTACGGGAAAAGATGAGAATCTGAAGGTTACCAATGGAAGTAAAGCGGGCTTCCCGTTACTATTTACCGGTAAGCGAAAGACTTATATTGAGGGATATATTAGGGATTTGTTAGTAATTATGCGACTACAAGATTGGACTATAACCTTGGACTGGTCGATAAGTAAAGATCACGATGTCTATGCCTCTATAATTTCAAATCCAGATCAGAAGCGGGCAACGTTAAACCTAACTATAAAGTTTCTTGAACTAGATAACAAAGAGCGTTCTCAAACTTTGGTACATGAACTTATGCACTGTCATCTTTTCGCCCTCCACTATTTAACTGAAAAATCGATTGAGCAGGCTTGCAGCAAGAAAGTTTCAGAAATGTTTCTTGTAGGGTTTGACTGTGAAATAGAGAAAGCAACTGATGCTATCGCGGATGTCCTGGCTCCATTTGTTCCAAAATTCACTCTACCGGTATAAAATTTGTAGTAAAGTCGATACCTAAGCTAACTTATACTAGGGAAGCATTTTTATTTGAGAGCGCACAAACTTCCCTCAGATTCGCAGAGAGTTCTTGGCAGGGTTTGGAAGAGTCCGATCCACTATAGGATAAATATTGCCCAAGTGCTTTAGCGCATGACTCGCCGTTTACAGAAGTGGTGGAGAAACAGGTTTTTGAGTTAACCCCTACACCTATCATACTTCCAACAATAACGCCAGTTGAATAACTGCAATCAATTGAGTTTGCAGAGAGCGCATCACAGAAAACTTGCAGACCTTCCACTCCCTTAATTGAGTTAATATGGTCGCCTATACCATGAGTTGCAGCTCTGTAACACAAGGCGATATCTGTTTTACTCTCCGGTGCACATTTGCTGAAAATATCAGCGTAAGTTTTTGGCTGAGCATGAACAAATGAAATTCTATTTAGTCCAGCGAAAACTCCCTCCCCACAACTGGCATACTGCTCTTGAGGCAGTTTTTTACAAAAATCAAGAGCCAGATTATGATCGCCCGAAAATAGACCGTAGGCCATCATTCCGAGATTAAGGAGACAGTAATTACTATTATTTACACTTTTACAGAGTGATGGAGCGGTAGTAGAGAAATCATTTCTATCCATGGCCTCGCCGGCAGCGATAAAGCAGTATTCCTTGTCATTTATGTTTTTAAGAGCTATACAGGTTGAGTATGTTTTAGAAATATCCCTTTTAGCAGCGTCGGCCACACCTCTACTCATGCCAAAGTAGCATTGATCGGTAAGATCAATCTCACCCAACTCCCTGCAACTCTTAAATTTCTCATCTACAGATGCAAATTGAGGGAGAACCCAGAAAGGGTTAGAATCCTCTTGCAAGCAAACTTCCTTCGAAGAACGCTCGGATCCTAAGCAGAAAGAAAAAATGTCTGAGCTAGTGGTCTTTCTACTCTTAAGAAAATCGAGAACGGTACTATTATTGAAAAATTCATGCCAAGCCCCTGAAAGACAAGCACGTCTGAAAGTCATATGGTTTCCCTTGCTATCGTCAGGAGAGGGAATGGCGTAACATTTGTGCGCAGCCTTAATAGGATCTTTCATCAACGAGTTCATAAAAAATGCACCAAGATGATTAGAACAAGTCCATCTTGCGCTCTTGTCAAGTTCACTGCAAATTTCGCTAAGAGTTAAGTCATCGGCATTACTACTGCTAATGGCGTAATTGAAGTAACCCTGTGAAAAAGCATCTCCACATTTATTGGGATCGTTATTAGTTATCTTAATAGTAGAACTTTTTTTAATAGCGACAAATTTCCCTAAACTCATAGAGACATTATTACAGAAAGGCGAGAAATTGTCAGAGAAACCCGTAAGTTGAGCCAGTGCTTTTTCCGATCCTTTATTAGTAACAGTGTTTTCTAAAATTGAGAGCAAGCATGTACTGGGGTCTTTGGAGGAGTAGCAATCTTTCTCTGAGTAGGTAAAGAATGTGGGGTTGATAATGTCGTTCTGGGCAGAATAAACCCTTCCTAAAATTGGTTGATCAGTATTTAAAAGAGAGCTGATTACAGTAGTACCTTCTCCGTTAACCTTACTGCTAGGATTATTGTTCCCGCAACCAGTTAGTGCAATCAGTACCGAAAGAGTTAAAGCAAAGAGTATAATTCTTCTTATTTTCACCAAAGACATATTTTAAATTGTTTAGATTGGGAGATAATCGTCAAGTCTTATTGCTCAAACCGAGAATCTCAAAAGGGCATCCTACTTGTCATTAGAAATAAAAATGCCATAGTATAAATATGAAAACATTTATCAAAACTGGGCTTCTTTTAGGTTTACTACTAAGCTCTTTTGCACAGCCAGCTAAAGCAGAAGAACAAAATTACCTAGGCTGTAAAAGTAGTGATGTTTCTTGCTTTGAGAAGGTTTTGGATGCTAAAATAGCAAAAAGCACCATTCCTGAAACGCTAAAACTATTCAAAAATATCGCTGAAAATACCAACGGTGTAGCAGGTCAGTGTAATAACCTAGGTAGGTATGTAGGGAAGAAACTTTATCTAAAAAATGGTGAAGCAGTTTTGAAGTATCATGACAATGTTTGCGGAGAACCTTATACCTATGGCTTTATGCAGGCGATGGGAGGGAAAACAGTTAATAAGTCGTTGACTGCCAAACTAGTTGCCTATTGCTTAGCAGATCAGAATCCTTCAGGGTGTGCTTACGGGGTTGGAATTAGTCAGAGTATGAGTGAGAGTAAAGGATCAGTTATTCAGAAAGGCTGTGAACAGTCATTTCCCAAGACAGGCAAAGAGAGTACTCAGCCTTACGAAGTGACAGCTGCAGGGATCTGTTTACTAGGTTGGGTTTCTGGAAGATCGAGCGTACTTCCAGTAACATTTTTTAGTACTATTGCCTCAGCGGCAAGTTTATGTGATGGGATGAAGGGTGATGCCTCACTCTCGTGTCTAGCAGAAGCCACATTCACCTACACTTACATCGGTAACCCAAGCTCTCCTGAGAGGATAGCGAGGGTTAAGGATCTTAGGGCTAGATGTGACAAAGATAAGTCTACCATGTGTATCCGATTTGTCGGTAAAGCCTTAGATGACTACTTTCTCTATTCGCTACGCCCAAATTTAAACAAGCCGGCAGAGGGTAAAGTTGTGAGCGAACTGGTTAGTCAGCTCTGTACGGGATCCAAAACCAACTTCTGTATAGAGGGTTTGATTACCGCCCACACCGTTCATACCTCAAAAGAAGATTCTACTAAACTTTGTAATATTTTGGCAACCAAGCAGAGAAATATCTGCTTAAATGCTGTTAAATAAATGAGAG
>Ga0114981_10001512_pt1 | contig 15182 bp, 10 predicted proteins | sample S_140806_MF_Meta_FD_87028 | JGI IMG/M metagenome (GOLD analysis project Ga0114981, IMG submission 87028) | Freshwater microbial communities from Lake Simoncouche, Canada to study carbon cycling - S_140806_MF_MetaG | ecosystem: Environmental > Aquatic > Freshwater > Lake | place: Lake...
AATTCTCAATTGGGTCTGCCCTTGTCCGTTCTCGGCCTCAAAGCGGGCCAGGATTTGGGGATTTTTGAAGCAGGCATTTCTCAAAAAGGGGAAATGAGCCCCTTGGCACAAATTTTATCACCGCAAGGGGGCTTGCTCACCCATTTTGGGGAGGCTCATCAGGAGGGATTTGAAAGTATGGCCCAGAAACTGCAGGAAAAATTACTGCTTTTTGAAGGTTGTGATTGGGTGGTGGCCCGAATGGACTCAAATGATTCGAATCGGTCGGTATGGAAAGAAACCGTGTTGCGAAATTCGGAAACTGTTTTTCATTGGTGGACTGATGACAAGGATGAAGATGATTGGTTTCGGGTATTGGAATCAGAGGGCGTAGCCCGAAAGCGAATGGTTCTTTGGAAACTTGTTACAAAAAGTGTTACAGAAAATGGCAGCACGCTGTGTGAACTTCAATCGGAGGGCCAAAGCACTCTTCGCTTTGAGGTGGCAGGTCGGGGGGATGCGGTTTTGGAAAACATGACAGGAGCTGTTTTAATGATCGCGGCCGGTGGGCTTTGGAACAGCGAGTGGGGACCCCGTTGCGCGATGCTGCGGACCCTACCTATGCGCATGGAAATCAAGGAAATACCAGGGTCTTGTCGTTTGTTAAACGACAGTTACAGCTTGGATGCCGATTCCTTTCAGTGGGCCATGCGCGAGTGGGCTTTGCAATTAGGAGACTCGGAGGGCCTCATCATTTTGTCCGAACCTGATTCCCCAAAGTCATCGAACGATGGTACCGGTCATCAAGATCCCTTCGGGCCATTTATTCAAATACTCCATCGTTATCCTTGGAAGCGATTGTATTTGGTTGGAAAAAATTGGCGACGCGTGATATGGCCATCCAACCCAACGCAAAGCGTACAGGTTTTTGATGACACCGAAGAGTTTCTGAAAAAATGGCCCCTGGATCAAAGTGAACATGCCTGTATATTGCTCAAAGGGGCTCGAAAATTTGGGTTTGAACGCATTGAACAAAAATTATTGGTACAGGGGCATCAAACTGTTTTGGAAATCGATTTGGAAGCCGTTCGGCACAATTATGGCATCTTTCGTTCCCTCAATCAACCGGGGGTTCGTAGCATGGTGATGGTCAAAGCGGGGGCCTATGGCAGTGGAAGCGTTGAAATTGCCAGGGTCCTTCAAGAGGCCGGTGCTGATTATTTGGCGGTTGCGACGGCTGGCGAAGGAATCGAACTCCGTCGAGGAGGAATCCAAATGCCGATCTTGGTGATGAACAGCGGTCCCACATCCACCGATACGGTGATTCATTACGGTTTGGAGCCGGATTTGTATTCGTTGGAAGAAATAAGGCGTTGGAGCAAGTCCCCCAGGTCCCCTTCTTTTTTTCATATTCCCCTCGATACCGGGATGCGACGCTTGGGATTGGGGGCCGAGGATTTGGATGAAGCCCTTGATATGTTAGCTCTATACGCAACAAAAATGCCAATTCGCAGTATCTATACCCACCTTACCTCTTCGGAGGAGCCGGGCCAGGATGCTTTTAGTACAAGGCAATGGAAAAGCTTGCTGGAATTTGTCAACAATTTTGAGCAACGATTGGGGTACAGACCCTGGGTGCATGCATTGAATACCGCCGGGATTCTTCGATTCAACGAATACCAAGGCGACATGGTTCGTTTGGGACTGGGTTTGTATGGATTGGAACCAACGGGCCGGCTGCAGGAACGGCTAAAGCCTTTGGCTCGTTTCAAAACCACGTTGGCCCAAACGCATCGCCTAGCGAAGGGGCAAACCTTGGGCTACGGCAATCAAGGTGTGATGGAGAGCGATGGAGTCGTGGGGGTTTTGCCGGTTGGTTACGCGGATGGTTTACCCCGGGCTTTGGGGCTGGGGCGTGTGTTTTTTGAGATCAATGGTTGTTCAGTACCGACGATAGGTCGTATTAGCATGGATTTTTGTTTGGTGGATCTGACCGATGTGCGGGCCGCCGTGGGGGACGAGGTTTTGCTGTGGAGCAATGCCCGCGATGTCAGGGCCTGGGCCGAAGCCGCTGGAACCATTCCTTATGAAATTTTGACCGGATTGTCCCCAAGAGTGCAGCGGGTGTACATTCGGGGTTAAGAGCGGTTATTTTTGGGACCCGGAAGAAAACAAGTCAGAAGCTCAGCCCGATTCGTTTATTCAATGTTATTTAAAATCCGTCGTCAACGAAGCCGGAGGCCATTGGCCCTCCCTCTTTTGATCGTACTCCTGCTTTGGGGGCTTATGGCCAACCAAGGATGTTCGAGTCGACGCAAAGGCCGTAACAAAAAATGCAATTGTCCATCCATTGGGTGGAACTCGCCATCAAACACCTATCCAACAGCCGTTAACGCTGCGTCCGAACCAACCTCTAACTTAAGTTGAAGGCATGCCTCAGCGTGAAGGAAGTTTAGACCAAGCCCCTATGGGCGTTCCGCTTTTAATCGTTCGCTTGGACGAAAGCGACCTATCTCTCAAACTGATGGAAATGGGGTGTTTGCCTGGAGAAAAATTAGAAATTGTACACCGCGCATCGGGCGGCGACCCTTTGGCTATCAAGGTGATGGAATATGTGCTGGGGTTGCGTTCCCGGGAAGCAGCCGCGGTTTGGGTATCGTGGGGAGACACCCCCTTGCGTAATTTGTGGAATCCTCAGGAACCATGAGTTTGCCTCGTATTTTTTTGGCCGGGAACCCGAATTCCGGGAAGAGTACGCTCTTCAATGCCCTGACCGGATTACATCACAAAACCGCCAATTTTCCCGGCGTTACGGTTGAAAGCCTTCAGGCTGAAATCGAACTTCCAACGGTTGGCCAAACGATTTTGGTGGATTTACCCGGAACGTACAGCCTTTATCCTCAATCTCAGGACGAATTGGTGGCCTGCCAGGCCTTGGTACAAGCAGCCAGTGAGGGTCTACCCACTTTGGTTGTGGTCGTTGTGGATGCGGCCAACCTCAACAGAAGTATGCTTCTTATTAGTCAAATTCAAGAATTGGGTTTGGCGATGCAAGTCGTTTTGAACAAGTGCGACCGCGTAGCCAGTCCGGGTATGAAAGGGGTGGTGCAATGGTTTGAGAACGAAATGAAAATCAAAGCCCTGGTCTGCGATGCTCGCAAAGGGCTGGGCTTGAAAGAGGTGTCCAAAGCCTTTGACCAAAGGCTTTCGGAGGCCGTTCATTCGGAGGCGTCCAACGAACCGGGCAACTGGGCAACGTCTTGGAATCAAGTATTTGGGCAGGGTCTGGAAGCCCAAAATACGGCTAGTGACGCAGTCAGGGCCCGTCATTCGGCCGAGACTATCGACCGGTACCGCCGCATCAATCAATCCCTCAAAACCTGTCCCCTGCACGAAACCAAAGCCAAAGCGGCCCTACCCAACGGCCCCGATCGGGTTTTGCTGCATCCGGTTGGTGGGATCCTTGTTTTTGTCGCGGTCATGGCGCTGATGTTTCAAGCCCTATTTGCTTGGGCGTCCTATCCCATGGATTTCATTGAAAATATCATGTTATGGGCCGGCGAAAACTTGCGTCAAATTTTGGAACCTCATTCACCAGCGTTGAGTCATTTGGTGACCAAGGGACTGATGCCTGGTATTGGAGGGGTTTTGGTTTTTGTGCCTCAGATATTTTTGTTGTTTTTGTTTTTGGTTTTGTTGGAGGAAAGCGGATACATGGCTCGTGTTAGTTATTTGATGGACCGCAACCTCAAAAGAATAGGCCTTAACGGCAAATCCATTGTCCCGATGCTGGGCGGTTTTGCCTGCGCTGTACCTGCCATTGCGGCCACTCGTAACATTGTTTCTTGGAAGGAACGCCTGTCCACGATTATGGTTCTGCCCTTGATGAGCTGCAGTGCACGCTTGCCGGTTTATGCACTTTTGATTCAATTTGCGGTCCCAGAGGGCTATATTCTTGGGATTTTTAGTTTGCAAGGATTAACCATGATGGGCCTCTACCTGATGGGGGTGATTGCGGCAGTTTTGTCGGCCCTGGTCATGAAATTCTGGATTCGCGAGAAAGGACCTTCATATTTTATGCTGGAGATTCCTGCCTATCAATGGCCTGTTTCTCGAAACTTATGGCAGGTTCCATTGCGTTATTGTTTGAATTTTGTGCAAGGCGCTGGCAAGGTGATTGTGATTGTTTCTCTGTTGTTATGGGTATTGGCGAGCTTTGGTCCGGGGCACAAAATCACCGAAACCCTGACAGGAAAAGCCCCCACACCGGCCTTGGAACAGAGTTATGCCGGTGTTTTGGGAAAGGCGTTGGAACCGGCCATACGGCCTTTGGGATTTGATTGGAAAATAGGGATTGCTTTGGTGACCTCTTTTGCAGCACGTGAGGTTTTTGTAGGAACCATGGCCACGATTTACGGGTTGGAAGGGGACCCCAACGAGGAGGGGAATCAACTTCGACTCAAGGAGCGAATGCAAAAAGACACGGTGGAAGGGAGCAAGGAGCCCCTGTTTAACCGGGCCGCCGTTTGGTCCTTGTTGGTTTTTTATGCCTTTGCCCTTCAGTGCATGAGTACCGTAGCCGCCACCAGGCAGGAAACCCGCTCCTGGAAATGGCCGCTGATTCAGTTGTTTTACCTCAGTGCTTTGGCTTATTTGGCCAGCCTGGCGGTTTATCAATGGAGTCTTTGAGACAGCCGTGGAGCAGGATTACAGGAATCGAAGCAGCCTAACGCCCCTCATCAAGCCGCTGATGGCTTATATGAGCGAAGAAGCAGCCGTTTGGGTGGCCCAACTGCTGGTGGTCCATGGTGTGGAGCTGATCATCACCCGGGAACGAAGTTCCAAATATGCGGATTATCGTCCACCATGGAGACAAAAGGGCCACGTCATCACACTCAACGCCAACCTCCGCCCGCTCAGTTTTCTTTTGATTTTTTTGCACGAATACGCGCATCTTTTGACCTGGGTAGAAAGCGGACCCCGAGTCCGTCCTCACGGTCCGGAATGGGCTGCGGCCTACGCCCGGTTGGTTCACGGGGCTATTCGTCGGGGCTATTTTCCCGAAGCGATGCACGGTCCACTGCGTCGTGCGATGCGACAACCGCAGGTTTCGGGTTGCGCACAACCCGAGCTCATGGAATGGTTGCGACAGTTTGAGGGTCAAGAAGAGGGTTGGCTAACCCTCGAAAAGCTGGAACCCGGAACACGTTTTGAAACCAAAGCCGGCATGATTTTCGAGAAAGGTCCCAAAGGCCGAACGCGTTATCGCTGCCGTCGGATACCCGGCGGTTCCTATTATGTTATACACCAAAGCTTGTTGGTTCGCCCTTTGAACGAATCAACGAAGTCCACTTAGGTTTTCAGCGGCCAATGTTCGAATACGGGCCGAAGGGTGATGCTTCAGTTTTTCATAAAAAGTCAAGCCCCTTTCTTTTTGGTTTAGTCGCAGGATTGCCCGGTTGTAATCTTTAAGCCACGTGGGGTATTGCCTCAACGAACGGGAATCACGCAACTGCATAAGGCTTTTTTCGAGGTATTGAAGGCTTTTTTCTTGACCGAAATCGGCATAAAACCCAAAGAGAGTCCCCACCATGCTGTTCTCGTTTTCAAGGGCTTTCGCAGTTTCTTCTGCTTGATTGGGATTGGTTTTGGCGATGGGGCGTAGGGCCGCCGCCGTTACCAAAAGGGAGGAATCGGTGGCTATTTTTTGTTCCAACCAACCGGCGGGAAGTGCTTTGCCAGAATCCGCCGTTTCAATCAGTTTAAGCAAGGCTTTTTGGCGGACCTGTGAACGGATATCCTTTTCGGCGGTGCGTACGAGCAAACCATAGAGCAGCACGTCTTGTTTTAGCAAAGAGGCCGGTATGGCATCGGCCACGATTCCCCGAATGACCGGGGAGGGATCGCGAAAAGCCCTTGCAATTAAGTCTTGGTAGGCAACCGCATCGGTTGTGCGGGCTGGATCGGTCCAAGCTCCCCAAAAGCGTTGTGGGTTCTGCACAAGGGCTTCGAGAGCTCTTTTGCGGTCGTAATAGAAGGGCGAACCCTTGAACTGTTGGACAAATTCATCAAAGGTGCGGCCATCGTTGTATTCGCACAACAAAATCCGCCCTAGGTTATGCCCCGTCCAAACGGGTCGAGGAAAATCGAAACGGAACTCCTGAACTTCTCGATCAAGGACCACGGTGCGGGCCGTTGATGAATCAAAGAAATAAAATTCCAATTGAACGGGCAGGCGAAAAGTCCGTCCCGGCAAGGCGCTGTGCTTTTGGCGAAACTCAAAAACACATTGTTTATTCAGACTATCGTATCGGTAGTTCATGTCCACAATCGGGTGACCCTTGGACAAAAACCACTGGTTAAAGAAGATTTGCAAATCCCTTCCGGTAACCTCCTCGCAAATCAAGCGAAAATCATGAATTTCGGCTGATTTATAGGAAAAACGGGTTAGATAAAGGCGGATGGATTCAAAGAAGGCACGGTCTCCAATCTCGTTTCGTAACATATGAAGAATACGGCCCCCTTTGGCGTAACTATGACGATCGAACATGTCTTCGTTGTTCTCATAGTAGTAGCGAATGAGGTCCACCTGTTTGCGTTTGGATTCAGCCAAGTAATCCCGCAGGTTGCCCTCCAGGGCCGCATCGGCTTCTTCTGGACCGTAAGCGTGTTCGTACCAAAGCGGGGTGCCGTAGGTTGCAAAGGACTCGTTAAGGCTGAGGTTGCTCCAGCTTTCACAAGTCACCAAATCCCCGAACCAATGGTGGAACATTTCGTGGGCAACGGTTCCTTCGGCCGATCCGTCCACCAATTCCCTATCGGAACGCTGCGCCCATTGTCCAAAGACCACAGCGCCGGTGTTTTCCATCGCCCCCGACACGAAATCCCTTACCGCGATTTGGTGATAGGAAGACCAGGGATAATCCACCCCTAATTTTTGGGAATAATAAGTGAGCATATCCTTGGTTCGGTGGAAGATCCGTTCGGCTTGTGGGGCGTAGCGGGGCTCTACATAATAGTGAACCGGAATGCTGCGCCAACGGTCTTTGACCACCGCAAAGCGACCAGCCGCAATCATCGCAAGGTAAGGGGCATGCGGCAAACGATGCTCCCAAACGTCGGTTCGTGTTCCATCGGCGTTGAGACGTGAAGAAGTCATAAGGCCGTTCGACAAAGTGACCATGGAAGTATCGACCGTCAGGGCAATGTGTTGGGTGGTCTTTTGGTTGGGTGCATCGATGGTGGGGAACCAGCAAGAATTGTGGTCGGTTTCTCCTTGGGTCCAAACCTGCCAGGGCTTGTCGGGGTTCACCGAGTCAGGGCGGATGAAATAAAGACCTTTTTCGCCTTGGATTGCGGCGGAGCCTGGGCCGGCTTTCAACGAATCCGGAGAGGCCGTGTATTCCATATGGACTTCAAATCGGGTCCCTGGTTCGAGGCGACGAGGTAGATTGACAGTGACCACTTGGCGATCGTAGGTATAGAGGGGCTGGAGAGTCCGGGTAGAATCCGCATCCAGGGTACGGAACGAAAGCCGATGGATTTCAAAACCTTGTGCGTCCAGTTTCACTTGTTGAACGGGGTAAAAGCCCACCGCAGCTTCGATCCAGGCCTTGCCGCGCAACTGAGCACTTTCAAAGAGTGGACGCAGCTCGAGTCGCGTGTGGATCAGGCGCACATCCAGTGACCTCGAGGCCCGGTACAGGGTGGTCCAAGGCGCATCAGCCGAGGTGTCTTTGGCTGGTTGGAGCCCCGCATTTCCGGTTTCGGAACGGGCAGGCCCTGTTGTTCGGGCGACCGAAGGCGACCGAAGGCCCTGGCTAAGTGGCCGGCATGCACCCCAAACGAGGGTTAGGAGGAGCAAAAGGAGAAAGGATGGCAAAGACAAAGTCCGGTGGGTTCTCATGGTCGCGTTGGAGTTTAATTTCGCAAACTTATGCACCACGATAAGTTCTCCAACAAAGCCATGATTCTTTGGGGTGATCAACCGGTTGAGGTTGCATCGGATGCGTTGGGTCAGGATTTTAGGGTGGAAACCAAGTTGTACGCCCCCGATATTTTGGAAAGAGCCCCTGGACGCTTCCATGTATTGGTCAATGGACGCTCCTTGCGCTTGCGCTTGATCGACCGAGATTCGGATGGATTGGTCATGGAATGCAATGGGCGTCGTTACAAAGTGGGCATCAAGACCACACTGGAGCAATTGCTTGACAAAATGGGAGTTGCAACCGTTAACAACCGCGGTCCCGCCAAGGTGCAGGCCCCCATGCCCGGTTTGGTCCTCCGCGTTTTGACCCAGGTTGGCGCTGTCGTGGCCCCTGGCGATCCTTTAATTGTTTTGGAATCCATGAAAATGGAAAACACCCTCCGTGCCAACGGGGCCGGTACGGTGGTCGAAATCCCGGTCCAGGCCGGTCAGGCCGTCGAAAAAGGCCAACTTTTGGTTAAATTCGGTTAAAAACCCCTATCTTTGCGCTTGCAATGAAATCGGAGGGGGCGAAGGCCCCCTTTTTTGTTTTTGAGCAAACCAGCCCTCGGGCCATGAAACCCCTAGCAACTACCACCCCATCCGGCGAATCCGGCGAAAAAACCCGCCCGGAGCTCCTTGCCGACCTCAAAGCGTCGATTCAAGCGCTTTTGGATGGCTATTTCGTTGAGCAGGATTGGTTTGTGGTCGAAAGCCGTTGGTCCGGCGATGCCCGCAAGCTCACCGTGAACTTGGACGGGGACCGAGGTGTTACCATCGAGGTTTGTACCGGCCTTAACAGGGCCATTGGCGCCTTGTTGGACGAACACCCCTGGGAATCCCCGGTACTTTTGGAAGTGGGATCGCCCGGTGCGGATACCCCTTTCAGCATGCCCCGCCAATACCCTCAGCACATAGGCCGCCGATTGCAGGTGACCACCTTGCTCGGCGAAACCCACGAAGGCACCCTCCTCGAAGCCGACGAAAACGGTTTTGGAATAGAAACCAAAGCGGGGACCGAACGCTTTTCCTATGAACAGGTTCGGCCATCCCGAGTCCTCCTTCCTTTTTGAAATTTTAAACCCATCTATCCGTTCAATATCTATTGTTATGCCTGTTAAAACCAAAACCCAGCCGTTAAACCAAAACCAGGTTTTGATCAGCTCCTTTTCGGAGTTCAAGGAATTCAAAAACATTGATCGCGCAACCATGATGCGCATCATGGAAGATGTTTTCCGCAGCATGGTCAAGCGCAAATTTGGAACCGACGAAAATTTTGACATCATTCTCAACACCGAAAAGGGTGACCTTGAAGTCTGGAGAAACCGTGAAATCGTCGAAGACGACTCCGAAGATGTTGGTCAACCCGACAAAATTTCCCTGACGGAAGCCCAGGCCATCGAACCCGATTTTGAAGTAGGCGAAGAGGTTTCGGATGAAATCAAATTGGATGATTTTGGCCGTCGCGCGGTCTTGGCAGCTCGTCAAACCTTGGTTCAAAGGGTTTTGGAGCTCGAAAAAGACAATATCTACAAAAAATACAAAGACCGCGTCGGAGATATTATTACCGGCGAAGTATACCAGATTTGGAAAAAAGAAATTCTGGTATTGGATGACGAAGGGAACGAGTTGATTCTTCCAAAGAACGAACAAATTCCTGCAGATTTTTACAAAAAAGGGGATACCCTCAAAGCGGTTATACTTCGCGTTGAAATGCAAAACATAACACCGCGTATTGTGATTTCGCGAACCGACCCGGCCTTTTTGGCCAGGCTTATGGAGATGGAAGTCCCCGAAATTTTTGATGGCTTGATCACCATTCGCAGCATTGTGCGCGAGCCCGGTGAAAGAGCTAAAGTAGCGGTCGAAAGCTACGACGACCGCATTGATCCGGTGGGAGCCTGTGTTGGGATGAAGGGATCGCGTATTCATGGCATTGTCCGTGAATTGCGCAACGAAAGCATCGACGTAATCAACTTTACCAATAACCTTGAGCTCTTTATCCAAAGGGCCCTAAGCCCAGCCCGGGTTGTCAGCCTGGAGATCAACAAGGACACCAACAAAGTCAATGTTTTCCTAAAACCAGACCAGGTTTCATTGGCCATCGGAAAAGGTGGGCACAACATTCGCCTGGCCGCCAAACTGACAGGCTACGAAATCGATGTCTTCCGGGATGTCCAAGACGATGATTCCGACGTGGATCTCGATGAATTTGCAGATGAAATTGATGGCTGGGTTCTCGACGAACTCAAAGCCCTCGGTTGCGATACAGCCAAATCGGTTATCAAAATTGGTCTCGAAGAATTGGTTCGCCGCACGGAACTTGAAGAAGAAACCGCGGCACAGGTTTTGGCTATCTTACGGTCAGAGTTTGAATAAACCGCGAATGGACCTCCCTATTTGACGATACAAAACCAGCATCCTTACCCCTAAAGCCCCAACATAGAATGTCCGAAGGCACCGTTCGCGTCAAAAAAGCCGCAACCGAGTTCAATATCAGTGTGCAGCACCTGGTGGAACATCTTGCCTCCAAGGGATTAAGCGTTGAATCCAATCCCAACGCCAAGATCTCGGAGGAAATGTACCAAATGCTTCTACGCGATTTTGGACAGGACAAGAAATTCAAGGAGCAGGCCTCGCAGATTCATATCGGCAAGTCGGGCAAAGAAGATGTTGTCCTGGACCAGAAAGCCGTTAGTCAATCTCCCAAAGCCAGGGCAGATCAAAAAGAGGTGTTGATCAAGGGCATGAGCCATGCGGTCGCCGCACCTGCTCCCAAAACGGCGGCTAAAACGACCACCAAGACATCCGCCCCCAAAGCAGAACCTACTCCGGAACCCGCCATTGAATCGCCTGCAGTCGCCTCTTCAGAAAAAGAGACACCGATTGCACCTGAAGCACCTGAAGCACCTGTTGCGACGGTTGCGACTTCGACGGTCGTGGAGGGCAAAGCCGAGGCCATACCTGGCATCAAGGTGATGGGCAAAATTGATTTGAGCGCCACCGATACCGGCAAAGGGCCCAAGAAATCACGAAAAAAAGAAGAAACCCCGGTAACCGAAGCACCAGCCAAGGGAGCGGCCACCGAAACAGCCTCCTTGGCAACCCCTGCTCAGGGCGATCGTTCTACCGAAACAGTCGAAACCACCGAAACGGAATCCCCCAAAGGAACAACGGCCGAAGCCTCTGCAGGCGAAGTCGCACCAGCAGCTGCTCCTCCAACGGATGACTTGATTCGTGCCAAAGCCGACCGCCTTCAGGGCACCACGGTTTTGGGCAAAATCGACGTTACGCAGTTTGAAAAACGCAAACCCGTTGCCAGCTCTGCCGCCGACCAGGTGGGCAAGCGTAAGCGTAAACGGGTTGATGGTACCACGCCGGGTCCAGGGGCGACGGCTGACCCCAATCAAAGACCCAGCGTAAGCGGTGTTGGCTCGGTATCGGCCCGCCCACCAAGGGGTCGTACCGGGGAGGTCCCTGGTCGCCGCGGTGCAGCTGCAACCGGTCCCAAAGCTGAGTTGACCGAAAAAGAAATTCAAGATCAAATCAAAGCAACCCTGGCACGCCTACAAAGCGGCAAGGGGACCAATACCCGCTCCAAGTTCAAAAAACAAATGCGGCGTTTGGAAGGTGAAGAAAGCAACAACCAAGACAACAACAAGGAGAACAGGGGTGGCAAAACCAAGCTACAACTCACCGAATTTATCACCACCGGGGAACTGGCTGGATTGATGGATGTTGCTGTTGGCGAAGTCATTATGAAATGCTTTTCCTTGGGTATTGTCGTAACCATCAACCAACGTCTCGACGCTGAAACCATTGTAGTGGTTGCCGATGAGTTTGGTTACGATGTGAGCTTTATTTCCGCAGCTGCCGACGAGCTGATGTTGGAGGAAGCCGACAATCCTGATCATATGCAGGAACGGGCTCCCATTGTTACCATCATGGGTCACGTTGACCACGGTAAAACTTCGTTGCTTGACTATATCCGCAAGGCCAATGTGATCGCTGGCGAAGCGGGGGGAATCACACAGCACATCGGTGCTTATGAAGTGACCCTTCCAAACAACAAACACATTACCTTTTTGGATACACCGGGCCACGAAGCTTTTACGGCCATGCGTGCCCGGGGTGCCAAAGTCACCGATATTGTCGTTATCGTTATTGCGGCCGATGACAAGGTGATGCCTCAGACCAAAGAGGCCATCAGCCACGCCCAAGCGGCCGGTGTGCCCATGATTTTTGCCATTAACAAAATTGACCGCCCGGAGGCCAACGCTGAAAAAATCCGTGAGCAGCTGTCTGCCATGAATATTTTGGTTGAAAGCTGGGGTGGAAAATACCAAGACCAGGAAATCTCAGCCAAAAAGGGCTTGAACGTGGAGTTACTCCTCGAAAAAATTCTTTTAGAAGCCGAAATCCTTGAACTCAAGGCCGACCCCGACAAAAGAGCTGTTGGAACCATTATCGAAGCCTCCTTGGACAAAGGGCGGGGCGTTGTGGCCACCGTGCTCATCGAGTCCGGGACCCTGCAGACCGGGGATCCTATTTTGGCAGGAGCTCATTATGGACGTGTCAAGGTTTTGCAAAACGAAAGGGGTCAGAAGGTTGCCAAAGTTGGCCCGGCTCAACCGGTTCAAATTCTTGGCTTTGCAACCGCTCCCACCGCTGGTGAACGTTTCTATGTGGCCGAGAGTGAATCTGCTGCTCGCGAAATCAGCAACAAACGTCAGCAGTTGATGAGGGAGCAGGGAATGCGTACCCGCAAACACATCACATTGGATGAAATTGGAAGACGCTTGGCCATCGGTAATTTCAAAGAACTTAACCTGATTGTCAAAGGCGATGTGGATGGTTCGGTGGAAGCCTTGAGCGATTCTCTGTTGCAGTTGTCTACCAAGCAAATACAGGTGAATGTGGTCCACAAGGGCGTTGGCCAAATCACCGAGTCGGATATCATGTTGGCCTCGGCCTCGGATGCCATTATTGTCGGTTTCCAGGTACGGCCTTTGGCATCGGTACGCCGTCTGGCGGAACAAGAAGAAATTGATATCCGCACCTATTCCATTATTTACGACGCCATTGATGAAATCAAGAGCGCGATGGAAGGGATGCTTGCTCCAACGGTCGAAGAAAAAGTTGTTGCCAACGTCGAAATCCGCGAAGTATTCAAAATCACCAAAGTGGGCACCGTTGCCGGCTGTATGGTTTTGGATGGCAAAATCAATCGGAACACCAAAGTCCGCGTTCTTCGCGATGGGGTTGTGATCTATACCGGAGAATTGGCATCGCTCAAACGGTTCAAGGAGGATGTCAAAGAAGTGGCGACCGGTTACGAATGCGGTCTTAATATCCAAAACTTTAACGATATCAAGGTCGGTGACCTCATCGAAGGTTACGAACGGATTGAGGTCAAGGCCAAGCTTTAACGAGGACAAAATTTATGTGGACCCCGGGGCCTATGTTTTGGGTTGAAACCGGGGCGTCCTTGTTGGGGATTTGGGGCGTTTGGGATTTGGGTGGCGGTCGTCGCCGGGGCTATATCACCGGAATTTTGAGCACATCGACCTATGTCGCGCTCTGTGCTATTCACGGGATTTATGCAGATGCCGTAATTAATGGATGGTACACGGTCATGGGCTTTGTGGGCTGGTTTGCCTGGGGCCAGCGGAAGAACGATAACAGCGTGGTGTCGGTGCGTTCCATGGACGCCCAAGGCTTTTGGGGAGGAATAGGGTCCGGTCTTTTGGCTTGGTTTCTCTTTTGGGGATTGTTACGCTATTATACCGACAGCACGGTGGTTGTCTGGGACGCCACGACTTCGGCCTTGGCCATTACCGCGATGTTATGGATGGCCGCCGGTTACACCTGGAATTGGCCTTTGTGGTTGATTATTAATATGTTGTCTGTGGGTCTTTATATCCACAAAGGCATGCTTCCGACGGCGGGTCAGTACACGGTCTTTGGGTTCTTGGCCCTCAGGGGTTGGTGGATTTGGTCCAGGGACCGCTTGGTTAGGACCGAACAGCGGGACGAAAAATCACTTCTGTAACAAAAGGTAGACTGAGGTGGTCAGAAAGTCCCTGATAACAGGCAAAGACCGAAGGACTGGAATTTGTTGGCGGGTTTTCAATCCGAATTTGTAGGCGTAAATGGGATTAATCAGGTAATGGGTTTCGCGCAAAATGGGCATACCAGTTTTGGCGGCGATGCGGTGCATGCGTTGAATTCCAATACCGCAATCGTAGATGGACAACAATTCCTCCCGGGTTTCGTCGCTTTGACGGGTCCATCTTAGCAGGGCTTCGTAGGACGAACGGGGCAGGAGGTGTATCCAAGGAAATTTTTGAACCCAACCCTCTGCAATTTGTTGATGACCCCCAAAAGGCATGGTCCACGGAGGCCACCCAATAAAAAGTAAACCATTGGTTTTGAGGAATTTCTGCATTTGCTTGAGAGCCCGTGGCTGGTCAGGAAGGTGTTCAATCACATCCTTGAGGACAATTAAATCAAAGCGTCCCGTAAACTCCTTTTCGATGGCGGGGTTGTAGATGTCCTCACCTCTCAGGTCCATGCGGCCCGATGCAATATGCTGGCCCATGCGCTGTCGGCCAAATTCTATTTTCTTTTGGTTGAGGTCGATGCCGGTTCCTTTGGCGCCCGCCTCTACGAATGGCAAAAGATTTCCTCCTTCTCCACAACCCAATTCCAAGACCTCCAGGTTCTGCCAGCCTTTTCGATTCGCATCAAGCGCCTGCAGGCCCTCGAGACAAAAGGGCATGATACTCTCGCGGGCGTTGCGGGCCAGGAAGTCTAAGTAAAAATCGTGGTCGTGGTGAAAATCGTAAGGCATACGAAAAAGAGGGTTCGCAAAGATTGAAACAGAAGATACAAACCCGAACCTCCAAAAATCAACCCGGTTCCTAGGTGTATTCTTCTCATAATGAGCGGTGTAAGCCAGCGCTTGATGCGATGCGCCGCAAAGGAAATCGCGGTTTCGGTAGCCAAAATGCTGAGAATAATTCCTGTAAAGAAATTCAGGCTTTGGTAATAGTTGTAATCCAATACCTGCGATGTGTAGGCGATGATGGCCAGCCAAGAAATCCAATTGGTTGGGTTAAGAAAATTAAGGCTGAAGCCCATTCCCAGGTACAACCAAGGGGTTTTGCGACCCGTGCTTTGGTAAGAGGCGCGGGATTTTCGGAGAATATTGTTAAGGGCCATTCCTACCAAAAGT
>Ga0114981_10001515_pt1 | contig 15169 bp, 11 predicted proteins | sample S_140806_MF_Meta_FD_87028 | JGI IMG/M metagenome (GOLD analysis project Ga0114981, IMG submission 87028) | Freshwater microbial communities from Lake Simoncouche, Canada to study carbon cycling - S_140806_MF_MetaG | ecosystem: Environmental > Aquatic > Freshwater > Lake | place: Lake...
AGGTCGAATGTCAAATCGAACATTTGTAGCACCTTATCATGCTCCGTTATCTCAAGTGCTATTTTCCAGAAGGCGTCCATGAACGAACTCACATTTCCTCTTGAAATGGGCACGCCTTTCGGCTGACCTGTTGTGCCCGAAGTAAACAGAATATAGGCATCCGCTTCAGCAGCAACCTCCTTGGGTAATAAGTCAATATTGCCCTGTTCAAGTTGCCGCGAGGCAATCATGGCACATGGAAATTGGAACGTGGGTTCTGAGGAGTCGAGAATGGTTTGAAGCGAAGCCTGTCGAATGATGTTCAGGTTTCTATCTTCCGGGGCTTCCGGGCTCAGCGGAACATATGCCTTGCCTTCCAGCCAGAGCGCGATGATCGAGGCGTATGTTTCCAGATCGTCGTTAGCTACAAGGCCGATATGCTGTTGTTGCTCGTAAACAGGTTTCGCAATCTCCGTTCTGATGTTCGAGATAACCTGAGCAAAGGCAGCGTATGTATAAGCTTGTTGATTTATCAGAAACGCATTACGGTCGCTGTATTGACTTGCGTTGGCAGATATTTCAAAAAGGACATCCATCTGTTCTAATTCTTTTCCGGAAACTCGTTGTCGATTACAGATTGGATGCCCACTCTTCGTATTGGTTTTAGCGGAGGTGGTTTAGCTTAGTTTGAGTAAAATGCTGTCAACCATTTTACCAACGTTTTCCCACGTTTGAATCTCTGCTGAGTTAAAGCGGATATTGTATTTCTTCTCGACACTAACCACAAGATGAATGTGTGTGAGTGAATCCCATTCATCGATATCGAGGGCAGATGTATTGGAGTCAATAGCGATAGTATCTAATTCGAACACCTCGCAAAAAATTTCTTGCAAGTCAAGAATGATTTGCTCTTTTGTAATCATGTGTATAGTTAATTTGTTTTGCAAAAATAATAAACTTGCTTGGGTGGGTAAGCTTGCTCGTGTCTTGAGCACATTCCCGGAACTGAGAGCGTTAAAGGCCTCGGCATTTTTCGTGAAATTCGTAGAATGTGTGCGTTACAATGCATTAGAAATTATGCCTCTATTAATTCCAACAGATGAGCGTCGGGTGAATAACAAAAGATACAGCGCTTATTCGCGAAAGCCTCAGAATGGAAGGGTGTCAGCATTTTGTAGTTCAATTGCTCCATACGCTTAACGGTATCATCAAAATGGTCAACAACGAATGCCATGTGATAATAGCTAACGTGTTTTGATAACAGTCTGTTTATGGGTGAGTCGTCACTTGAAGGTTGGACGAGCTCAATGAAACAATTGTCGCCTATCTGAACAAAAGAAACAAGCACGCCTTGTGACGTAACATTAAACACTTGAGAAAGATTACGGTCACCAAACAACTGACCATAATGGCTTCTCGACAATTCCATATCCTTCACGACAATGGCTGTATGATGGAACTTAAGCTCTAAATTCATGTTGCTTTTTAGGAGTATGGGGGTTGAATGTTACTTTGCAAGCACACCTACATACATCATTGAGATTTTCATTTTTTCTGCCATCTCGGGAGGCAAATTTTCAGAGTAAATGCATTTTTCTTCCAGAATTTTGAAACCAGCTTTTCTGATTACTTCTCGAATGTCTTCTGCATTTTTGAAAAGGTAAATATGGTCGATTGCAGGAGCATTGGTAGGTGTTGTTATTATCACTTTTCCATTCTCGTCCAGGAGTTCATATAGCTTTTCTAACAATCTTACAGGATCCTCAACATGCTCTAGCACTTCACCCATGGTTATGAAGTCATACTTTTTCTCCGGGAAAAACTCAAACACATCCGATAGAGTGTAGGTAACGGAGTTGTTGTTAATCATTCGTCTTGCCATTTCAAGCGAGCTTTTGCTGATGTCAACAACTTGGTAACTAGCTCCGGCGCCTATTATTGAAATAGCCTCTGAGATATAAAGACCGTGACCTCCACCTACTTCCAGATAATTTTTTATAGAGTCCTTATTTCGGTTAATGATGTCATTGAAATAAAGAAGTATGTCATAATGATGCGTCCATAAAAATTGTGATAGAAGAAGTCCATGCATGTAGTATTCCATCACGTCGGGATTATCGTAGACGCGCTTATTTACCTCATCAAAGGATTTGCTGGTATACTCACCTGTTTGCATGAATTGCACAGACTCATAGTTCACATCCGCAATCATCTGCAAATAGCAGTTTATGCTGTAATCAAGATTTTTTGATTCATGGGAGAGTAGCGTTTCATAAGCATTCAAAAAAACATTTGCGCGTTCATGAAAATCAGCGTCCATAGCCTTTATGTTTTTGGATACTTTTTTTCCATGCAGCGGATTCAGTTTTTTGATTTGATCCACTATGTAGTCTAATTTGTTCTGCATGAGTAATTGTTCTATTAGATATTTACGTTTTAGATGTGATGCTGACCGTGATTTGGTTCGTATTGTAGGGGGTTGATTTCTTTTTGTGTAGGATATGGTTACATTGTTTTGTAAAACAGATTTCGGTTGAAGAGGAGAAGGTTTATTCAATCCTCGTTATGAAAGAAGTCCGTTTTTTCTTGCAGTTCCAGGTAACTAGTTGTTATTTCCATTTTTTGTTAGTCCCAACGATTTTACTTATCGCATTTGTTTTTTATAGGTGCTGTTTAATTTTTCGCTTGGATGAAAGTCTTCCGCCTTGTATAACCGGTGGTATCAATAGTCCAATATCGATCAATTTCTGAGAAACCTAAGTTTTTAAATAGATGTTGTACCATTTCGTTTTTTGAGGTTGCAATATATTCTCCTTTCACTTGTGCGTACCTATGTTCTGTGGCATAATCCATAATGGTGTTGAGAATGAAGTCTTCCATTCCTCGCTTAAGTACTCGGCAGCTCATGAACCATGTGTCGATGAACAGTGTTGAGTCGTTTTCTTTTTTGAGTATGATCGCGCTTATAAGGCCGTTATCACCGAATTTATCTTCAAGCGTAAATGAAAATGTTTTATATGAATCGCTTTTTCCGATTTCTTCGATATCACCTTCTGTATACCGCACTGTGCGCAGGTTAAATTGATTGCTTCGTTGCGAAAGTTGCGACACGCGTGGGGTATTGAATTTGTTAAATCCTTCTACCACGGAAATCATGTTGAGGCTTTGAAGAAACTCGTCTTCATTGACAAACGACTTTTGGACGGCTACTCGTTGAGCTTCAATCTGGTATTGCTTTGTTCTTTCGCTGTCGTTGCCAGAAAATGAAACCGTCTCAAACAAATTGAGGGAGTAGAGGTGTTCCAAATACTCTGCAGGGTCTTCGGGTAACTCTGGAACGGTTATTCCCGAAATATTCTCGCGAACCAGATTTCGCTCAAACGGATTGTCATCCAAAAAAACCATCGAGTCAAAACCGATGTTCAATACTTGCTGAATGTGGCGAATGTTATCCGCTTTGTTTTCCCAGTTTGCAACGAAGACGGCAAAATCGTCGAGTCGAAGCACCATGTCAGGATGTTTTTCGAACGGCTCTTTCGCTATGTGTTCCGTGTTTTTGCTGCAAACGCACAGTATTACCCCACGATTCTTTAGCTTTTTAGCCCAATGCTGCAATTCGGTGAATGCCTTTCCGATGCCGAGGCTGCCCACTTGAATGTTTTCTATTCCGTCGTCGCCAATTATTCCACCCCACATAGTATTGTCGAGGTCGAGTATAAGGCACTTCTTCAATTTGCCATTGAGCGCAGCAACAAGACTTATTGTTCGCGCTGCTATTTCCGGCAATGCATCGATGCTCAACACCATTTCTGTGTTGATGTAAATAGAGGGTTGAAACAGGGTGTTTCTGCCCACTCTGTTTTGAACCGAGGAAAGGTCGCACACATAGAAATTGCGCATGCTCTCCGTAAAATTCATGAGCTCCAGGTTTATTTTCCGGAGCTGGTATAGAAAGGACGAGGGAACGGAGTTGCTGAAGTTGCCAAAAACCGTATCATCAATTTCCGGTTGATTATAGCAGATGATTTTAGCGTTTACGTTCTCTTGGATAACACTTACAACCTCTTTCAATTTGGACAAATGACTTTCAGCAAAAAAGGCTTGTTGTTCCGGATTCTTCTTGTTGTAGTTATTGAGCAGCTTGTGTGTAGCAAAAAAGAGAACGACGATTTCCGGTTGATGCCGGTATAATTCTGAATTGGGGTCGAAAGTCTGGAGTTCGATTTGATCGAAATCTGCTTCCCATAATTGAAGATGAAAACCGGAATCTACAGCTTCCCCGCGCAGAGCAATGTTGAGGAATTGCGTCGAACTGTCGCCCAAGAGCGCTAAACGCAAGGGCTTGAGGTGGCTAGGGTCTAGTTTTAGATTCTTTTTTAGATCTGAAAAGGTTTTCATTCACGAAAAGGGGCAAATCAAGTAAACAGAGCTAAGGCGGCCGTTCAATGCTGAGGCCAATTGCTGACAAATATAAGTTGTTTCAGTGACCTGAAAGTGGGTTGTGCGGTGCTTTTGGGGAGTTGCCTAAATAAAAAAAGCAGAACTATCGTCCTGCTTTTTTGGTAGTAGCGGGGGCCAGACTCGAACTGACGACCTTTGGGTTATGAGCCCAACGAGCTACCAACTGCTCCACCCCGCAATATAAAATTTATATCCCGCATCGCTTCCGAATTGGGGGTGCAAATATAGACTACTTTTACACCTGCAACAATTCTTTTCTCAAATTGCAGGAAAACAAGCATGAAGCAGGATTCGTCAACATTGTTGGCAATCCCAACGCGGGTAAGTCGACACTGATGAACGCCTTGATGGGCGAGAAGCTCAGCATCGTTACCCCGAAAGCACAGACTACTCGGCACCGCATCATGGGTATACTCAATGGCGACGACTATCAAATCGTTTACAGCGACACGCCCGGCGTATTGGACCCGAAATACAAACTGCAGGAGGGAATGATGAAGGCCGTTGGGTCGGCACTCACCGATGCCGATTTGATATTGCTGGTCATTGACAGTGCCGACAAGCATGAGATGCATGCACCTACATTGGAGAAAATCAAACGGATTAACATTCCTGTTTTTGTAATCTTGAATAAGTATGATTTGGTTGGCAACGAGGGTGTGAATGTATTGTTCGACCAATGGACAGCCACGCTTCCGCAAGCCAAGATTTTCCCGGTCTCGGCACTCGAAAAGATACATACACGCGAGTTGCTTGATCAGATAGTACGCATGCTTCCGGAGTCGCCTCCTTATTTCCCCAAGGACGACATCAGCGATCGGACGATGCGTTTCTTCGTGAGTGAGATAATACGCGAGAAGATATTTACGACCTACGACAAGGAGATACCCTATGCGAGCGAAGTGCTCATTGAAGAGTATCTTGAAGAGCCTGATATCGTTCGTATATCAGCCTTGATTCTGGTGGAGCGCGAGTCTCAAAAGCGCATTGTGATTGGTCATCAGGGCGGGCCGTTGAAGCGAGTCGGCACCCAAGCCCGCAAAGACATGGAGTCGTTTATTGGCAAAAAAGTATTTCTGAAGACCCACGTGAAGGTCGACGAGAACTGGCGTCAGGATGAACGCAAGCTTCGAAATTTCGGTTACTGGGAGTAAGATGATAGCGTTTGCGAATGCCAAAATCAATTTGGGTCTGTTCGTCACCGAGCGAAGGGCCGATGGCTTTCACAACCTAGAAAGCATTTTCTTGCCTGTAAGTTTGTGTGATGTGGTGGAAGCCATTCGAACAGACGGCCATGATATTGCATTTACCACCCAAGGACGAACTATAGACGGGGATGCGGAAACCAACTTGTGTGTGCGGGCTTATCGATTGTTGCAGCGCGATTTCGAGCTTGGTGGAGTAGAGGCGACCATGTTGAAGAATGTTCCCATCGGCGCAGGGCTCGGCGGAGGATCGAGCGATGGAGCTCACATGTTGAAGCTGCTGAATTCAGTTTTCAATCTTGAACTTTCAACCGAGCAATTGCAGTCGTACGCAGCTCAACTGGGAAGTGATTGCCCCTTTTTTATAGAAAACAAACCCTGTTATGTGCATGGGCGTGGTGAATTGCTCGAGCCAATCGAACTGGCATTGAAAGGCCAGCACGTGGCCATAATTCATCCCGGAATACATGTGAGCACGGCAGAGGCCTATCGTGGAATTGTGCCGCGACCGGCGACGTTCGATTTACGTCAAATAGAGCGTCTGCCGCGAGAAGTGTGGCAACAGTCTGTGACCAACGATTTTGAAGAAACAGTTTGTATGAATCATCCTGCCATCGAAGAGCTTATTCAAACCTTGTTGCATGAAGGGTCATGGTATGCGCGCATGAGTGGCAGTGGTTCTGCCGTATTTGGATTTTTCGACAAGCCGATTGAATTGAAATCAATCGATCCGTCCTACTTCGTTCACTGGGGTCAGGTACTTTAATGTCCCGTTAATGCACGTTTACTTGTTTCGCTAATACACCCCGATTGGTAAATGCCTGAACGGTATACATCCCTGTTTGTAATGAACGGAAGTCCATCGTAAATACGCCCGAAAATGGTGCGATGGTATGAAGCGCGATTTCACCCAGTGCATTCAAAACAACGATTTCATTGCACGTGTATCCATCGGGAATTTCAATGGTTAGGAGGTCTCGTGCAGGATTGGGATAGAGATTGAAATCTAGTTCGTTCAATAGATGCACCGAATTCGGTGATACTTGAAGTGTTTGTGTTGTCGTATCGCTGAGCTCACATCGTTGCGCGATAAGGCTAATTTCATAATCGCCAGTCTCACTGATTGTAATGGAGGTTGCTGATTCCGTTAGCTCTACCCAATTGGTGCCGTCGATGGAGTAGAAGAAGCTATCCGCGAATTGGCTTGTGTTGGTGAGAGTGAATTCAGATGAATTGACAGGTGAGAGGGTGAAGTCAGCTGTCGGATTCCAACTGCCCACGAACCAATCGGAGGATTGCAGGAATACTAAATCATGCACGACTTGTCGGATGGTTGCTTCTTGATCATTGTCTACTGTATAGTCAAACAACGCTTCGAGGGGTGATTTTTGAAAGAACGTAGTATAGAAACAGATCGCCGCGACATACGAACCCGTGGGTGACGGATGGCTTCCATCAGAAGAAAAAAGATCAATTTCGGGATGGTTTTCTCGGAGGTATCGCCATACTGCAGCCACCGGCGATACGACGCCCTGATTCATTTCTGCCATCATCATGTAACGCTCCCGCAACAAGTCGTCCATGCCTTCATACGTGCATACGGGCGGCCAGTTGGCGCAGTTTTGTTGATCGCCGTTTTCGCGCCCCCATGTCATATAGAAAACGGTTTCGGCACAGGGGCTATGAGCGAGAATTGAATCGTTGAGTTGGGTGGCGAACGGAAAAGTTTCTACCTCAACTTGAGCTAACGGAAAAGCTGGCATTTGACTTTGTTGTTGGAGCACTACGAAGTCCCAGTTTCCTTCATCGATTAAATTCATGGAAGCCGTATTCCCTAAGTGCCCTTCAAATGTGAAGCCGCCGGGAGTGCTCGACTCGACTACTAGCGTGTCGCCTGCCGAAAGTGCTACATCGGAAGTGAGCTGCGGGAGATTGTTGTACGCTGTGTAGGAATTCCCTAAGAATAGTGCGCGTTTTGATTGTTGCGCGAACGACGCATTGGTAAAACAAATTCCAAGTGCAACGACGATAATGAATGCCGTTTTTTTTATTCTCCCGTTAAGTTGATGCGTTGATTCCATTGTTGATCTGCTTGCGTAATTTGTAGGATATAGATTCCGGCCGATAGTGCACCACATTCTACATGTGCAAAGGAAGTGTTCGTTAACTGTTCGTCCAATACGGTTGCACCACTCATATTGATGAGCTTCAAATTGTAATCGTCGGAAGCTGGCAGTTGCACAAAGAAGCTGCCCGATGCTGGGTTGGGATACACCGATAATTTTTGTTGTAGTGATAGGTTCTGAACGAAAGTGGTATCGCATGGAACGTAAACAATTCCGGGCGAGCCGAGAACACAACCCGCAAACCAAGCTTCGCTGCTATTAATGTCATCTGCTTCAGGGTTCCACTCGAGTGTATAGCCGCTTTCATTTGCTGCGGTTGGCCACGGAGATGTTGTTTGATAATACACGGAGAAATTCAGTTTGTCGGTTGCGTCATACAAGCGGATCAATTCTCCGGATGAACTCAAACCGAATGGAAGGTCGCCGAAGCGGTTGGATATTCCCGCGTTTATGGCATCAAAAAAATTGGTTGAAGAGCAAACAACCATGGACTCTCCCGCATCAAGCGATGCCCCCTGCGGGAGTGTGAAATAGGAGTTCCAATCATCGTCGCGCACTTTCCATCCCGATAAATCGCGTGGTGTACTTCCAACGTTTCGTATTTCAAACCAATCGCCACTGTTGGCACTCGGAGCGGATGCGTAGTTAATTTCACTGATGACTATTTCTTCTTCGCAGGGTGCATAGGCGCTGCCGGGTGAACCGAGCATGCAACCTGCAAACCAGTTTTCGGCGAGCGTTGCGTTGTTTGCACCCGCGCTGTATTCGAGTGTGCGTCCACCACCATCGGCCACCATTGGCCAAGGCAGTGAGTCTAGATAATTGACTACACGTATGATGGAATCGCGTTGGTCGAGCAAGCGAATCGTGCCGCCACTCGCAGGCAGTGAGAAATCAAAATTGCCAATCACATTTTCAACGGTTGGGTGAATCGATTGAAAAGATGCTAAGTCGCGCGCGATAACCAAGTATTGATTGGGAGCGAGCACAGTCGATGGAGGAAATTCATATCGTGGCATATTCACGCCGTTGGTGATTGCCCAGCCCGCAAGATTTATAGTGCCATTGCCGGAGTTGCGCAGTTCAATCCAATCCCCCGCAGGTTGTGTTTCATCGTCGTTGTAGTTTATTTCACTGATATCAATTTTCGTTGGCTGAGCGATTCCCAAGAAATGAGCTGTGAAGACATCATCAGCAGAAAGGTTCATAATCATGGTATCGTTGTGCCATTGCGATTGTAACAATGAATCGCTCATCCAGTAATTGAAAACGAAGCCGGGGTTGGCAATAGCAGTGATGGTAACCGGTGCGCCGTTGAAGTAGATTCCACTCCAGGGTAATTCTTCGGGAATAATCGTGTTGATTTGAATGTAGCCCGCTTCCGGTGGAGAAACAGCAAGTGTAATTTGTTGCTGCGATGCGAAGGCAAATTGGTTTTGAATGTGATTTCGAACTTGCGCTCCTCTGCATGCAAGTTGTTCTCTAAATATAGAGTGGTTCTCATTGAACCATTGAATGTATCCTTCCACGTTATTGGGGTCTGCCCAACGTGCATAATAGGCGGGCATTTCAGGAAGTATGAGGTCGTAATGGTATTGTTCGATGTCGAGCAAACGTTGAGCGCGGTAAGAGGTGTTCAGTAAATCGGCGAAACGGTTTATGAAATGCAGGCGATAGTCTTGGTGCTGCATCATGTTGAACCACGGCGTTGTGAACGGATTGCCATTGGTGTTACCCATAAGCCACTCGATATGATTGGTAGAGCAGTCGGTCCAGGAATTGGGAGCTAAGCCAAGTTCAAGGTCTTGAAGTGCAAAACGCCATTTGTAATCGGTCGTATTCGAGCGGTAGATTTTAATGTTGTTATAAGGCCAATCTACGTTGGCCATAAATGATTCACCGATGAAATAATCGGTGTAATTATCTAAGTCGAAATACTGACCAACATTTTCAACATACGACGGAGTAGTGGCGTCGAGTTGAGAGATGATGTTCCAGTCGTCCCAATAGTGCTGTGGGTCACCTTCAACAGCACGCAACACACCACCATAATAGTAGCTGAGCGAAAGAATATCCATATCATCCTTTTGGGCATTGTCTAGAATTTCGAATTTCTCAGCATTGAATTTTTCGCGCAATTCGTAGAGGCCATGGTACTGGCCATTTATATATACAGTAACAGGTCGCCATGCCGAGTTGTAATTGTTTGTCCCTTCGCTCATCATACGAACTTGAGCGGCGTCTTTGTAGGGAAGGGCTAAGTATTGATTACTTCCGTTACGCAAATAGAAATCACTGTATTGATTGCGGTAGGGAATGGTAGGAATCACTTGGTGTTGCATGGGTGCTTCTCCAAAAATTCCATCGGTGAGTTTCAAGCGAAAGGAACGCTGAGGCTGCGAACGGCTGCCACCGGCTCCACCGTCCATAATCATTCCTGTGTATTGCGACATTAATAGCGTATGCTGAGCTGTTGAATCGAAATACTCAACAAATCCCGACTTAAGCCAATCGTTATACGGGTTGTCGAACATGCCTTCCGCGCCATATAGGTTGTTGTTGTTCGTTGAGATGGATAGAATTGGAGTGCTGTGATCAACACCTATGAAATAAGTGGCTGCAGCCGACGGGCCGGGAATTTGATTGACTTCAAAAACACGTGCTTTTAATACGGAGGTACTGTCCACGATGATGGGGTCGCCGGTGTAGAGAATGGAATTGCTTTGCGGTTCACTTCCATCGGTTGTATATCGAACGGTAGATTGTGGTCCGTTGGGGTTGAGGATAGAAACAACTTGTGCGTTCATGTAAAAGCCCGCATCAACCGTGAACGCCGGTTCTAGCGTGTAGCCATCGGCAGGTTCAGAGTTGTTGTTGGATGCTCCGGGAGTGGGAGCAGCAAAGAGAACGGTCAACTCCGCGCCATCCGGAAATAGGCCGCTGCTAGCGTTGAGCGATTGAAGGTCGATGGTGCATTCATGGGCCAATTCACCCGAGGGGTTATACAGATAGATTGTTTCCCCTGTTGCAGCAATGCGAAAATTTGTATGAAAGTAAGATCCGTTGGTATTGATGAACTCGCTGTTCAATTCGGCATCGTTCGTAGTCGTCAGTTGAATGCTCACATAGTCATAAAAAGAAGGGTCAGTATAAGCTACCTCAAATGCGAGAGAGTCGATGGCGCCCGCTGTGAGGCCTGCCGCCAACAAATCGTCTGCGCGATAAATGGTTTGCATGCGAGCGCTGAAGTACCAATTGCCATAGGGAGCCGGATAGCATGTATTGCAGTTCTGGGTGTTGTTTTCACCTACCACGACATCATTCACTCTAAGCACAGGACGCAGAGTCGACACTTCACCGAACTGCGAACTGCAGGCATAATCGCCGCCATCAACGAAGGAAGAAACGGAGGCAATGTAATCGGTTGCTGTTTGATTAAAGATAGAGTTGGAGGTATACCCGCCCGACCAATAGGAGCAGGTGTTGAGGACTAAATTGGAAACACCATCCCATTCGAACGGTTGCTGCGCAACGTGGTTATTCCATCCTATTTGCGGTACGAAGGAACTTGTGGTGTTGAAGTCTGCGGCAGGAGGAGAGGTAAAGCGATTTTTACCGCTACAAAAAATCACGATGTATTCGCCGGGTTGAAGCAAATAGTTTGGAAAAACCCATTGCGCGTTGTTCGATGTATTGTCGGTAAGGCTGTAGCCCGCCAAATCAATGGAAGTTGATCCAGAATTGTAGAGTTCAATCCAATCGTTTAATTCGCCATCTTCATCCAGTAAGGTTGATGCATTTTTATTGCTTCCTTCGTTGATAACCAGTTGCGCCGAAAGAGCAGAGCATAGCAATACGGAAAATATAGTGGTGATAATTCTAAATGACATTCAAAAGAGTGGTTAGTATCGCAGCTATTCATGCGGTGTCGACAAATATAAGCGAAGATGAGGCGCACGATAGGAATGGCTTGGATGTGTGCTTATTTTTGCCGCCCCGGCCCCGTAGTTTAATGGATAGAATGGAGGATTCCGGTTCCTCAGATGGGGGTTCGAATCCCTTCGGGGTCACAAAGAGATAAGGCTGCCACAACGGCGGTCTTATTTTTTTAGGATAGGTTGTTTTTAATCTTTAATTTGCAATCAATTAACCAAAAGAAAGCATGCCACTTAACTCCGTATTCGGTTGGTTTATAAAAAAGCGAATACACCAAATCGACCTGTTCATGAAGTACCCGGTCGAGGTGCAGGGGGAGTTGTTTCGCAATCTCATCGACGAGGCAGCGCTCACGCGCTTCGGTGTCGATCATGGTTTTTCGTCCATTCGTTCGCTCGAAGATTTTAAGAAGGCTGTTCCTATTCGCAACTACGAGGCAATGAAGCCTTATATTGAATTATTGCGTGAAGGACAACAGAACATTTTGTGGCCATCGAAGTTGAAATGGTTCGCGAAGAGCAGCGGTACAACCGATGCGAAAAGTAAGTTTATTCCGGTCACTACCGAAGCTCTTGAACAATGTCATTATAAAGGCGGCAAGGATTTGTTGGCGCTTTATTATAATCAGAAACCCGATGCTAAAGTTTACAGCGGTAAGCATTTGGTGTTAGGTGGTTCATCGAAGATCAATCCCTTCAATGAAGAAGGTTATACCGGCGATTTGTCGGCCATCATCATACGCAATCTGCCGGTATGGGTAGAAATCATGCGCGCACCCTCTCGTGATATTGCGCTGATGGATAATTGGGAGGAAAAAATCGAAATGATTGCACGCACCACCATGGATGAAGACATTCACATGATGGCCGGCGTGCCGTCGTGGACCATGGTGTTGTTGAAGCGCATACTCGAGTTGAAGGGCACAGAGAACATCATGGAGGTGTGGCCCAACCTGGAGTTGTTTTGGCACGGTGGTGTTAGTTTCAAACCCTACCGCGACCAATTCAGTAAGCTCATACCATCCTTGCAGATGAACTACGTAGAAACTTACAACGCATCGGAAGGTTTCTTTGGAATTCAAGACCGGTTAAACGCCGATGATATGCTGTTGATGCTGGATTACGGAATCTATTACGAGTTCATGCCGATGAGTGAGTACGGCAAGGATCATCCGAAAACAGTAAGCCTCAAAGACGTTGAAGTAGGGCAGAACTATGCAATCATCATTAGCACAAATGGAGGCTTGTGGCGCTATTTGGTGGGTGACACCATCCGATTCACCTCGACCTTCCCGTTTCGCATTCAGGTGAGCGGTCGCACGCGTCATTACATCAATGCGTTTGGGGAAGAGTTGATAGTAGATAATGCAGACGAGGCCATTCGATGTGCATGCTTGGAAACCGAAGCATCGGTTGTTGATTATACAGCAGCACCGGTTTACATGTCGGAGAAGTCGACTGGAGCGCATCAGTGGCTTATAGAATTTGAGCGACCACCTTACAGTATGGATGATTTCACGGAGGCGCTCGACCGAGCATTGAAGTCACTCAATACGGATTATGAAGCCAAACGTGCTTTCGATTTCGTTTTGAAAACGCCTGATGTACGCGCTATTCCGACAGGTACATTCTACAATTGGTTGCGTGAAAAGAACAAGTTGGGTGGCCAGCATAAGGTGCCACGCCTGAGCAACGAGCGTCATTTCGTTGAGGAAATTTTGGAACAAATAGATCGACAAGTTCATAATTCCATGTCGGTATGAGAATCCTGCTTTTCTTCATTGGCTCTCTCGTTTTTTTGAGCGAATTTTCCTATTCCCAACCGCTTTTTAAAATGCTTTCCGAGCAGACGGTTGATGCCAATCGAATGGTCGTCGATGAGTTGGGTAACGTCTATTTGATGAATACAACGGGCATTGAAAGGCGCAATGCAGTAGGTAATGGAATCTTTCGCACCTCTGAAATGCAGTGGGGACAATTTAACCCAATCGATGTTACTGATCCGCTGCGTCCGTTTGTGCATTTTCCTGCATCGGGTAAAATCGTATTCTTCGATAATACGCTGAGCGTGCAGGGGTCGCCCATCGATTTGTTTGAGTTGGGTTATGACAATGTGGAGCTCATGTGCGGTTCACGCGGCGACGGCTTTTGGCTCTGGGATGGACGCAATGCGGAGCTTACTCGCGTCAATAGAAGCTTTGCTGAAATGCAAACTTCCGGCAACCTGAGTATCCTTTTGAAAACGGAGTTGCATCCGCTGATAATGATGGAGCGTGGAAACTTCCTTTTTGTTGTGAACGAAGATTATCGCTTGCATGTTTTTGATATGTTCGGAGCATGGAAGAAGAGTCTGCAATTGCCGATGGAAAGCACTTGGGAAGCTGAATCGGGTAAAGTGTATGTTTTTCGGAAGGATGGATTGACGCAAAGTATCGATACCAACATGTGGCTCACGCAAGAGGCGAGTTTGCCTGTCACCGATGGTTCATTTTCCTTTCACAATGGCCTTCTTTATTGTTTGAAGGAAAAGACTTTTCGTGTCTATGAAGTGATTGAAAAGGGAAGAAACTAACAATTGCATCTACGTCGACTGAATTGTTTTACTTTCGAAGCGTATTCTATTTACCTACAACAGATCATGCATATTGCTATCGCCGGAAATATTGGTTCAGGCAAAACAACCTTGACCACTTTACTTGCAAAACACTACAAGTGGCAACCTCATTTTGAAGAGGTAGACGACAATCCATATCTTATTGATTTTTACAAAGACATGCAGCGTTGGTCATTCAATCTGCAAGTGTTCTTTTTGAAAAGTCGCTTTCGTCAAATCATGGAATTGAAGAAGAGCGGAAAGAAGATTGTGCAAGATCGCACCATCTACGAAGACGCTCAAATCTTTGCTCCGAATTTGCATGCGATGGGATTGATGACCACACGTGATTTCGAAAATTATGTGGATCTGTTCAACGTGATGGATGAATTCATCACTCCTCCCGATTTGCTCATCTTTTTGCGTGCTTCGGTTCCGGCTTTGGTCGACAACATCGGCAAGCGCGGTCGTGAATACGAAGAAGCTATTCGCCTCGATTATTTAACGCGTCTCAACGAACGCTACGAGGCCTGGATCAGCACCTACAACAAAGGCAAGATGCTCGTCATTGACATCGACGACAACCGTTTCCACGAGAAGCCCGAAGATTTAGGGAAGATTATTTCCGGTGTGGATGGGCAGTTGCATGGGCTTTTCAAGTGATGAGTGGCGAATGGCTAGTGGCGAATGACCATTGACTAGTTTATAGCGAGAAATGACTAATAAAAAAAGCGCTGACTTCATTGAAATCAGCGCTTTTTTTATTGGTCATTCGTCACTCGCCACTAGTCATTCGCCACTAGTCGCTGGCCACTCGCCACTATTTCTTCCCCTGCATGTTCACTGTCATGATTACTTCGTTCTTGATCA
>Ga0114981_10001522_pt1 | contig 15148 bp, 9 predicted proteins | sample S_140806_MF_Meta_FD_87028 | JGI IMG/M metagenome (GOLD analysis project Ga0114981, IMG submission 87028) | Freshwater microbial communities from Lake Simoncouche, Canada to study carbon cycling - S_140806_MF_MetaG | ecosystem: Environmental > Aquatic > Freshwater > Lake | place: Lake...
CGCGCGATGCGGCCGAGCATCGAGCGCATGGGGCTCGTCGAGTTCGATCCGCGCGATGGCGCGATCCTCGACCGCAAGCGGCTCTCGCGCAGGATGCACGCGCGGCTCGCGGCGCTCGACTGAACGGCGCACAGCTGTACACTCGTGCGGTTTCCATGCAGCAGCCGACCGACAACGCCATGCGCGACAAGAGGCCACGATTCGTGCTCGTCGATCACTCGGTGCGCCAGACCGGCGGACATCACCTTGAGTACGCGATCAACATCCTTCGCGCTGCCGAAGCCGCGGGATTTCAGCCGGTGCTCGTGACCAACAACCGGTACCGCGACGACGGATCGATCCCCCGCGAGTGGACGGTTGCGCGGCGGTACACATCCACGTGCTACGACTTCCTGCGCATCATGGGTCGGACGATGCCACCGATGCCGAGCGCAGGCGCTGCACGCAGGCGCACATGGTTGTCGTCACTCAGTCGTGCGTTCAACGCCGCGCGGCTCGAGTGCATGCTCTGGCTCTTTCGCCTGCAGACGCGCGGGATCCTGCGTCGCCTCGGCCTGCAGCCGGGCGAGCATGCGTTCTTCGCGACCGCGACCACGATCGAGCTCGACGCGATCATGCAGGTCTGGCGCGAGGATCATCGCTTCCACGCAGCGCAGGGCCATGTGATGCTGCACTTCCCGCTGTTCGAGCCGCGCGATGGATCGGGTCCATCGAGGGAAGGCACGCGCAGTCGACTCCTGCGCATCGCGTCGGCGGTGCCGACGATGGCGAACATGAACCTGCATGTCTACGCGACCAACGACGGCCTGGTCGAGCAGGTGCGTTCGCTCGGTCGCGCGAACGGCACGGAAATGCCTTGCACCGAAATACCTTGGGCCGTGAGCCCTGACGCCGTCGCCACCGACGCCGTCGGCCAACCCATGCCCTCGCGCGCGATCCGCATCGGTCTTCCTGGATCCACGCGCAGCGAGCGCGGCGGCTCCTTGATCGAGTCGGTCTTTGCGGAGCTGCGCGCCGATGTGATCGACGGGCGCCGCGCCCAGTTGCTGCTGCAGGCCCCATCGCCCGACGCACTACCCGAGGGACTGCGCGCGCATGCGAGCTTTCACGAGACCGTCGCCGATGCGTGCACGAGCACCGCGGCCGTCGCCGTCGTGCGCTGGCCGCTCTCGAGCGCGGAATACCTGCGCATGGTCCGCGCGACGGACATCGGGATCCTGCTGTACGACCAGCAGCGCTACTACGCGCGCGCATCCGGCGTGCTGGTCGAGATGCTCTGCGGTGGAACGCCTGTCGTCGTCCTCGGCGGCAACTGGCTCAGCCGGCAGTTCCGCGACGAGGCCTGGCGGCACGCGGACGGCGTGGTGGCTGGCGCGACTGCGGTCGACGCCGTCACGCGCGAGCCGATTCCGACGGGGCGATGCGACATCGCAGGCGCTGGGCTCACGATGCACGTAGCCGCATCGCAGCTCCCCGCCGACGCCACGCATCTCGCCATCACGCTGACGTGGCTCGAGCCGGCGTCCGATCACCTGACGCTGCATGTCGCCGTCGACCAAGGCGCATCGCAGTGGCGCGAACTCGTCGAACGACGTGCATCGGGCCCGCAGACGGTGATTGTGCCCGTCATCGCGGGCGCGGCTGCGATCGACGTGCGCATGCACGCTCCTGGCCTGCACACCAAGATCGTCGTCGGCGATCTCGAGATGCGCTTCATCCGCGGCGCGGGCGACGACCTTGCGCTTTCCGCGGTCGGACTGCAGGCGGCGGATGCGGGCATGGTCGCGCGACTCCTGCGCGAGGCGTGCGATCGGTATCCGCACTATCGCCGCAGCGCGCAGGTGTTTGCGGCGGGCTATCGCGACGCGCACTTTCCTGCAGCGGTCATCGGACAACTGACGTCGCGGCGGCGCGCGCGCTGATCGCGTGGCCTCCGGCGGCAATCACGCGTAGAAGCAACGCGGCAGCGCAAGCGGCGGCTTGCCTGCGACGTTGTCGCGGTCGGCCGCATGCGGAAACTCGCGGCGCGGCTCCATCGATCGGCAGCGGTCGCGCCGTAGGTACGTGACCTCGAGCAGCGGCGGAAGCGTGTATCCCGCGATCACGACGGCACGGGCGTGGTTGTTGGGGTGCAGATGCACCGGCACGAAGTCCTGCGAAAGCTTGTCGAGGACGCTTCCGATCATGTGGCACGCCGCCGGCTGTCCGAGGCGCTCGAACCAATGCAGCTCGAGCGTGATGATCCGGAAGCGCCGCAGCGTCGCCTGCGATGCCGCAAGCAGCACCTCGTACTCCGCGCCCTCGATATCCATCTGGAGCATGAGGTCGCCTTCCGTCGCGGGCGATCGCTTCGAAGTGACCCAGTCGTCGAGCGTGATCTTGTCGCCGCCGGTCCAGGCGCCGAGGAACTTCGCGTCGAAGTCCATGTGTGCGGCCTCCGCCGAAGGCCCTTGCACCGACGCGTCGGCGAGAAACGACTTGATCCCGCGTCGCTCGAGATCGAGCTCGAAGCGCGACGAGTCGCCGACACCCGGCGAGAAGCAACCCGTGACTCCCGCAAGATCGTCGGGCAGCAGGTATCCGCCATCGGCAGCGCCGCCGATACGGATCAACGGATGCCCGCCATCGACCGGCCGAAGCAGCGAGACCACTCGGCCGACTTGCGCGGGAGTCGACTGCTTGATCAGCGACCAGTTGAGCGGCCGGACGGCCCAGTTTGTTGCATCGCGGAGGAGGTTGCCCATGCGCGTCAATCTATCCGCTTGCGACAACCGCGTACGCGCAGCCGCTGCTCCACGCGATCTAGACGCTCCACCCGCGGCGCGATGCGACCGATCCGATCGCGTGACGGTTGCGGATCTGCCACCACTTGCGCGCGATCCAGCCGCGATGGTTGAGGTGCTGGAGCTCGCGATGCGCGTCGACTACGCCGTCTGGCGCGATCTCCGACGGCGGAACCAGCGGGAGCTCCAGCGCCGTGCGCGGAAGATCGAGCCACACCGAGCCCTTGCCGACGTGCGTCGCGCTGGGACCCTCGCCGATGTTGCTCACGAGATTCGACTTCGGAACCGCGCAAAGACCGTGGTGACGGAAGTGCGCGAAGTGCCACTGGTAGTCCCATGTATGCGGCGGTCCCTGCGCCGCTCCGCTGCGCGCGACGCCGTCGAACTTGCGCGACCACGCACGCGCACTCGGCGCGCCGAAGTCGGGCATCGGCTGCCCGCGCACCGGCAGCTTCGCGCGCCAGTCGCCGATGTCGAGCTCGTAGCGCTTCCACGCCCGGCGCCACGACGCCCAGCCCCACGGCGAGAAGATCCGTGTGAACGAGTACGACGCGCGCTGCCCGTGATTCGCCGGCGCATAGCGCGTGCCGAGCACGCTCATCACGCGGTCGGCGGCGGCGTGCCGCGCGAGCGCCCCCGCGCAGTACGGCAGGAAGCTCGCGTCGGGCACGCAGTCGTCCTCGAGGACCGCGCCCGACTCCTCATGCTCGAAGAACCACGAGACCGCGCCGGACACGCCGTGCGCGCAGCCGACGTTCGCTTCGAGAAAACGCGTCTTGATCTCGCATTTCCACGGAAGGCTGGTGAGCATCGCGCGCACCTCGGCGCAGCGCTCGGCCTCGCCCGCGCGGCCTGCGCGAGGACCATCGGCCGCGACATACATCCGCGGCGGCGCGACCGGCGCAAGCGCGCGGATCACCTCGGCGAGGGTGTCAACCCGGTTGAACGCGATGAGAAGGACCGGCGGGAGCGCGGGCGCGGACATCCAATCGGGGCGGCCGGATTTGAACCGACGACTTCCTGCTCCCAAAGCAGGCGCTCTACCAAGCTGAGCTACGCCCCGCGCGAGGGGCGGATTGTAGCGAAGAGTTCACGGGGGTTGAGTTCACGAGGACTAAGTTCACGGGCGCTGACTTCGCGGGGCCTCGTTTGCGAATCCGCGCGAAAGAAGATGGTTCTGCGGACGATTGTCCCGCCGACACCCTCCGCGCGCTGTTCGCGAGGTGCCTTTCAAAGGAACCTCCTATGCAGACCACAGGAAAGCTCGGCGATCCCATGCTCGCACGGCGCATCGCGGCCCTCACCGCGCTCCGATCCGATCCAAGGGCGACCGACCTCGAGCTCAAGCCGACGCCAACTCATGAATCCACCGCTCAGGCGTTCACCCGCTCCGCGCACACCGCGCGCTCGACCGCCGTCCATCCGGGCGCGATGTCGTGGCACGAGCTGCACTCGCCTGAACCTGAGCGGAGCGCGCGGTTTCTCGCGGCGCTCCTCGGCGACGAGGTGATCGCAGACCATCGCTCGACGACCCTTCTGTGCGACGGCCTGCACGTTGCCGGCGTGCAGGCGTCCGAGCCGGGACGCGCGGCGTCGTGGACCTCGTTCGTCCGTGTGCCCAACGTCGACGTGCTCTGCGACATCGCGCTCGCGTGCGGCGGCTCGGTGCGCATCGATCCAACGGGAATCGTCGGGCTCGATCGGCGCGCAGTGATCGCCGATCCGACGGGCGCGGCGCTCACGATCATCGCCGGCGGAGACGACCGCCGCACGATCGGCGCGGGCGCGATCGGATGGGACGAGCTGCGCTCCGACGAACCCGCGGAAAGCGTGCGCTTCTGGTGCGCGGTGTTCGGCTGGAGCGCGGCGCCGATCGCGGGCGCACGCGCGTCGAACGGCGTGGTGTTCCTCAACGGCGGGCGCGCGGTCGCGAGCATGCAGCGCGCCGACGCGCGCGACGATCGTCGCGGGCCGCGCAGCCGATGGCTTCCGGTCGCGACGGTGCGCGGCGATCTGTTCGATGCCACGATCCATCGCGCGATCCGTGACGGCGCGCGCATCGGCGTCGCGCCAGCGCCGCACGGCGTGCTCGGAAAGCACGCGGTACTCGTGGATCCGAGCGGCCTCGAGATCGCGCTCGGCGCGGAGCCGGTCGCGCAGTTTGCCGCGGCGTGACGATCAGTCGTTGTCGTCGCCGACGTCGTCCAATGATTGCTTGCCCATCTTGCGCGCGGCGTCGCGCGGATCGCTTGCGGCGACAAAGTCGTCGTCCGTGTCGAACGCGCCGTCCGCGCCCGCGCTCCAGATCAGGATCGTGCGCTTGCCGTCGACATCCATGACATCGTCGCGGAACGGCGTGCCCCAGTCGTCCCGCGCGTCGAACTTCGCAGGGCTTCCGAAGGCAAAGGCGTCGTCGCCCGACCGCAGCGCGCGGCGAAGCTCGAGCTGCGCGATGCCACGGGTCTTCATGCGGGGGCCGATTCCGCTGGCAGCCAACTTGCCCATCGCCGCGAACAGCGTCACCCACATCACCAGAGGAATCAGCGCGAGCACCACTGCGGCGATGGCAAACCCGCGCGGCCTGCGGCGCAACGCAAACAGCCCGAGCACGAACGCGAACGCCGACGGCAGCACCGGCACGCAGAACCCCGCGAGCGACGCGATGAACGCGACGATCCCCAGCGTGTTGCGCGGCTCGGGCTCGACCGTCGTTGATTCGAAGGGCATCGCGGCGACTGCCTCGGGAGACTGCGGCGGCACCGCATCGGGCGCGGGCGGAGGAGGCGGCGGCGAGGTCTGCTCGTGGTCGCTCGGGTCGGTGTGGTCGTCCTGCATGGAGGCTCCTTCGATCTGGGTCCTGAGGCTCGCGGATCGTACTTGCGTGTACGCTGCGACCATGAGCGAAATCGCCCACGCTTCCGCTGATTTCTCCCGCCGCGACTTCTTTGTCACGCTCGCCGCGACAAGCGCCGCGGCATCGGCGAGTGCGCTGCTGCGCGCGGATGTGCCGCAGGACGCAGCCAGTGCGGCGACGCCACCCGCGGACCCAACCGCAGGCATTGCACCGAGCACCATCGCCGAAGCCGAGAAGCTCGCCGGCATCACCTTCACCGACTCTGAGCGCGCGCAGATCGCCAAGACCATCGGCGAGCACCTCGAGTCGTTCAAGGCGCGCGCGGCGTTTGGGCCGCTCGACAACCAGCTCGCGCCCGCGCAGGTCTTCCGCGTGCTGCTGCCTGGTGAAGAACCGCGCGTGCGCGCAAGCGCCGTCGCAGAGAACTTCTCGCGCAAGATGAAGGACGCGCCCGAGAGCGACGCCGACCTCGACTTTGCGTCGGTCGAGCAGCTCTCGCTGTGGATGCAGTTCCGCAAGGTCACCTCGCGCCGGCTCGTCGAGCGCTCGCTCGCGCGGCTCAAGAAGGCGAACGCGACGCTGTTCAACGTGATCACGCTGGTCGAGGAGCAGGCGCTCCGCGAAGCCGACGCGCGCGACGAGGAGATGCGCATGGGCAAGCCGCGCGGTCCGCTGCACGGCATCCCGTACGGGCTCAAGGACCTCTTTGACACCGCGGGCATCAAGACCACTTGGGGCGCCGAGCCGTGGCGCGACCGCGTGGCCAAGACCGACGCGACCGTCGTCACGCGACTCCGCAACGCGGGCGCCGTGTGCGTCGCCAAGACCGCCGTCGGCGCGCTTGCCTACGGCGACATCTGGTTCGGCGGCACCTGCAAGAACCCGTGGAATCCCGCGCAAGGCTCGTCCGGCTCGAGCGCAGGCAGCGCTGCCAGCGTGGCCGCCGGCTGCGTGCCGTTCGCGATCGGCACCGAGACGCTCGGCTCGATCGTCTCGCCGTCGACCGTGTGCGGAACCACCGGCCTGCGCCCGACCTTTGGCCGCGTGCCGCGCGACGGCGCGATGGCGCTGTGCTGGTCATGGGACAAGGTCGGCCCGATCACGCGCCACGCGATCGACACGGGCATCGTGCTCGCCGCGATCAACGGCGGCAACGACCTCGACGCGTCGAGCGTGAGCGTCCCGTTTGCCGCGCCGCGCATGCCGAACGCGCGCGGGATGAAGCTCGCCTACGACCCCGCGTGGTTCGAAGGCCCGTTCGCGGCGCACAAGGATGCGCTCGACGCCGCGCGTGCATGCGGCGCGACGCTCGTCGAGCGCAAGGTCACGCCGCCGGCCGATCCGGGGATCCTCACGATGAGCCTGATGGCCGAGGCTGCGGCGGCGTTCGAGGACATGACGCGCACCAGCGCCGACGACCAGCTCTCGTGGCAGGCCGACGAGGCGTGGCCGAACTCGTTCCGACGCACCTGGTTCGTGCCCGCGATCGAAGTCGTGCAGGTCGAGCGCCTGCGCCGCGTGTTCATGCAATGGATGCGCACGGTGCTCGAGGGCGTCGACGCGCTGATCCTGCCGCCGTACGCGGGCGGCATGCTTGTCGTCACCAACGCGACGGGTCACCCGACGCTCTGCCTGCGCGGCGGCTTTAGCAAGCCGAACGCGCCGCGATCGATCACGCTCATCGGCCACCCGTTTGACGAAGGGGCGCTTATCGGCATGGGCGCCGCGCTCGAGGCGCAGCTGGGCGTCAGCGAGAATCGCCCCGAAATGCCGTGGATGTAAGCGGGCTGTACGCGCTCCGACCCTCTGCTATCTTGCCGCTCCGATGATGCTGGCTCAATCCGCCCTGCTCAACTACCTCCCCGTCGCCGTCATTGCCTCGATGGCGATCGGCTTCGTGGTCGCAAACCTCGTCCTCAGCACGATCCTCGGCCCGCGCGCCGAGGGCGCGATCAAGGGCCTGACCTACGAAGCGGGCATGGACCCGATCGGCACCACGCGCAAGCGCTTCAACGTGCGCTTCTACATGATGGCCGTGACGTTCCTGCTGTTCGACGTCGAGATCATCTTCCTCTACCCGTGGGCCGTGAGCTACTCGCAGCTCGACCCGGGCAGCCCCGAGGCCAAGCTCTACCTCGGCCGCATTCTCTTCTTCCTGCTGACGTCGATCATCGCGTACGTCTATGCATGGAAGAAGGGCGTGTTTAAGTGGGATTGAGACCGCGCCTCGGGCGGCGGGTTGTGTGATCATCACGGCCACCGAAAGACAGCGGCCACTTCCCCCGAAGGGGTCGTGGCCGCGGAACATTCGGTCTCGACTCTCCCCGCCTCACTCCACCGTGACGGACTTCGCCAGGTTGCGAGGCTTGTCGACGTCCTTGCCGCGCATGACCGCCGCGTGGTACGCGAGCAGCTGGAGCGGAATGACGGTGAGCAGCGGCTGGAACATCTCGATGCAGTCCGGGACGTAGAAGACTTCCTGCGCCAGGCGCTTGATGTCCTCGTCGCCTTCGGTCGCGACGGCGATCACGTGACCGCCGCGCGAGCGGACTTCCTCGATGTTCGAGAGCACCTTCTCGTACTGCGAGTTGCGCGTCGCGACGAAGACCACGGGCATGCCGTTGTCGATCAGCGCGATCGGGCCGTGCTTCATCTCGGCCGCGGGCATGCCCTCGGCGTGGATGTAGGAGATTTCCTTGAGCTTGAGCGCGCCTTCGAGCGCGACGGGGTAGTTCACGCCGCGGCCGAGGAAGAGCCAGTTCTCGCGATGGATGTACTTCGCGGTCGCCGTGCGGATGCGGCCCGACCACTCGAGCGCACGCTCGATCTTGCCGGGGATCGCCTCGAGCTCGCGCAGCAGGTGCGACACGTAGTCCTGCGAGAGATAGCGACGGCGGCCCATGAAGGTCGCGAGCATCGAGTTGACCATCACCTGGCCGGTGAAGGCCTTGGTGCTGGCGACGCCGATCTCGGGACCGACGCGGAGGTAGACGCCTGCATCGGTCTCGCGTGCGATCGACGAACCGACGACGTTGACGACGCCGAGCGCGAGCGCGCCGCGCTGCTTGGCTTCCTGGAGCGCAGCGAGCGTGTCGGCGGTCTCGCCCGACTGGCTGACGGCGACGACGACGGTGCCGTCCTCGACGATCGGATTGCGGTAGCGGAACTCGCTGGCGAAGTCATGCTCGGCGTGGACCTTCGCGAGGTCCTCGAAGAGGTACTTGCCGATCATGCACGCGTGGAGCGCGGTGCCCTGGCCGACGAACACGACGCGCTTGGCATTGGCCATGCGGCGCGCATGGTCGCCCACGCCGCCGAGGATGATCTGGCCCTTGGCGACATCGACGCGGCCCTGCAGCGTCATGCGCAGCGCGCGCGGCTGCTCGAAGATCTCCTTGAGCATGAAGTGGTCGTAGTGACCGAGCTCGATCTGCTCGAGGTCGAACTCCAGCTCGCGGATTTCCGCGGTGATCTCGATGTTGTCGACGGTGGTGGTGCGGAAGCCGTCGCGGGTGATGCGCGCGACCGAGTAGTCGCCGAGCGCGATCGCCTGCGTGGTGTGCGACACGATGGCGCTCGCGTCGGACGCGACGACGTACTCGCCGTTGCCGACGCCGACCATGAGCGGCGAACCCTTGCGCGCCACGACGAGCACATCGGGCTCCTTCTCGCACACGACCGCGATCGCGTACGCGCCGGTGACCTCGCGGAGCGCCGACTGCACGGCCTTCTCCAGGTCGCCGGTGTAGAGCTCGCCGATCAGGTGCGCGAGGACCTCGGTGTCGGTCTCGCTGGTAAAGACATGGCCCTTCTCCTCGAGGTACTTCTTGAGGGCCGAGTAGTTCTCGATGATGCCGTTATGGATGATCGCGATGCCGTGTCCGAGCTTCGCGTCGTCGCGGTGCGGGTGCGCGTTCTTCTCGGTGACGCCGCCGTGCGTGGCCCAGCGCGTGTGCGCGATGCCGAGCGTGCCCGTGAATCCGCCGCGGTCCTGGATGGTCTTCTCGACATTCGCCACGCGGCCGACGGCGCGCGCGAGATGCAGGCCGCCGTTCATCACGGCGACGCCCGCGGAGTCGTATCCGCGGTACTCAAGGCGCTTGAGGCCTTCAAGAAGGATGTCTGTTGCCTGACGGCGTCCGATGTAGGCGACGATTCCGCACATGTTGCATTTCCTTATCACGCCCCGATTTGGGGTGCGCGACAATATCGACCGAACGGCACCGAGCCTTCGCCAAACTGCGAAAGTCGTGTGAGGCTTGGATGTCGCCCATAACCGTCAGCCGTCGAGGCGATGAAGGCGCATCTTCCGCATGCGGACCTCCATCGGTTCGCCAGCGTGGATCTGGAGGCCGATGTTGCCGCCGGTCGCGCGCTCCTTGGAGTCGTCGACGACCTGCACGGTGGCCTCGCCATCGATGTAGTGGGTCATCTTGTTGCCCTTGGCGCGGATGCGGTAGGTGTGCCACTGGGAAATGTCCGCGGCCGGGGTCGGCTCGTCGGCGAACGGCGTGATGGTGCGCTTGCCGTCGGCGTCGATCGTGAGCTTGTTGAGGCGCTCGACCATGATGCCGCGGCCGCCCTCTTCGTACTGCATGCCGACGTACGGCGGATTCGGGTGCGCGTCCATCTGCGGACCGCGCATGCGGACGTTGTCGAACACCACGCTGCGGTACTGCACACCCGAGTTGTTGCCGGTGACCTTGAACTCGACCTCGAGCTCGAAGTCGCGCACCTCGCCGTTCCAGATGAGGAACGTGTTGTTCGGCGCGGGGTTCGCGGCGGTCGTGCGGCCGACGACCTCGCCGTTCTCGACCGACCAGAAGCGCGGGTCGTAGGTGAACGGCGCGAGCGCGGAGTCGGCGGTCTTGGTCGCAGCCTTGACCGACGAGTAGATCTCGAGATAGCCATCGTCGTCAGGACGCGCGAACGCGGGATCGGCGGCATCGCCGCCCGAGCGCAGGAACGCGAGGAGGTCGAGGACCTCGCCCTCGCTCAGGCCATCGAGGAGATGCTCGGGCATCGGCGAGACCTTGCTCGGCGTGCGCGAGGCGATGTCGGACTTCTTGATCGTGTCGCGCGCCTCGCTGAGGAGGCTGGTGCGGACCTCGATCGCGTCGGCCGAATCCGACACGATGCGGCCCGTGACGGTCTTGCCGTTCTTGAGCTTGATGTCGGTGTTCTGGTACTGGTCGCTCACGGTCTTGCTCGGATCGACGAGCGACGACGCCATGTCCTCGGGCGAGAAGCGGCGCGACACCGCGGTGAGCTCGGGGCCACCGCTGCCGCCGATGCTGCCGACGCGGTGGCACTGCGCGCACTGCGCTGCGCGGTAGGCGCGGAGACCCTCGTTGTAGTCGCGGCCGGCGACGAACTTGGGCGTGAGCGCCGCGAGCTGCGGCACCGTCCACGCGTGGCCCGGGCCGCGCGGCGTGACGATCGCGTTGTCCTTGTCGCTCTTGCCCGACGCGGTCGCGGCGAGCTTCTCGCGCTCGCCTTCGGGCGCGTTCGCGACGAACTCCTCGGTCATGTGGTTGAGGAAGCCCGCGAACGAATTGCCGCCGCTGCCCTTGCGGATGCCCGCGATCGCGCGCGCGAAACGCTCGCGGAGGTCGGGATTCCAGCCGTTCTTCGCATCGCGCATGGCGTGGACCATGCCGATCTGCTGCGTGGCGGGCGCGTTGGCGATGATGTCGGCGACGGCCTTGCCGTAGGGTCCGCCGCGCGCGAGGAGCGCCGCGTCGATCTTGGGCGGGGTGCGGACGTCGTCCTTCTGCAGGATCGCGACGCCGACCTGCACGGCCTCGGGCGCACCGATCTTGGCGAGGATCGCCGCGCGGTGCATGTCGAGTTCATACGCATCGGCGTTGGTGCTCTCAGCGGGGAAGTGCACGAGCAGCGCCTCGCGCATCTCGTTGAAGCCGGTCATCTTCGCGTCGACCTTGCCGCAGCGGAGATACCACAGTTCGCAGGCGCGGAGCCATTCCTTCTCGAGCGGCGTGTCGCGCATCGCGGGCGCGAGTGCGATCAGCCGCTGCGCGAGCGGCGTGCCGTCGACGGACGGTTCACCCGCGCGCGCGAGCGCGACGAGCGCGAGGATCGCGGCCTGCGGGTCCTTCTCGGCGAGCGCGCGTGCGCGCCACAGCGACGGATCCTGGTGTTCGATCGCGATGCGCGCGGCGCTGCGCACGCCGGCATCCTTCGAAGTGAGCGCGGTGAACGCACGCGCGACCGCCGCGGTCGCGGCGTCGCCCGTGAGGCGCTCGTGGAACTTCTCGATCTCGCGGCGCTCGGTGAGCGCGGCGGGCACGGCCATCGGCGCGCGCTTGATCGCGATGGGATTCTCGGCGCGCACGCGGTAGACCGCGCTCGGCAGGTTGCGGCCGCCGACGCTGAAGTACATCGCGCCGTCCATCACCACCGCATCGGTGAGCGGAAGTGGACGACCCGCGAGGAACGGCTCGATGCGCAGCTTCGGCGTCGACGCGTCCTTCGAGTCGTCGGTCGGCCAGCCGGCCCACATCGTGCCGTAGGTCCAGTCGAGGAAGAACATGCACTCGTTCCACGGCGCGGGGAACTGCAGGCCTTGCGACGAGAGCACGCCGGTCGGCGACGCGGGGCCGACATCGACCGCGGCGGGCATCGAGTCGGGGCTCCACGCGGGCCACTTGCCGCTGCCCGAGCGCCAGCCGTAGTCGACGCCGCTCGCGAGTTCGCACACGCGCGTCGGGCGGTACCACGGGAGGCCCATGTCCCACTCCATGTCGCTGTCGTAGGTGTACGCGCGGCCGACCTCGTCGAACGCGAGGTCGTAGCTGTTGCGGAAGCCCGCGGTCATGAGCTCCCACTTCGCGCCTTCGCGATCCGTGCGCACGATCCAACCACCCGGCGCCATCACGCCGACGGCGTGGCCGTTCGGATCCCACAGGCGCGAGAAGATGATGTCTTCCTGCCAGATCTTGGGCAGATGCGAGTGCTCGAGCGCCTGCTCGGGCGGCGCGCAGTGATTGCCGCCGACGATCCAGATCGCGCCATCGGGCGCAAGCACGACCTGGTGCGGCCCGTGCTCGCCGCCGTCGCGCGCGACCGAGGCGAGCATCTTCTTGTCGTCGTAGGTGCCGTCGTTGTTGTTGTCGCGCAGGCGCCACACGCCGCGCGTCTCCGACGAGCCTTCATTCACGATGGCGAAGAGATCGTTGTCGACCGCGAGAAGTCCGTGCGCGCGACCGATCTCGGGCTCGATGAGCTCGATCGACGACGTCGCTGGCTCGCCGCCGTCGGCGCACGGCTTGATGGCAAACGTGCGGCCGTACTGCGCGCTCACGATGATGCGCTTGCCGCGCACATCGGGCGTCATCGCGACGATCGAGCCGCGCGACTTGGGCGCGACGTAGACGAGTTCGCAGATGAATCCCGGCGGCACGGTGATCGCGCGGTCGATGTCGCCCGCGACGGTCGCGGCGCCGAACGACGCGGACACTCCATCGCCCCACGGCGCGTCGCCGAGCTTGGCCATCACGACCGCGGCCGCGCCGGCGCCCGTTGTGCCGCTCGTCGAATTCCATGATTCATCGGTCACGATGCGCATGCGCGCGCCGGCCGCGTTGGTCCATTCGATCATGCCGACGGCGCCCGCAGGTCCGCCGTCGTTGCGGCCCTGGATGGTGAGCGTGTGCTTGCCCGCGGCGAGCGTGGCGATCTCGATTTCCGCGGGTGCGGCCCAATCGGTGGTCTTGGCGATCTCGCGGTCGTCGAGCAACACGCGCCCGAGGTTGTCGATGCTCGCGACGATCTTGACCGCGCGCGCCTCGCCGTCGAGCGTGAACTCGCGCACGAGCGTGGCGGCGTCGGTGGGCGTCGTCTCCTTGCGCGCCCAGATCCACGAGGGAGTCGCGAGCTTGGCGGCGGCGGGCTTCTTGGTCGGCACCGCGCTGGCGCTTGGCGCGTCGATCGCGGACTTCATGCTTTCCTTCGCGTCGGCAACGGCTTGCGTGCCAGGCGTGGAGGTCGTGATGACCGTCGAGAGCGCGATTCCAAGAACGAGGCCCGCGAAGACAACTCCGGAGCCGACGATGCCGATGGCGACGCTGCGATTCATCTCCGCATCTTCGCGAAGATGCGCGCTGCGGGAAGGCGCGTGTGTCGCGAACCTCGGATTTTTTCGCGCATCGTTCTCTAGTATGCGCGGATGGCCGACGACCTCTGGTCTCCGATCCGCACCGAACGACGCGCGAAAGCTGCGCCGCTCGCGGTGCGCGTGCGTCCGCGCACGCTGGACGACATGGCGGGCCAGCAGCACTGCCTCGCGCAGGGGTCGCTCCTGCGGCGGCTGATCGAACAGGACGCGCTGCAGTCGATGATCGTCGCGGGGCCGCCGGGCACGGGCAAGACCACGCTTGCCGAGGTCATCGCCGCGCGCACGGGCGCGTACACCGACCGCGCGCACGGCGCGACCACAGGCGTCAAGGAACTCCGCGAGAAGATCGACTCGGCCGCGCGCCGGCTCGGCGAGTCGTCGCGCCGAACGCTGCTCTTTGTCGACGAGATCCATCGACTCGCGCGCAACCAGCAGGACGCGCTGCTCGAGGGCGTCGAGGCGGGAAGCGTCGTGCTCTTCGGCGCGACGACGGAGAATCCCACATGGGCCGTCGCGCCCGCGCTGCTCTCGCGCTCGGTGGTGTTCAAGTTCCAGCCGCTCGGCGAGGACGATGTCGCGCGCGTCGTTCGTCGCGCGATCGCGCATGAGGACGGCGTCGGCATCGCGGGACTCACGATCGACGACGACGCGTGCGCGCACTTCGCGCGGGCGTGCGACGGCGATGTGCGACGCGCGCTGAGCGCGCTCGAGACGGCGGCCAGCGCCGTGCGCGGCAACGCGAATCCACGCATCGATCTCGCGCTCGCGCGCGCGGCGCTCGATGGCAAGGTTCCCGTGTTCGACCGCGACGGCGACGAGCACTACGACCTCGCGAGCGCGCTCATCAAGTCGATGCGCGGCAGCGATCCCGACGCCGCTGTGTACTGGCTCGCGCGCATGCTGGTGTCGGGCGAGGATCCGCGGTTCATCTGCCGGCGTCTTGCGATCTTCGCAAGCGAGGACATCGGCAACGCCGATCCGCGCGCGCTGCAGACGGCGATGGCGTGCTGGCAGGCGGTCGAACGCGTGGGAATGCCTGAATCGCAGCTGATTCTGTCGCAGTGCGTGACGTTCCTCGCGGTCGCGCCGAAATCCAATGCGGCCGCATGCGCGATCTGGGAAGCGATGGACGACGCGCGCGAGGCACGCACCGTGCCGGTGCCGTTCACGATCGTCGACCAGACCAAGCGCCGCGCGATTCGCACGGCGGACGACGGAACGCCGCTCCCGGCGAACGCGGGCAAATACGAATATCCGCACGATCGCGCCGACGGCATCGGCACGCAGGACTACCTCGGCGTGGCCAAGCAGTACTACCGCCCCACCGATCGCGGGCTTGAGAAGGCGATCCGCGAGCACCTCGAGCAAGTGCGC
>Ga0114981_10001525_pt1 | contig 15128 bp, 13 predicted proteins | sample S_140806_MF_Meta_FD_87028 | JGI IMG/M metagenome (GOLD analysis project Ga0114981, IMG submission 87028) | Freshwater microbial communities from Lake Simoncouche, Canada to study carbon cycling - S_140806_MF_MetaG | ecosystem: Environmental > Aquatic > Freshwater > Lake | place: Lake...
GCTCGCCGCTTCGCCTGAGCTCAGTTACTTCTTCGAGCCCGTCGACCGTTGGTTCGTGATCAGCCCGGCGACCGACTACGGCGGCATGTTCTCGGCAAACTCCGGCCGCTGCGCGCTTGGCTCGATCGACGTCGACGACGCGGTCCGCACGCGCTTTCGCCGCGTCTTCCGCAGCGCGCTCGTCGACGGCCGCCAGATGGTCGAGAAGACCCCGATCAACGCGTTCCGCATCGGATTCCTCGATGCGATCGATCCACGCACCAAGTACGTCGAGATCCGCCGCGACGGCGTCGATGTCGTGCGCTCGATCCTGCAGCTCTCGCGCAAGAGCGACTACAACGTCCTCGGCCGCGGCCGCGCGAACCGCTGGTGGGGTCCCAACGACTGCAAGTGGAACTCGCTCGCGAGCCACGTGGGCACCCTCGACATCGAGCCCGAATACCTCGTGCCGGAAGCAGAGTTCGCGACGCGCGGCGCCATCGAGTGGATCGCCAGCATCAAGGCCGTCGAGCGCGCGTCCGAGCGGCTTGGCGACCGCCTGCACCGCGTGAACTACAGCGAACTCGTCGCGCGCCCCGAGCAAACCCTCGAGCAGATCGCGGCGTTCCTCGGCGTGCCGCCGGGCGACTGGATCAAGCGCGCTGCCGTCGAGCTCCGCGTGAACAACCGCCGCGTCGCGCTCCCGCTCGTGCTGCCCGGCGCCATCGCGCGCCGCCTCAACACGTGGAACGAACGCCTCGGCTTCAACGGTCGCGCCATCGAGGGGCCGCATCTCTCGGGCTTTACCAGCGAGTGCCAGACGACGAGCGACGTGGACTGAACTCCGTAAAAAGCAACGCGGCGCGCCTCGCAATGCGAGACGCGCCACGTCGCGTGACGGACAGGGGGAGATTCGAACTCCCGATACGGTTACCCGTATACAGCATTTCCAATGCTGCTCCTTCAACCGCTCGGACACCTGTCCAGGTGTTCAATGGGGCGGTTAGTGTAGCGAGTGCGATGCCCAAGGCGAAGCGCTCGAAAACCTCGCGAAACAAAGTCCGATCATCGGAGCCGCTCCCCGGGGCCGAGCTCGTGGAGGTCTCCCGCGCCCTCGCCCGCGCGACGGCTCGGCTGTCGTTCGCGGCGCCCGTCGCGCATGTCTACGCGCCGCTCTCGTACGCGCGCGAGCCGCACGAGAAGTTCCTCGCCCTCGCGCGGCGCGACATCGACGCGCTCTTCATCGGCATGAACCCGGGTCCGTTTGGCATGGCGCAGACTGGCGTGCCGTTTGGCGAGATCGCCGCGGTGCGCGGTTTCCTCGCGATCGACGGCGCCGTGCGCGCGCCCAAGGACACGCATCCCAAGCGGCCCGTCGAGGGCTTCGCGTGCACGCGCAGCGAGGTCAGCGGGCAGCGCTTCTGGAGCCTGTTCGCGAACGCGTTCGCCTCGCGCGAGGCGTGCTTCGAGCGCATGTTCGTGTGGAACTACTGTCCGCTCGCGTTCGTGTCGGCGACGGGCGCGAACCTCACGCCCGACAAGCTGCCGCGCGCCGAGCGCGACGCGATCGAGGCGCCGTGCGACAAGGCGCTGCGCGCGATGGTCGAGATCCTGCGGCCTCGGCTCGTGATCGGAGTCGGCGCGTTTGCGCGCGCCGAGGCCGAGCGCGCGCTCGCGGGCATCGAGCACGCTCATGAGTTCGCGCAGATCCTCCATCCGTCGCCCGCGAGTCCCGCGGCCAATCGCGGCTGGGAGCCTGTCGTGCGCGCCGAACTCGAGCGTCTCGGCGTTCTCTAAGTAGACTGCGCGGATGTCCTCAGGCAACGCAACGCCGGCCGAAACGCCGCTCAGCCGCCAGACGATCCTCGCGGTCGCCGTCGCGGCGCTCGGCTACTTCGTCGATCTCTTCGACCTCGTGCTCTTCTCGATCGTGCGCGTCCCGAGCCTCAAGGCGCTCGGCGTGACCGAAGCCGACCAGCTCACCACGGTCGGCAAGCGCCTGCTCGACATCCAGCTCACCGGCATGCTGCTCGGCGGCATCGCGTTCGGCATGCTCGGCGACCGCCTCGGCCGCATCAAGACGCTGTTCTTCTCGATCCTTCTCTACTCGCTCGCGAACATCCTCAACGCGTTCGTGACCGATGTGTGGCAGTACGAAGTGCTGCGCTTTGTCGCGGGTTTCGGCCTCGCCGGCGAACTCGGCGCAGGCATCACGCTCGTCGCCGAGCTCCTGCCCACGAAGAAGCGCGGCATCGGCACCACGATCGTCGCGTCGATCGGCCTGAGCGGCGCCGTCGCCGCGGGCCTCGCGGGCACGCAGCTCGCGTGGAACCACTGCTATCTCCTCGGCGGCGTGCTCGGGCTGCTGCTCCTCGTGCTGCGCGTGGGCGTCGCGGAAAGCGGCCTGTTCGAGCAGACCCGCGCGGCGCACGCCCAGGTCCAGCGCGGCAATCCGCTGCAGCTGCTCTGGCCGCCGCGGCGATTCGCGCGCTTTGCGCTCGTCGTCCTCAGCGCGATGCCGATCTGGTTCGTCGGCGGCGTGATGTTCATCTTCGGCCCTGAGATCGGCAAGGCGATGGGCATCGCCGAGCCGATCATGCCCGCGAAGGTCATCCTGTGGGCGTACATGGGCGTCGTCGTCGGAGACATCGCCAGCGGCACGATCTCGCAGTTCCTGCAGAGCCGCACGCGCACGATCATCGGGTTCCTCGCGATGCTCGCCGCGTCGATCGCGCTCTTCTTCGCGATCGCGCCGCGCGGCGCGCAGGAGTTCTACTGGATGATGTGCCTCGTCGGCGCCGCGACCGGCTACTGGGCGATCTTCGTCACGACCGCGAGCGAGCAGTTCGGCACGAATCTCCGCGCGACCGCCGCGACCAGCGCGCCGAATTTCGTCCGCGCGATGGCCGTGCCGATCACCTCGATCTGGCTCGCGATGAAGGGCACGCCTGCCGCGCCCGGATTCGATGTCGTGACCGCGACATGGGTCCTCGGCATCTGCTGCATCTCGATCGGCATCGTGTCGGCGCTCGCGCTCGACGAGACCTTCCACCGCGACCTCGACTACCTGGAGCACTGAATGCCGATCACCGCACTTCTCGCGACGGCGCTGCTGGCGCTGGATTCCAACGTCTCCGCCACCGCCGCCGCAACCGTCGCGCCGCGCGAGATCGATCCCGCGTCGATCGCGCGCGCGCCCGATCCCGCGCGCCTCGCCGCGTTTCACGAGCTGCTCGCAAGCGAGCCGCATGTCGCTGGCACCGCCGGCGACGCCAGGAACATCGAGCGCATCGCCGACGCGTTCCGCAAGATGGGCGCGGGCATCGACGGGTTCGAGGTCGAGGTGCAGGAGTTCTTCCCGCTGCTCACGCGGCCGGTCAAGGCGCGGCTTGAGATTGTCGGTGTTGAGGGCGAGCCCGCCGGTTCGCGCCGCGGCGTGCTCGCGCTCGGCGTGACCGAGCCGAACCTCGCGATCGATCCGCAGACCGCGCATCCCGATCTCGACATCGCGTGGAACGCGTGGAGCGGCTCGGGCATCGCCGAAGCCGGCGCGGTGTACGTGAACTTCGGCCGCCGCGAGGATTTCGCCAAGCTCAAGGAACTTGGCATCGACCCGCGCGGCAAGATCGCGCTCGCGCGCTACGGCGGGAATTTCCGCGGCTACAAAGCCAAGTTCGCCGAGGAGGCGGGCTGCGTCGGGCTGGTGATCTTCACCGATCCCGGCGACTCGGGATTCACCAAGGGCAAGACCTGGCCCGAAGGCGGCAGCTGGGCCAACGCGGAATGCGTGCAGCGCGGCTCGCTGATCACGACCGAGTACGTCGGGGATCCGCTCACGCCCGGACACTTCGCATCGAAGGACGCCGAGCGGCTCGACATCGCCAGCGTCGCGCTGCCCAAGATCCCCGTGCAGCCGATTGGATATGGCGCGGCGCAGCAGATCCTCATGCGCATGCACGGTGCGGCGAGCCCGAAGGAGTGGCACGGCGGGCTGACTTGCGACTACGCGCTCGATGATCCCAAGCTCAAGCTCCGCATCGAGGTCGAGCAGACGCGCGCCGTCGCGCGCACCGCGAACATCATCGCGCGCCTCAAGGGCGCGACGCGGCCCGACGAGCAGGTGATCGTCGGCGCGCACCACGACGCGTGGTGCTTTGGCGCGGCCGATCCGCTCGCGGGCACGATCTGCATGATGGAGTCCGCGCGCGGTTTCTGCGATGCCGCGCGCGAAGGCCGCCGCGCGGGCCGCACGCTCGTGTTCTGCGCGTGGGGCGCCGAGGAGTACGGCATCTTCGGCTCGAGCGAGTTCGTCGAGCGCGACACGGCGGGTCTCGCGAAGAACGCGGTCGCGTACATCAACCTCGACATGGCCGCGATGGGCCTCAAGCCAGGCGGCGCGGTGTCGCCGACGCTGCGCGCGTCGGTCACGAAGGCACTCGCCGCCGCGCCGGGTCCGCGCGGACTTGGCAGCGCGCTCGACGCGTGGCCCAAGTCCAAGGACGCGGAGAAGGATTCCGCATCAGGCCACCCTCAATACGGCGACCTCGGCGGCGGAAGCGACCACGTCGCGTTCTGGTGCCACGCGGGCGTGCCGTCCATCTCGCTCTCGGCCGGCGGCAGCGAGGGCACCAGCTACCACTCGAACTACGACACCGTCGCCTGGTACCGCGCCACCGTCGGCGCCGATTACGCCGCCGCGCGGCTCGTGACCGGCATGGCGAGCGCGATGCTCGCCGAACTTGGCGATACGCGCAGTGAGCACATCTCCGTCACCGCGCTCGTCGACGACTGCGTCGTGCAGGCCGATCGCTTGGTCAAGCTCGCGGCCGAGAGCAAGCTGCCGACCGAGCGACTCGCCGCGCTTTCGAAGTCGCTCGCCGACCTTCGCGGGCGCGCGGCCGCGGCCGATGCGCGCATCGCCGCCGCGCCTATCGCGACCGACGCTGCGAACCTCCAGCAACTCAAGTCGATGTGGCTCGCGCACGGCGGCGTCGAGGGGCGCCCGTGGTTCCGCAACCTCTACGCCGCGACCGATCGATACTCAGGCTACGCAACCGAGCCTTGGCCGCGGCTCCGTGAGGCCGTCGAGGACGCGTCGCCCAACGCGCCCGAGTCGATCAAGCGGCTCGATCGCGCGATCGACCTCTACGTGCAGCTCGCAGCGGAGCTTGCGACCCGCGTCGGCGCGCTGGCCCCCGCAAAGTAGCGCGGGCGGTTTTCGGACTTGCGGTCATCGAGGCGCCGGCCCTCGCGATCGGGGTAGTTCATTCGCCCAAAAGGTTTGCCAACGATTCCGCGATTCCATCAGAAGTTCCTGTGGCATCGCGTCTCGCCGCGATTATTTTCCGAATAGACGCCGCCACCGCCTTTCCGGGCCGGGTGTGCCAACGTTTCATCGCCAAGGATCCAAATGCTGAAGACCCTCGCCCTCGCCGTTGCCACCGTCGCCGCACTCACGCTCTCCACGGGCGCCAGCGCGCAGGTCGTGAACGTCCGCACCAAGCAGATCGTCACGGGACTCACGTTCCCGACGCAGGTCACGCACGCGCCTGGCGATACGACGCACCTCTACATCGTGCAGAAGGGTGGCTCGATCCGCGTGCTCGACCTCGCTACGAACACGCTGCTCACGACGCCGTTCCTCACGGTGACGGTCGCTGGCGGCACGTCGGTCAGCGACGAGCAGGGGCTCCTCGGCCTCGCGTTCGACCCCGACTACGCGAACAACGGCCAGTTCTACATCTACTACACGGGCACCGGCACCAACAACCTCGCGCGCTACACGCGCTCGGCGGGCAATCCGTACGTCGCCAACACGACCGGCGTCATCATGATGACCTGGGCCGATCCGTTCACCAACCACAACGGCGGCTTCCTCGCCTTTGGCCCCGACAACAACCTGTACCTCGGCGTCGGCGACGGCGGCTCGGCCAACGACCCCAACGGCAACGCGCAGAACATCACGTCGCGCCTCGGCAAGATGCACCGCATCAAGCCGACGGTCGGCGGCACGGCGCCGTACTACACGATTCCCAAGGGCAACCCCTTCATCGGCATCGCCGGCGATGACGAGATCTGGGCTTACGGCCTTCGCAATCCGTGGCGCTGCTCGTTCGACCGCCTGACCGGCGACCTGTGGATCGGCGACGTCGGACAGAACGCGGTCGAGGAAGTCGACTTCCAGAAGGCCGGTTCCGGCGCGGGCCGCAACTACGGCTGGCGCTGCACCGAGGGCACGAGCTGCACGCTCCTCACGGGCTGCACCTGCAACGGCCCGACGCTCACCGCGCCGATCCGCACGTACACGCACGTCGCGGGCACGACCGGTGGCTTCTCGATCACCGGCGGCTATGTCTACCGCGGCTGCGCGATCGACGGCCTGCAGGGCACGTACTTCTACGCCGACTACGTGAACAACAACGTGTGGAGCTTCCGCTACGACAGCGCGACCAACACGCAGACCGAGTTCACGCTCCGCAACACGCAGTTCACGCCGTCGCTCGAAGGCACGGTCGTCAACCAGATCGTGTCGTTCGGCGAGGACTCCAAGGGCGAGCTGTACGTCGTCGACCAAGGCTCGCTCGCGGGCCAGGGTCAGATCTTCAAGATCGTCTCGACCGCGGGCGACATCCCGTGCCCGCCGCCGTGCCGCACTGGCGACATCGATTGCAACGGCACGGTCGACGCGTCGGACCTCGCGGCGCTGCTCAACAGCTGGGGTGGGGCTGGCTCGGGCGATCTCGATCACAACGGCACCACCGACGCTGTTGACCTCGGCACGCTGCTCAACAACTGGGGCTGATCCGAGCACCATCCATCGGCTACTCTGCGGGCGTGGAATCTTTCCTCGAAATCTTCGCGCCTGCAAACCTGCTCGCCTTCGCCACGCTGACCGCGCTTGAGATCGTTCTCGGCGTCGACAACGTGGTGTTCATCGCCGTGCTCTCGTCGCGGCTGCCGCCTGAGCGCCAGCGCTTTGCGCGGCGCATCGGCCTGATCGGCGCGATGTTCATGCGCATCGCGCTGCTCCTCGCGATCAACTGGGTCAAGAGCCTCACGGGCGAAGTGATCGCCGCGACGATCTTCGGCCAGGCGATCAGCCTTTCGTGGCGCGACATCATCCTGATCGTCGGCGGCGGAGTGCTGCTGTTCAAGTCGACCCGCGAGATCCACCATGTCTCGGGCGGCCCGCAGGCCGACGACCGTCCGGTCAAGGTCACGCTCGCGAGCGTCATCGCGCAGATCATGATCATGGACATCGTGTTCTCGCTCGACAGCGTGATCACCGCCGTCGGCATGGCCGAGCATGTCCCGACCATGATCGCCGCCGTGATCGCCTCGGTCGCGGTCATGATGTTTGCCGCCGAGCCGATCTCGACGTTCGTCGAGCGTCGCCGCTCGCTCAAGGTCCTCGCGCTTTCGTTCCTGATCCTGATCGGCGTGATGCTCATCGCCGAAGGTCTCGGAACCCATGTCTCGAAGGGCTACATCTACTTCGCGATGGCGTTCGCGCTGGCCGTCGAGATGGTCAACTACCGCGCCGACAACAAGGCCAAGCGTGCCGCCGAGCTCGCGGAGAAGGCCGCTGCCAGCGGGAAGACGGGAAGCTCCCGCGCGTCCTGACGGCCTGCAACCTGACCTAAGCGAACCACCATGCTCAACATGCTCGCCATCGCCGTCGCCGCCACGCTGCTTGCCGCACCCGTCTCGATGCCTGTCACTGCGCCCGCGCAGCAGCAGGCCCCGCAGCAACAGGCCCCGCAACAGGCATCGTCGACGATCACCATCGCGCCGCCGGTCGTCGAACTCGGCGTCGTCGAGCCCGGCTCGACGAATCCCGCCAAGTTCACGCTCATCAACACGGGCAAGAACGAGGTGACCGTCACCGCCGCGCAGCCGAACTGCAAGTGCACCGCGATCAGCAACATCGTGGGCAAGAAGATCCCGCCGGGCGGCTCGCTCGAGCTCAACGCCTCGCTTGCCGCACCGCGCGCGCCAGGTATCAAGGAAGCGGTGGTGTTCCTCACCTTCGACGGCGCGAATCCGACCAAGGCCACGATCAAGGGTGACGTGCGACTCAAGGTGATCCCCGATCCGCCGTACGTCGACGCGCTCAAGGATGTCACCGCGGGCACCATCAAGCTGCGCTCCGGCGACGGCAAGCCGTTCACCATCGTGCGCTCGGGCGGCAAGGCGCCGGTGTTCGTCGGCTTCGACGCCGCCAAGGACGCGCCGCGCGCCGAGTACACGATCTCGTGGAGCCTCGCGGGCATCGCGTGCGAGCAGATGCCGCTCTGGTGGTTCGTGTTCACCGACCGCGCCGATTGCCCGACGATTCCGCTGCGCGTGCGCGACGAGTGCACGGGATCCAAGCGCGACATGGAGCGCTACCAGCGCTTCTGGATCGTGAAGGAGCAGTTCATCGACGCGGGCACTGGCGTCGCCGCGAAGCCCACCGAGTTCGAGGTCGAGCTCGAGCACTACAACCCGCCCAAGAAGGGCGCGATCGAGCGCCCCGACTGGTCGAGCGTCAAGTCCGTGCGCTCGCTCTCGCCGGACGCGGAAGTGCGCTTCGTGTCCAAGCGTGATGCGGGATCCGACGGCGCGATGCTCAAGCTCGAGATCACCGCCAAGCGTGCGGGTCCGGTCGAGGGCGACCTCGAGATCGAGACCGCGTCGGGCAAGGGGCTCGTGCCGTTTGCGTTCTTTGCGCGCGGCGGGTGAGTCGCGCGTGCGACAAGTAGGCAACAAGTAGGGACGCCCGTGCAGCACTGGACCACCGACGCCAACGCCTTTGCGGATCTCCTCGAGTCCGCCGCCGACGCGATGCTCGCATCGCCGGTGCGCGATGGCTGCGTGGTCCGTCTGCCGATGCGCGGATCGCTCGTGGTCAGCGGCGACATTCATGACAACCCGCTGCATTTCGCGGCCGTGCTGCGATTGGCGCGGCTTGATGGGGCCGGCGCGGCCGCCGCTGGCGCAGGTGAGCGTCACCTCGCGCTGCAGGAGTTGATCCACGGCGAGGCATCGGGCCAGCATCCCGGCGACGACCGTGACATGAGCCACCGCATGCTCGGTCGGGTCGCCGAGCTCGTGCTCGCGCATCCAGGCCGCGTGCATCCGCTGCTCGCGAACCACGAGATCGCGCAGCTCCGCGGCCACCCGATCGCCAAGGGCGGCGTGAACAACGTCGCGCAGTTCGACGCTGGCCTCGAGTGGGCGTTCGGCGACGACGCGTTCATCGCCGCCGAGGCGGTCAAGCGCTTCATCCGCGCGATGCCGCTTGCGGCGGTCTGCGAGAACGGCGCGTTCGTCTCGCACTCGCTGCCGTCGTCCGGCGGCGCGCGGCACTTCGACGTGCGCGTGCTCGAGCGCGAGCTGCACGACGAGGACTTCGATCCGCCGTATGGCGCCGCGTACATGCTGACGTGGGGACGCACCCACACGCCGGAGCATCTTGCCGCGCTCGCCCGCGACTGGAACGTGCGGACCTTCATCGTCGGCCACACCTTCGTCGAGTCGGGCGCCGAGTTCCGCTCGCCCAACATGCTGATCCTCAACTCCGACCATCCGCGCGGCCGCGTGCTCGAGATCGATCTCGCATCGCCGGTGTCGGATGCCGCGGCGCTTGTCGATCGCGCGCTGCCGCTGGCGTCGATGCTTGACGGCCTCGGTCGGCTGCCCGGTGACGGAGCGCGCGCGTGAACCGCACGATCCTCGCCATCGACTGCTCGCAGCGCCGCTCGGTGATCGCCGTCGCGCGCGGGCCGATGGTGCACGAGCGCGCCTTCGAGCCGACGCAGGATCACACGCGCGAGGCGTTCTGGGATGAGCTGCGCGAGCTCTGCGAAGCCGCGGGCGTGCAGTCGTGGGAGTTCGAGGCGGTCGCCGTCGCGACGGGTCCGGGTGGATTCACCGGACTGCGCATCGCGATCGCGTTCGCGAAGTCGTTCGCGCTGGCGTCGGAGCTTCCGGTGATCGCGCTCGGTTCGGCGGAGATCTTTGCGGCGTCCGACGCGGTGCGCCGCGGCGGCGGCCCGTGGCTCGTCGCGCTTGCGTCGAAGTCCGGCACCGCGTGGTGCAGCCGGGTCACGCAGACTGTCGAGGGCGACTTCGACGCGCAGCACGGCGAGGTGCTCGATGCGGCAGCGTTCCTGCCGCGCCTGAGCGCGGTCGCCGCTGCGGGCGGAACGCTGCTCTGCGACGAGCACCTCGACCCCGCGCTCGCGGCCGCGGCCAAGCAGAGCGGCGTTGCGGTGCGTCCGATTTCCTGCGATCCGTGCGCGCTTGCGGCGCTCGCGCACGCGGCGTTGCGCCGCGGACGCACGGTTGATGCATTCGCGCTTGCTCCGATCTATCCCCGCGAGCCTGAGGCAGTTACGAAGTGGCGCGAGCGCCACGGCGGTGGCTCGGGCGCATCAGGCGGTGCGTGAGCCGCGTTTCGCGCAGGATTTGCGCGGTCACGCGGGTCTCCGAAGCCAACTGCTACAGACGGAACGCCTTTCGCCCATCGCGCCGACTTCGCGCAACTGCTCGTGCACTGAACGCCGCATCGGGTCGATTTCGTCGCGGCACTTGGCTGCGCCCGGCACGGATTGCGGGGTCGCAAGGCAGTGAGCATGGAGGGGTCGTGAGCAACGAAGGTCCATTCAACGACTATCCCGCTGACGAGTTCGGCGGTTCGCACGCGGAAGCGCATCATGACGACGCGCGCCGCGACACCCATGGCGACACCCATGCGGCCGCGCTCTGCGTTGGCTTCGACCAGTCCGCGCTCGCGCGTCTCGCCACGCTGCTCGAGTCTTCGGGCATCTCCTGCGAGCATGTCGACTCGACCGACGCTGCCGTCGCCCACCTCGTGAGCGGCGCGACCGACATCATCATGGTCTCCGACGGCTTCTCCGCCGACGCGTTTGCGCCGATCGCCGCACAGGCCCGCCGCATCAGCGCTGCGATCAAGCTGGTCGTCGCCGGCGACTCGCCGCGCGGCGCGCGCCTGCTCGACGCCGTACGCGCCGGCGCCATCGACTGGATCGATCTCGGCGACGACGACGCGGACCTCCAGGGCCGCATCCGCCACGCGCTCGAGCTCGGCCGCGAGGATCGCCGCCGCGACGACCGCGTTGCGCGCCTCAAGGGCATCTGCCGCAAGCTCTCGATGACCCGCAACGAGTTCTCCAAGCAGATCGATTCGCTCTCCGAAGGCCTGCACGACGTGCGCGAGAAGGTCGACGAGGCTTCGATCGCCGGCGAGTTCCGCGGGCTCCTCTCGCAGGAGCTCGATGTGGAGGACCTCCTCCGCACCGCGATGCAGTACATGCTGACCAAGACCGGCGCGACCAACGCGGCCGTGTTCCTGCCCGGCGCGAAGCCGACGCAGTTCGGCCTCGGCGCGTACGTCCACTACGACTGCCCGCGCCAGACCGCGGAGCCGCTGCTCTCGCGCCTCTCGCAGGACATCTGCCCGCGTCTCGCGAAGAGCGACGACATCGTGCGCTTTGCCGACACGAGTGAGTTCGTCGAGTCGATCGGCCTCGAGGCCTCGGTGCTCGACGACAGCGAGCTCATCGCCTGGCCCGCGCATCACGGCGACGAGTGCATGGGCGTGTTCTTCCTGTTCCGCAACCGCACCGAGCCGTTCAAGGAAGAGCTCGCCGCGCTGATCGACGCGCTCCGCCCGGTGTTCGCCGCGCAGATGGCCAAGCTCGTGCGCGTGCATCACCGTTCCAAGTTCCAGTGGCCTGAGTCAAGGGCCGATGTGAACGAGCAGGACGAGGACGACGGCGAGTACGGCGAGGACTGGCGCCGCGCGGCGTGAGCCCGCGCAAGGCGGTGTGAACGCTCGCGGCGTATCTTGCGCCGCATGCCACGACGAACGATCCAGGAGTTCCGCGCCGAGCGCGCGAAGGGCCAGGCCGCCCTCATGGAGGCCGACCATCTCGGAATCAAGCGCTTCCTGCGCCTCGATAGCGCGACGTACGAAGACGGCGCGCTCGACGGCCGCACGAAGGAGCTGCTCGGCCTCGTCGCCAGCGCCGTGCTGCGCTGCAACGACTGCATCGACTACCACCTCGAGCAGTGCGTGAAGCTTGGCTTCACCAAGGAGCAGATCGTCGACGCGCTGAACGTCGCGCTCGTCGTCGGCGGATCGATCGTGATCCCGCACGCGCGGCACGCGATGCTCTCCCTCGACGAACTCCTCTCCGAATGACGGTGCACGGCACATGCCATGCAGTGCCAGGCACTGCATGGCATGTGCCGTGCACGCCCGCCATCCAAATAGGTGTTTCCTGTGCCAGGCACGTGCCACGCAGAGCCAGGCACTGCACGGAACGTGCCGTGCACAGCTTTCAGGATCGGGTGAGGCGCGCGAGCACCGTCACGCCGCCCGTCACGCGGTCGCCCTTGGCGACGCAGATCTTCTCGACCTCGGCCTTCGGCACCACGAGTTCCGTTGTCGAGCCGAACTTGATCATGCCGTAGCGCTCGCCGCGCGCGAACTTCTGCCCCGCGACGACCGGGCACACGATGTGCCGCGCGACCTTGCCGGAGATCTGCTTCACGCCGAGCAGCACGCCGCCCGCCGTGCGGAGGCGCGTGACCATCGACTCGTTGACCTTCGCGCTCTCTTCGATGCGCACGTCGAGGTACTTGCCCGGCGTGTGGATCGTGTCGATCACCTCGGCCGCGCACGGCATGCGGTTGATGTGCACGTCGAACACCGAGAGGTAGATCCGCACGATCGTCGCCGGCGCGCCGCCCGTCGCGACATGCTCAGGCACCTCGAGCACCGCGCTCACCAACCCGTCGGCCGGGCTCACCATGTCGCGCGGGTCATCGGTCGCTGGCTTGCGGAACAGCGGGTCGCGGAAGAACGACGCCAGCGCCGCCCACACCACGACCGCCAGCGCGACAAGCCACCACCAGCCAAAGAACACACCCGCCGCTGCGGGAGCCGCAGCGGCGAGGGTGATGATCATCCATTCACGGGTTCCGTACTTGGTCAGCAGCATCGGCGCAGTACTTTCCAGGCAGGCGCCTTCCGACCACACGAATCACTCGGTCGCGCGGCCGACGAAGAAGCCGACGAGCCCGAACACTGCGACCAGGCCGCCGAGGCTGCCCGCCCAAGCGATCAGGTTGTCGCTGAAGTTCGCCGCGATCAGCGAGCCCGAGCCCATGCCGGCGGTCACGATGATCAGCGCCGCGACCACGAGGCCAGCGACCGCAGCGATCATCATGCCCAGGCCTGCGCCCGACCACGCGCCGTCGTACGCCTCGGCGACCATCATGCCGGTCGACATCGGGGCGGACGAAGCCTCGGAGGTCTCCATCGCGGCGGCGGCGAAGATGCCGCTCGAGCCCGCGCCGGAACCGCCCGCGTCGTTCGAATACACCTGCTCGATGAGCTCGGCGCCGAGGGCCGTCTCTTCGCTCTCGCGGGTCAGGTCGAGGAGACCCGAGCCGGAGCCGACGGTCTCGAGACCGATCTCGACGGCGTCGCCCTTGCCGCGGCCCGAAGCCGCGCTCACGCCAGTGCGCTCGCCGGAGCCGGCGAGGCCCATGCCCGAACCAGAGCCCGCGAGGCCGAGGACCGAGTCATCGAGCGCGGACGCCTTCTTGGCGGCGGGGGCGTTGTTCTTGATCGGAGCAGCGCTGCCGCTGTCGGCGAGGCCGATCGGGCCGAGGTCGGCGTCGAGATCGAGCGCGTCGTCGTCGCTGGCGAGGACCTCCACCTGCTCGACGCGGAACTTGATCTGGCCCTCGTGGTTCACGCGGGTGAGCTGACCCTTGTCAGCCATCGCGTTGATTTCCGAGGCGGTCTTGCCGAGGCGCTTGGCGGCCTCATCGAGGGTGTAGAACGACTTGCTGGCCATAGGTTGCTCCAAAGGGGCGGGGGAGACCCGCCCGAAGTCCCGTACGCTACCGAACCTCGCGGGATGCCGCAAGGTTGACGGACGGTTCGTGATCAAGAGGATTCGCTCAGTCTGGCGCTCGAAATGGCGAAGTCGACCCGCAAGCAGCCCCGAAAGTCATCGCTCGCCGCCGCGGCCGACCCGCTCGCCGCATGGTTCGCAGCCGAGGCCCGCGACCTCCCGTGGCGGCGGCGCCGCAGCGGCTACCACGCGCTGGTCAGCGAGCTCATGCTGCAGCAAACGCAGGTTTCGAGGGTGCTTGAGAAGTTCGGCCCGTTCGTCGAGCGCTTCCCCACGCCGACGGCCCTCGCGGCGGCGTCGGAGGACGAGGTCCTCACGGCCTGGCAGGGGCTTGGCTACTACCGGCGCGCTCGGCTGCTCCACGCGGCGGCCAAGGCGGTCGTCGAGCGGCACGACGGGACGGTTCCGAGCGACCTCGAGGCGCTGAAGGCGCTCCCCGGGGTCGGACGGTACACGGCGGGCGCGATCGCCTCGATCGTGTTCGGCCAGCGGGCGCCGATCGTCGATGGGAACGTCACGCGGGTCTTCCAACGCCTGGCCGCGCGGCCGGGCAGCGCGAGTGACCGAGCCGTCGCCGAGTGGGCGTGGACCGAGGCCGAGCAGTTTGCCGCCGCCGCGGCCGACCCCGCGAAGGCGAATGAGGCGCTCATGGAGCTCGGCGCGACGGTCTGCACGCCGGCCGCGCCGCGCTGTGCGGACTGTCCCGTGAGGGGCATGTGCGCCGCGCGCAAGCAGGGCGTGGTTGACGAGATTCCCGCACCAAAGAAGCGCGTTGCCCGCAAGGACCTCGTGCTCGTGACCGCGCGCGTCGTGCGCGCGAACGACGGCGCGGTGCTGCTTGAGCAGCGCCCGCGTGGAGGGCTGTGGGGCGGGCTGTGGCAGCCGCCGACCGTCGAGTGCGCGGACGGCGAGGGAGTCGGCGGCGCCGCAGCTGCCAAGCTGCTCGCGATCGACGCGCCTCTCGTCCGCGCGGACGAAACCGTGCCGTTCATGACCACGCACCGCGCGGTGCTGTTTGTCGTGTTCGACGCCAAGGTGCGCGGCGCTGGCAACGGCCTCGCGGTATCGGGACGCCGTTGGGTCGCGCGCGAGGAGCTCGCGAACTACGCGCTGTCGAACGCCGCGAAGCGCGTCCTCGGCGTATGACGAGCTCCGTCCAACGGCGGGTGCCCTCAGGCCGCCGAGTCACATGGCGTGGATCTCGGCACGACA
>Ga0114981_10001530_pt1 | contig 15112 bp, 10 predicted proteins | sample S_140806_MF_Meta_FD_87028 | JGI IMG/M metagenome (GOLD analysis project Ga0114981, IMG submission 87028) | Freshwater microbial communities from Lake Simoncouche, Canada to study carbon cycling - S_140806_MF_MetaG | ecosystem: Environmental > Aquatic > Freshwater > Lake | place: Lake...
ACTGGAACTACTGGAACTACTGGAACTACTGGAACTACTGGAACTACTGGAACTACTGGAACTACTGGAACTACTGGAACTACTGGAACTACTGGAACTACTGGAACTACTGGAACTACTGGACCTAGAGTTGGTTCTGGGTTACCAGTTTTGCCTCCTGGACTTTTTGGACCTTCTGGACCTGCTGGACCTACTGGAACTACTGGACCTACTGGAACTACTGGACCTACTGGAACTACTGGAACTACTGGAACTACTGGACCGTCCGGAACTACTGGAAGCAACTTTAGCATAACTAGTGTTCCTGTAACAAAACAAGGACCAAATTATTTTGGAAACAGAGTTTTTACGTTAGATAATAATAATATGTTAACTGTTACTGGGAATGGTGTTCCTTATCCAGCTAAATCAGGAGTACCTAATTTTATAAACGATGGTATAACTACTTTAAGTTGGTATTATCCTGGAACTGGAGTTGCTTATTTAGGAAACCAAAATTATAATATAACTTTTCAATACAGAGGTGGAACAAATAATGAAGTCCCTACAGCTACTTCCATGGGAATACAAGGAATATTTGCAAATGGTACTGCATTATTTTCACCAGCTTCATTACCAGGTGCAATTCCCAGTACAAATTTAAACTTTGGTAGCTATAATCCGTGTGCTCCATATTTTGAATCTGTGTTTGGTGTTGATAATGCAGGAGGACATATTGCTCCTTTAAATACAACATCACTTATAGGTAGGTATCATTGTCATGATGCAGCATTTTTAACAACTGCTTGGAACAATGACACTTTCTGGTCTAGTAATTCTTATTATAATGATACTAGTTATAATGGCGATCATTTTAGAAATACAGACGGTCACTCAAAAATAATTGGTGTACTATTTGATGGTTATCCCATTTATGGTCCTTATGGATATGTAGATGCATCAAACAGTTCGTCAGGTGTTACACGTATGACATCATCTTATAAATTAAATCCTACTGAGTTTACAGAAAGACCTTATACTTATGAAAGTACTGGACTTTTTTACGGAGATACCACTGTCAGCATAACTGTTGGACCTGGTGCTTTTATATTAGATTATTATTATGATGGTTCAGGAACACTTGACACATATAATGGACGTTATTGTGTAACACCTGAATATCCTAACGGAACTTATGCTTATTTTGCAACGATAGATGAACATGGAGAGCCTGTATTCCCTTATATGTTTGGATTATATTCTAAGAATGTTAGAAACCCCATAGACAACAGTAGCCCTGATTCTACCAACCCAATTCTTGGTGAGTAAAAAATTTAAATTTGAAACATAAATAAAATAAGTTGACACTTAAATAAATAATAAATAAGTGTCAAAAATAACGGTCTATAATTTGAAATTTACTAACAGAAGATGCATTTATACTTTCTGCCAAAAAATGAAAAATATCATTATATACATTATTGTTTTTATATTGTCTGCATGTATAAATATCGAAAGACATATGATTTTTTTCGGGAAACGTATGAATTGATATATGTGACTCAGATAATAAAAACAATATGCTACACCCAAATGGCTCAAATTGATATAAAGTTTCATTTAAAACAGTAAAATCATGTTTACTGCAAATATCTTTTAATAAATTTTGTAGTCCAGACATACTATTTAATAGTTCCGTATTTTGAATTCCTTTAAAATCACAAATCATATGTTTTCCCGAAGACTTATATTCTTTAAACATTATTATATAATATATTATAATCTTTAAACTACTTTTTTCCGCTTTTCTTTTTATCTGTCTTTGACTGACTTGAAACTCGTGGAGTTCTCTCTACTTTTTCTCCAGAACTAAAAATTTTAAGTAACTCTTCGTCGCTAACTGTAGATGGTTGAGGTTGAGATTGTTGTTGTTGTTGTTGTAATGTTTTAGCTTGCTGTTCTAACTTTGCCTTCGCATTTGCCTCTGCTTTTGCTCTAATTCTCTCTTTTGTTTTTGCTAATTTAATATTTTTATTAAGTTGCGCTTCCATAGCTCCCATATTTACTTTACCCCCTCCTAAACCTCCAGATAATCCTATTTTGCTCAACATAGACTGAATATTTCCCATTCCTGGCATATTCTTCATTTTATTCATAATTTCGGTTGCTTCTGTCATTAATTCACTTTCCTTGATTTCACCCGATTTAATTCTTGAATCCAGTTTGTCTCCTACATTTTTTACAAGTCCCATTAGTTTTGTAGGATTTTTTATCAGATTTTGAAATACATCTTTCATATCTGTGATATTTTCCATATCTATATTTAAATCGTTTGCCGTCTCTTCCGCTATCTCTTTAGCTAAACTACCTAATTTTCCTCCAAGCATTCCAGTAATATGTTCCTGGATATCGTTTGCGTTTGGAATATTTTCTGTATTAAACCCTTCTCCAAAATTTTTAGCTGTGTCTTCATTAAAATTACCGCTAATATCAAATAACGTTTCCATATGAGTTAGAGTTTCTTCCAATTTTTTTTTAAAATCATCCTCATTAATAGCCTCAAATAATTTTGCTGTGTCTCCAAAAGCTTCCTTATTATCTAGAGTTCCTATTACAGAAAATAATATTAATTGTAGATATTTCCAAATTGTTTCGCGAGTATTATCGGTAATTTCAAACTGCCATAAGTTTTTGAAATGTATATGTGGCAAAAATTCAGTATCAATTTCTGAATCTTCTTTAAACATTTCTACATTTTGATATAGTATGTCGAAAAATCTAGGTGGAAATTTTTTCTTACAAAAATCAAACAAATAAATTATAGCTTTTTGTTCTGTAGAATGGATAGCCTTTAACCTTTCTTCAACGTCTTCTATATTATCGAATGCTGACTGATCCTTCCACCATTTATTTATTAAAGGTAAATACTCTGGAAACGTTATTTTTAAATCTCCTACAAAATCCTTTATTATTTTGGTAAATTCTTCAGGAACCGTTTTAGCCATTTAATATTTATAATTTAAAAAATATATTTAAATTATACTTACTAAAATATAATAAATTATATTATTTCATATAAAAAATATAATTTATGTTTCTTTTATTTATGTTTCTTTTATTTATGTTTCTTTTATTTATGTTTTTTATTATTTCATCAGACACATAACTCAGCAATTTTAGTTAAGTTTTGTATATATTTCATAACTTTGGCTTGATTTTCAGCTCCCATATTTTTTATAGGTTCACGAAATCTATTTATTGATTCCATAATTTTATCAGAATTTTCAGCTGTCGCTACATCAGAAGAATAGTCTTTATTTACAAAAAAATCAATATTTCCCAATTCTATTTCTTTTTTATATTTTCCTACAATAAACGTATTCCATATTTTAACAATCATCTTAGGGTTTGCCTTTCTAACGGTTAGAAGAGCGTTCTTTGCAGTTAATATATCAACGTCTTCAGGAAAAACATTATGTACGTCATTTAAAAAATCAAAAAAATGATCGTTAAAAGCAGTTAAAATGTTATTTGACATATTTAGTTTTATAAACTTCTTTTTAAATTATTATAAAAAGATATATATTTTTATATTGGTGGCCTGTTTCCACTAATATTTTTTAATTCTGCTTCTCTCTGTGCCTGAATTTGAGACATTAAATCTTTTGACTTATCTTCAGAAATTCGGTTGACACCTTTATATTCTTGTTCGTCTGTTGGTGTTTGTATAGAAAAATTTTTAGAATAATTCAAGTCAACATAATTATGCATTTGCCTCATTCCTCCGTTCCCTTTAGCTTCTAAATCTTCTGGAGCTTGGTCTAAAAAACTATATTGATCTGATACAACATCGCTAAAACCACCTCCTCCAAATGAAAAGGCCATTGGCTCCATATTATTTTGCGTGGCTCTTTTAACCTCCACTTCTTGTTTCGGCTTTAAGTATTCAAATATTTTTTCTCCATATAATACGTTATAACCTTGGTTCAACAATAAAAGAGCCGGCACATGTGTAACATTCTCAGGCAATATGATTTTTTGTTCATTATCTAAAATAATATATGTTTTATTGTTCGCATCCTTTATTCTTCTATCAATACAAATAAAATGAATTTCTTTCTGATAACCAGATTTAGATAATATAGGTAAGTATTTTTTTGAAGTTTCACAGTATTTACTATAGTAAAATATATAGCTCATTTTAATTTATAATTAGTTATTTCAAAATAGTATTTAACTCATTTTAAAAAAAATTGATTTTAATTTTTCAATTTAAATATAAAGTAATATTAGATACAATAAACATAATGAACCCTAAAGTTGAAATAATTGAAAATGCTGATATGCTCTCATTTACGTTGAGTGGCGTAAACGTTAGTATTGCAAATGCGATTAGAAGAACTATTTTATCCGATATTCCTATTATTGTTTTCAGGACTACTCCTAGCGAACAAAATAAATGTAATATTATTTCAAATACAAGTCGCCTAAATAATGAAATCATTAAACAACGACTAAGTTGTATTCCTATCCATATAAAAGATATTGAAGAATTCCCATTAAAAAATTATATTTTGGAAGTAAATGTAGAAAATAATACAGACACCATTTTATTCGTTACTACACAAGATTTTAAAATTAAGGACACTGTAACAGGCAAATATTTAGAGAGTTCCAAGGTCAAAGAGATTTTTCCTGCAAATGATTATACTGGAAACTATATTGACTTTGTAAGATTAAGACCGCAAATAACCGACGAAATGCCAGGCGAAAAAATTCATTTAACATGCGAGTTTGATATTAGTTCTGCAAAAGAAGACGGCACATTTAACGTCGTATCTACATGTTCTTATGGGTTTAGTGTTAATTATGTTGAGCAAGATGCGGAGTTACAGAGAAAAATCCAAACATGGAAAGACGAAGGTAAGACAAAAGAAGAAATTAATTTTGAAGCAGAAAATTGGAAACTACTAGATGGTATGCGTATTACACTAAAAGATAGTTTTGATTTTATTGTTGAAACAATTGGTATATACACGAATAACGAAATTATCGATTTAGCATGTAAAATTTTAATACAATCGCTAACAGCTATTAACGATTTAATAGAAAAAGACCAGTTAGAAATTGTAAAGTCGCAAAATACAATGTCGAACTGTTATGATATTATTTTAGAACACGAAGATTATACTATTGGAAAAGTATTAGAATATTTCTTATATACTAAATATTATGAAACCAATATGCTTACATTTTGCGGATTTAAAAAAATGCATCCTCACGATGACTATAGCATAATTAGAGTAGCTTACAATGATGCAGTTGAGAAGTCGACGATTAAAGGACATTTACAGGAATGTATTCGTGACGCTATAACTGTTTACAATAAAACTTTAAAAGAGTTTTTAAAGTTAATTGTATAAAAAAATATATTTGAAAAAATTTAACAAAAAAAATATTTTCAAACAAATAATAAAAAAAATACGGAAAAAATAAAAAGCTAAAAATATAAAAAAAAATTAAGTAAAAATAAAATGCGTATTATACATTTGCATCAGACACAATAGTATCAACATTTTTTTTTCTCATTTGATAATTTAACGAATACATTAGCAAAGACGGATGTAACTCATTTACATATTTAATTACAGTCGTATTCATTACGAACAATTTTTTATCTCTTAGTTCATTCATATAAATTTGATGAATATTATACATATGCGTTCTATACTGCTCCGTAAAATTTATAAGAGGTTTTTCTTTTTTAATATAGCAAGAGACATAATTACTAAATAGTGTTTCAGTAAAAAGATGAATTTGATCTCTGAATTTAGAAAAATCTTTTCTATTTTCAGGATAATATTTTAGAAAGTCGCGAACCTTATTTTCTTTTCTTAAACATAAATATTGATACTGTAACTTCGGTTGGTTACCCCTCAAACTTCTTACTTGTTCGTATACAGGATTACGAATTTTAGCACGTTCACCAGTTTCAGTATTTTTAAGCACAACACCTAACATATCATATGGAGTATTCATAGACGCATATTTATCAATCAACTCTGTATAACTATTAAATTCGTAACTTTTTGGGAACTCAATTTTAGCACCATACCAATTTGTTTGTTTTACTTCATCAATATTAACAGAATGTACTTTTATATTATTTTTATCCGTATTATCAATACGATATAATGCAACTAAATATAGTTTAGCAGTTTTGAACGGAACAACAATTCTGTTTTCTGGATGCTGTAAAACGAAACTATAATTGTAAACTGGATTTAATTTGTCTAAAGATAAATTGATACTTCTTGCCGCATCTAAAAACATCTCTCTAAACGTTTTGGTTTCATTATTTTTATAAAAACTCGATACAGCACCAACAGTGTTACGCGTTGCAATTTCCCATCCTCCAGATAAACAAATTGTATTGTCCCAAAATACATTTATCATAGTTCCTTCAACAAATTCTTCAGCACGTACGGTTGAAACCTCTGCGACAGGATATTTTTTAATGAACTCATCGCTCGGAACGGATTTGGGAGGAGCAAATGAAACTACTTGATTGTCACTGTTTACTATAACAGAACGACATAGTCCATAAGTTGGTATTAAATCAACACTTAAAAAATTTTTGTCATAACGAATAACTCTATAGGGCTGGTTATTGGGGGTTTTGCATTCAACACAATTTAATTTTAGAACATTTTCCAGTTTCTTATCGCTATAAATAACATCATTGAAACCTGGAATTGAAGACAAATTAATTGTATTATTGGTATTACTGGTATTACTGGTATTACTGGTATTACTGGTATTACTGGTATTACTGGTATTATTGGTATTATTGGTATTACTGGTATTACTGGTATTACTGGTATTATTGGTATTATTGGTATTATTCATATTGTTTTTTTAACTATTTTATATTATCAGCTTGTCTTTATATTATATTTATAATGAATTTTACTTAAGCATAAAAATTTCTATAATAAATATAGAAACAAATGTCAGTAATAACAAGTAAAATAAATACAAATAGCGATAGTTCAAACGGAGAAAATGACATTATATTAGAGTTACAACTCGGGGATGTTATACAAATTTTTAATCCTCTTAATGAAAATCTGAATGAACAAGTTTTTATAATTGACTATATCGATAGTTCAAAAGCAAGACTTATAAATAGTGATACTCTCGAAAGTATAAATCTTAAAATTTCTGAAGATGGTCTTATCGGAGATGGTAATATTACAAAAATCGCTATTTTAAGTAGAAGCGACACGCCAAGTTATGCAAGACAAAACGATTTATTACCGGGTAAATGGATTAACGTATATTTTGGAGGAGACTATCCTACTATTCTTACAGGAGAAATTACGAATTTAGAAGAGGACATGATTGAAATAAAAACTATTGAAAATGATATAATATATATTAACTTTGACTATAAAGGTATTCCTGAAGACCTACCAATTGAAAATATTGAAATTAGAGAGAAACCTCAAACTCCATTAAAAAAACCTTTCACAGGCGAAGATTTGGAACAAGGTGAAATAGAAGAAAAGGATGAACTACAGGAAAAAGACGAATTTAAAGGTGATTTAGAGGAAGGTAAAGATAATTTTAATATCCCCGAACTAGAAGTAGAGAGAAAAGTTGTAGGAAAGGATAAAATTCAATTTGAAGTTCCAACAAATAATATTAAAAATCAGTTAAGAGAATTTATTATTAAAGCTGACCAAATCACGTTCGGAACAGAAGAGTTAGGGGCGGTCGTGCAGTTTGTAGATGTCTCCAAACGTTCTCAGCGATACAGCATTGAAGTTCAAGTAGCTGATTTACTAGATGAGTTGTTATCTACCATTCCGAATTCTCAGAGAACTCCACGCGTTCTTAATAATATTCATATAGTAATTGAAAGGTTTAAACAATTGAGAGAACATTTTTCGTATTTTGACGAATACGGTAACGTAGAAGGTTCTCTAGTCGTAGAAGCAAATTATAAGCCTCTAGGCGAATATTTTAAAGAATTTAAACATAATCTTTATTGGATACTACCTGTTGTAAAAAATATAAAAAAAGTTTATGACGCAAACTCAGTAGACGAAGAAAATACAGACGTAGTAAACATTTCATTAAGTAGTGATCTAACTAATATTAAAGATATAATTGAAAGGTATAAATCAAATACATTACCAGTGGACCAAAATAAGTATTCTACTTTCTATTCTGATTTAAATCCTTTATTTACTCCTTTTGATTTAATTGGTGAAGAAAATATGGAAAGCGTTTTAATTGAAAAGGAAGTAAATGAAGATATTAATGTTATAATAAATAACTTAGAGGATTTGTATTCATCCATTTTTACTAATAATAATATTAGAACAAAGCGTTTCGTAATAGATAGATATAATTTAAGTCTCACTAAGTTGGATACTGTCGATTCTACAAGTAGTCGTTTACAAACTCGTCGCGTAAAAATTGCAAACTCAGATACCATGACAATAACATCTTTTTTAACTCTGCCTGAACCTACTATTCGTTTTTCCAAAATTAACCTTCCAGGAACAGATATTTTGAGTAGAGCTAATTTAAATTCCGTATTTTTAAATTATTGGCAGTTTTTAAAGAAAAAAACGAGCGTAAACACGATTTTTATAGATACTCTTACTAATGAAATTGAGTTTAATGAAAATAACTTTGTAAATAATATTAAACAGTACGTCCTAAATTTGTCTGCTGATGAATTAAAAGGCTCTTCAAAAAGCGATATATATAAAATGTTTTATAAATTGATTATACCAAAAACGAAAATTTTGTTTAACTTGATGAAAAAATATATTACTGGTAAGCTTTCTATTGTTGATGTAGTTTCCTATTTGGAACCTTTTTTAGTTTACACTGACTTTTTAACGTATATGCAGTATGTAGAAATTGTAAAATTTATTGACGCGCAAATTTCAGAGTATAATAAAAATTTTATAGAACGTTCTAGATTTTTCAGCGCTTTTACACGAATAAAATCAGCTGATTTAATAGCAAGTAACGCATTTTCAATAATAAATAATATAACTGACAAGCTTAGAGAAGATATTTTCCAAGATTACGATATTGAAATTCAAAGAAATATGTCTCCTGTTTACACTAATTCTGAAATTTTGCGAAAACTTATGTTGAAAGATTGTAATAAACTATATGCTACTGGCATATCATTACAAAATATTTCTTTAATGTTTCCCAACGATATTTCAAGTATTTTTGAAGACGAACGTAATTCACTAGATAAAAAACGAAAAAGTGATATAAACGAAAAATGTAAGACTATAACGATTGCTAAATTCTATCCTTCTTTAGAAAATTTGAATGCTGATAACGATAAAACAATTTATTTCGACAAAAAATATGATAAAACGAACTATGGAGTATTAGAAGATAGAGACGAATATGAAAAACAAGTCTTAACAATGTCACCGGAAGAACTAAAGATTTATATAGTTAATGATTTAATAAGAAAAAAAAATATGACTGAATACGAGGCAAATTATTTGGCAGATACTTTGATTGACGGACATAAAAAAGTGATTGATGGACAATACGCTATATTATATAAGGGTTATAAAGAGAATACTAACGAAGAAATCGAATATTATATTCGCAAAGATAACAAATGGGAGCTAGACGATGATATGTCAACAGATATTAATACAGACGAATCCGACATACTATGTAATCTACAAGAAAAATGTATAAGTGTTCCAAGCAACTACGGCGACAAATGTGAAAGTATTGAAACAAATGAAAATATTCTACAAACGAGACTTTTAAAAAACGTAATGAACGAGTTTGATACTAGATATAACATATCAAAGAGAGACTTTGAGAGAGAAATGAAGGAAAAATACGAATATTATTCTTCAATTATAGGATCGCTTTCAAATATAGAAACCAATAAGATGTTAAAATATAATAACCAAAAATATAAATTAGGTGCGAATGTTGAAGACGATATTTTAAATATTACTTCGTCTCCCAACACGAAGTTGTTAAACTTAATTTTGAGCCAAACAGATTTCGTAAAAAAACAATACGATACTGTTCGTTTTGTTAACTCTTATACAAGACCAGCAATTATAAATAGCGATTTCAGTTCTAGCGAAGACCAGTATTGGTTATATTGCCCTAAAACAAATACTAAATTATTACCTGTATTTAAATATAATTTGGCTGCGGAATATGTGAAAAATCCAAGTGGCTATAAGGATTATTTAGACTTGTTAAAATCGCAAATTGGGAAACTAAGTGATGACGGCGATTGGTGGTGCGATAAAAATACAAGTTGGTCGATTTGTCCTGTAGATTTTGATGTTGAAGAAGGATATGAAGAGGGTTTTAAGATATCTACGCGCGCCGTGTTAGAAGAAAATGCTGGAAATAAAATTATGTCATCTACTAATGCAAATTATACGCAAAATACAATTAAATATGACACACCCGAAAACAGAATGATTAATAATATTGTAAATACATTGTGTATTGCAATGGGAATTAATGTTGAACCTCAAAAAGAATTTATTATTAACTGTGTATTGACAGCACTAAGAGATACTCTAGAAACAGAAGAAGACTATAAAGACTTCGCAAGAAAAAAGGCGCAAGAAGGGAAAAAAGTAAGTTCCTATAGAGATGTATATAATTCGGCTATTTTATATTATACATTTGGTATGTTTTTAATAGCAGTTCAGACATCTATTCCTTCTATAAAAACAAGAAAAACACATCCAGGTTGTGTGAGGTCTTTTTCTGGATATCCATTTGAAGGAGCAGGTGATTTATCTAGTTTAACATATTTAAGCTGTGTTGCTTACGATATAAGGGAATCAGGTGAACCTTGGAATGTTTTAAAGGGAAAAAAATTAGAAATCGTTACAAACAAAATAAAAGGGTCAATTGACGTCTTACTAAGTAATCCAGATATTAATCGTAAATTTGAAGAAAAAACAGAATACTTATTAACAAATCCCGCAAGCGATATACCTAAAGAACATGATATAACAAAGTGGTCTCAATTTCTTCCACCGTTATTACCATTTAGAATTAAACGTCTTACAAATATTTCAACTGATTTCAGTAAATCATTAATTACCGACTTAAGGGTTGGGTCGCCTAATCAGAGAGAAAAAATTTTAGTTGTTGATTCAAAAATTATTTTTTTCTATTTAGCCATTCAAGAAGCTATCCAAGAAGTCGATAAAAAAATCCATCTTATATTACATAACTCAAATAACGAACCATATATTGAAAACGCTTGTTGTGAAACTTCCGAAAAAGAAACAACTATCGACTACTTCGTAAAGCATAAACCAGTTATAAAAGAATTTAATACTATTGTAGAGGGGTTATCAAATATATTAAGAGACATATCCAGTTATTCTACGGCAGGACTATTTTATAGTAATATTAATACAAAAAATATATATCCTCCAATCAGTAACAATTTTGATGAAGAAATCATTTATTTATCCTTTATTAATTTCTGTAAGTTTAAATCCTTAATGCCTATACCTGAAGATTTGTTACCGCTATGTACTGATAAACCAGATAGCGCTTTATTTAATCCAAATGATACAGTAGATCGAATTATCCAAAAACTAAAAGAAGACGGTAGAAATTATACAAACACACATTTTTTGAGACTTTTACAGCTGATTGGAAAGAATAACATGGTAAATATTAAGCTAGATACTCCACAAGTCTCATATATCACAAAGATAACCGGACTTTTAGAGAGTATTCAAGATGAGAACGACGAAAATATAGAAGGCTCATTTATAGGTCTTTTATCAGGGGTATTAGACACATTTGATATTGCGGCTGGAGGCCCCAACAAAGAAGTGCGTAATTTAAATAATTATTTAATTAAAAGTATTGAAACTGTTAAAGAAGATATTATCGATTTTATTGAAAAAAATAGCGGTTCAATTATTACAAGAAGTTCTGTAAGAAAGGCGAAAGCGTTTATTGAAAATCTCTCTAATTGGTCAAGCGAAAAATCAGCTAGAAATGAGGATATAAAAATATCTGACGATAAAACGTATAATATTATCGGTTTCTATAAAACGTTTACTGAAAATTTTGCTAATGTTTTTCCTAACATTATATTGAATAAAGTCAATCATGCTGACACACAAATACCTAAGTATTACGGGTTTTCGGACAATCATTCCAAAAAATTGAAAAGATATATTAATGAATATTATGAAAAGTTAAACGCGTTTTATGGTATTCCTATAATAACAAATATATTGACTACAGTTCAACGTTCGTCTAGAAATATCGTACTATTGTCTCAGTCAACGCCATGTTTTACATCTATTAAGGCCAGTAATGAAGAAATTACACCTATATTTGGAGATAGAACTGGTAAGTATCTTTATGAATTTTATTTATTAAAGGTTTTGTTTAATTATATTGAATTATCTGATAACAATGAGATGTTGAACGTTACTGAAATAAATAAAGAAACAGAAGTCACCGATATTTATAGTGTCGACTATTTAGAAGAGAGAGATACTAGAATAGATTTAACATTAAATACAAGAGATGAAACGCAGAGACAATTAATTGCTGGTAACTTAAAAGATTTAAGACAGAAAGTAGCACAATTGTTAATTGCTTTCATTGATATAATGAGCAACCAAAAGGATGCTGTCGATATATCTTATGAAGAAATTCAAGATAGAGTTTTTAAATTGAGAGAAAAAGAGAAAGACCTTGTTACCGACAGACTAAAACAAATGACAGACGAACAAAGAAATGCTGACACTATTCTCAAGATTAATAAACTTGGCATGTATAGTAAAGGTATGCAAAAGGGTCTTACAGTTTTAGATAAAAATTTCTACGACGAAGAGCAAGAATTTAGAAACCAAATGGATAAAGCAGAGAGAAATATAAGGAAAAAGAATAAAGACGCGAATGACGAAAATATTGATATTTTACTTGAGGATTATATAGAACAGCAACAGGTTGAAAATGATATAGATAATGAAGCTTTTGATATGAGTTATATGAATGAAGATTTTTATAATGGTAACACAGACGGAACAGGAGCCCCTGAAGAAGAATATGATGATTATGAAGATTTTGAATAAAATCGGTTTATAAATGGTTCGGTTATAAGTATTTTGTTTTTTATTGTTTGGTTTTTTTATTGTTTGGTTTATAACTTTTAGATAAATATAATTATAAAAAAATCGTTTATAATTATATATAAAATGTATAGAAAGTTTATTAGAGAAAATATTACACTTACAGCTATAATATTATTCGTTATTATTTTTGGTTCTATTCAAATAATAAAGCCTTTATGTTTTTATAACAGAGACGGTAGTTTAAGAGAATTTGGCATAGGATATAGGAATAAAACTATATTACCTGTTTGGCTCCTTTCTTTGGTTTTAGGTATTTTATCTTATTTAGCTGTCGTTTATTACATAAGTTATCCTAAAATTTTTTAGCTTGTAATCGTATAAGTTTGGCTTGTTGCTTGCTGTTGGGCTTGCTGGTTTTCTTTTTCTTGGTCTAAAAATTTTTGATAATTTTTTTCCATAGTAGTAGGATTATTTATACAACCTTTTGTCGTTATTTTGAGTTGCACCATAGAGCATACTAAGATACCTGTGTAAATATACCAAAGAGCCTCGCCTACATTGTCTCGTGTAACAACTATATCAAACAATTCTTTTTTCTTAGCTAATTCTACATCAGAACTAGATGTATATTCGTCCTTCATAAGGTTTCTTAATATGTTCCAGTATTCATTGAAGTTTGACGGCACAATTTGATTTATTAATATAGATGCATTTCCGCAAATTTTCATAATAGTGTCGGATGCGTCTTGTAGCTGTTTTTTAGTTAAGTTAGAAGAACCTCCAGCCATTTCTTTTGTTTTGTCTTGTTCTGGTTCCTTTGTTTCTTCATTATCCATAAAATCCATAATATTTGAACTTTTAGTGGGTTCTAAAATTTCTATAGGTTTATCTTGTGACGACACATCTGAATTTATTGCATTTTCTAATTTTGTATTTATCAATAATTCTGTCAATAACTTATTTGCAGAACTTGAAACATAAAAATATCCGATGACATCCGAAAAGGCACTTTTGAACCCCGGAAATGCTGATAGCACTACTATTATAACGCCGAATATTAAGGTCCACGGTAAAAATGTATAAAACCCGGCTGTCCCAATATTTTCACTGATACTACCGCCACATGTGCTCGTTATAATGGACGTATTTACAATAAATTGCACTATAATTACTAAAAATAGGTATATAGCTAAAAACATATAATTTCTTTTCGTATATTTTGCATACTCGCCTTGGGTGTCACTATATATTTCATAAGTTAAATTCGGTTTAATTAGCATATAGTATCCAAGTGTTGTTAGCAAAAATGTAAGAATATTTAAATAAGAACTAGCCATATAGATAATATGTATAATTTAATTTATATTTTTAACTATAAATATTATGGATTTTGAAGAACATGCTAAACCTAATCTTACTGAACCAGGTGTAAGATACTTTTTAAATCAAGCTCTCAAACAATGTCATATTATCAAAAATACTTTTCATAACACAATTATTAATGCTGGGTTATTCATAGGATTTCTAATAATTTTAGGGTTAATACTTTTATACAAGTATAAAGGAAGACTTAGCCCTGTTGAAATAGAGAGAAAAAATAAAGAAAAACAGCAATATATTTTATCGAAAATACAAAATTTTCAAGAGGCAAAAAGAAAGGCACACCAAGAATTAATAACGGGATTACCACAATGGGAAAATGAATATGATGCCATAAATCCACAGAAAATATATTAGAAAATGAATTTAAAGAATCGAAAAAAATATAGAACATAATTATATAATGGTTGAAACTGTAGAAAACGCATTAAACGAATTCTATAAATTAAAAAGCAAATATGAAACTGAGATTTTAAAAAATAAAAAAACAATTATTAATAACAATACTTTAAGTTTAAAAGAGAAAAAAAGTGAATATAAAAAACTTAAACCTAAATGTGTTAACTGTAAAAGACCTGGTGGAACAAACTTTTCAG
>Ga0114981_10001539_pt1 | contig 15083 bp, 14 predicted proteins | sample S_140806_MF_Meta_FD_87028 | JGI IMG/M metagenome (GOLD analysis project Ga0114981, IMG submission 87028) | Freshwater microbial communities from Lake Simoncouche, Canada to study carbon cycling - S_140806_MF_MetaG | ecosystem: Environmental > Aquatic > Freshwater > Lake | place: Lake...
GATGCGCGACATGCGCGCTCATTCCATCGATATGCTTACCATTGGCCAATATCTCGCCCCATCTGGCCATCATCTGCCGGTGCGACGCTACGTCCATCCCGAAACGTTCGAGCGGTTTGAGCGGGAAGCCCGGGAGCTGGGTTTTCAGCATGCGGCCGTGGGTGCCTTGGTCCGTTCCAGCTATCACGCCGATCAGCAGGCCCATGCCGCCGGGGTGACCTAAGCCCGGGCCACGAACTCTGGCGCTAAGTTCTGGCGCTTAGGTTCTGGCGCTTAACTCTGCCCGCGCGAAGCCAGATTCGATTCAATCAGGCGCTCTAGCGCGGCCCAACTCGCGGGCTCGCCAACCCAACGCCGAATGATTTCACCCTCGGGACCGATCAGAATGGTGGTGGGCGTCACCACGACCGGTGCAAACGCCTGGGCGAGGACGCCCTGCAAATCTAACGCGACGGGAAAGGGCAAGGCCTGCGTGCGGGCAAAATGCAACACAAAATCGGGACGGTCGTAGGCCATCGCCACCGCGATGGTTTCGAAGCCGCGTTTGGCGAACTGTTGATGGAGCCGGATCAGGGCCGGCATTTCACGGACACAGATCACACAGCTGGTCGCCCAGAAATTCACCAGTACAACCTTGCCCCGCAAACCCGCCTGGCTCAGGCGTTGCCCATCGATCAGTGCATAGGTGGCCTCAGGCGCCCGCTCCGGCTGGAACCAGAAACGCCAGCCGAAAAAACTCGCGCCGGCCAAGAGCACCAGCGCCGCGAGCGTCTGGCGAGCCCGGCGCGCCAGAGACACGCCCTGCCGAACCGGGGGGCGGGTTACTTACCTGCGCCCGGTGCCGACCAAGGCGCAGGCGATGGCTCGGGCCGGAATGCGTCACGTTCTGAGATCAGCTCCCACAGAGTCACCACTTTGCGTACTCCCGAGACCCTCGCGGCAACAGCGGCTGCCCGATCGGCTTCGGCGCGCGTCACAAGACCCATCAGGTAAACCACGCCATCCTCGGTCGCGACCTTGACGTGATTGGCGGCAACCCCGCCGATTTCGATGAGCGATGCTTTGACTTTGGTCGACACATAACCGTCATTTGCCTGACGCAGCAGGCTCACCCCGGACCCAACCGTCAGTTCGTTGTAGACCGCCTGAACATTATCCAATCGGGTAATGGCGTCGCCCGCGGCTTTTTTTTCCGCCTCGTCCAGCACCTGCCCGGTCAGCAAGACCCGGCGATTAAAGCTCACCACATTGACCGCCGTGGAATTGCGAATCGCCTGCAGCAATCGCTGTGGTGACTTGACTTCAATCGCGCCGTCATCGGTCTGGGCCCCGAGCGTACGACGATCGTGCGCCGAGATTGCGCCAACAGCGGCCCCAGTAATCGCAGCCGCCACACAACCCCACTGGCTCACCGTCACCAGCGTCAGAGCGCCAACCAACATCGCCGCTGAAAGGAGCGATGATCGGGGCGCTGGAGTGGACAGCGCGTCCGGGGTCGAGGAATGAGCAGCATTCATGGATCGGTTTTCCTTCTATATCCAAGATTCAAATTTCAAAGCGCATCGCCCAGGAGCAGGGCATCTACGCCATCACAGAGGCAATGCAAAATCAGCAAATGGATTTCCTGAACCCGGGCCGTCCGCCCGTGAGGGACGGCCAACAAGAGATCCGACTCGCGTAGTTGGGTCGCAATTCGGCCCCCGCCCTGACCGGTCAGTGCAATGACGTCCATCTCGCGCTCATGGGCGACTTCAATTGCGCGGACGACATTCGCTGAATTGCCCGAGGTCGAGATCGCCAGCAAGAGGTCACCTGGCCCCCCGAGGCCGCTCACCTGGCGGGCAAAAATCTCATCGAACTGGTAGTCATTGCCAACCGCCGTCAGGATCGAAGTGTCGGTTGTCAAGGCGATCGCGGGCAGGGCCGGGCGCTCGCGCTCGAAGCGCCCAATAAGCTCAGCCGCGAGATGCTGGGCATCCGCCGCGGACCCGCCATTGCCACAGATGAGCAGGCGGTGCCCCTCGGACAGGGTGCTGGCTAAGCGCTCAATGGCGCTCGCAATCGGTTGGGCAAGCGTCTCGGCCGAAAGCTGGTGAAGACGAATATTTTCGTCGAATTGTTCAAGGGTCCGATCGACTAAGTTCATAGGCCCCAATTATAGACACCCGGTGAATGCCGATTGGACTAAACCGACCTTGATCTCAGCCCGAAAAGGCGTCTTGCAGCCACTGCAGTCGCTCACCATCGATTGCAACCACGTCGAATCGACACTCGGGCCAGTCTTGGTTTCGAAAATGGCGACTCAACCACCATTGCGCCGTCAAAATCACCCGCCGCTGCTTGGCGCTCCCGATGCTGGCTGCAGCACCGCCCCAGTCGGCCCGGCTGCGCTGGCGGACTTCCACAAAGATCAGGCGTTCGCCGTCGCGCAGGATCAGATCAATCTCACCGCCCCGCCAGCGGACATTGCGCGCGACCAGTTGCAGTCCGTGACCGCACAGCAGCGCTTGCGCCTGACGCTCCGAATCGGCTCCCCGACGTTGGGTGGGCGAAGGCATGGCGCGACCTAGGCGCCCCGGGGATTACACTTGATCGTCATAATTGATCGCCACAGTTGATTGCTATAAATGCACCGATGACCGCCCCGCTAAGCCCGCAGCGCCCGCCCGCCACGCTATTTGTTGTCGCGACGCCCATTGGCAATCTCGACGACCTCTCGACGCGCGCAGCCCAGGTCCTTCGAGCGGTGACGAGCGTGGCCGCGGAAGACACCCGCGTCAGTCGGACCTTACTGGCCCACCTCGGAATCCGCCCGGACATCTTCCCGGCCCATGCGCATAACGAAGTCCAGGCCGCGCAACAGGTGCTCGGGCGCTTGCAGCAGGGCATGAGCGTCGCGTTGGTGACCGATGCGGGTACGCCCGCGATCAGCGATCCCGGCAGCCGAATCGTCGCGGCGGCGCATGAGGCCGGATTTCCAGTGGTGCCGATTCCCGGAGCCAGCGCCGTTGTCGCCCTTCTATCGGCAGCCGGACTCGAGGGTGACGGATTTCGATTCATTGGGTTCCTACCGGCTTCGGCGGGGGCGAGGCGGCGGCGGCTCGCCGAATTCAGCCAGGACCCTGCGGTACTTGTCCTGTTCGAGGCACCCCACCGGATTGATGCGACCATTGGCGCCCTGACGGATGCCTTTGGCGCTCAACGCCTGGTGGTGATCGGACGCGAACTCACCAAACGGTTTGAGGAGATCGCCCGAATCCCGCTGGGCCAGGCCGCAACCTGGCTGGATGGACACCCCGACCGGCGTCGCGGCGAATTTGCGCTGGCGATCGCGCCGGCTCCGGATCGAATCACCGACCGTTCAAGCGACCCTGAGCTTGGCGGTGAAGCTCGAGATCCGGCCCTTGTTGCCCTCACCGATCGGCTGCTGAAAGCGCTCGCTGCGGAGCTGCCCGCCGCGGCCGCGGCCCGGGTGGCAGCCCAGGCACTCGGACAGTCCCGTCAAGCCTTGTACCGGCGCCTGCTTGAAATCAAGGGCCAGGTTTAAAACAAACCAATGTCGACAAAACCAACGTCGACAAAACCAAGGTCAACGAAACCAGCGGTCCAACACCCCCGGAAGAATTACCTCGACCTGAACCTCGCCGGTTCCCGTCTCAATCAGACCGAGCCGATGCGCCGCAACGTAACTCAAATCGATCAGTCGGTCATTCACAAACGGACCCCGGTCGTTAACTCGAACGACGACCGAGCGCCCCGAACGCGTCGCCGTGACGCGGGCATAGCTCGGAATCGGCAAAACCGGATGCGCCGCCGTCATCGCATACATGTCATAGAGCTCACCGCTCGCAGTCTTTTGACCGTGATACCGACGCCCGTACCAACTGGCAATGCCCAGCGCGCGATAAGGCGCCCGGCTTGTCATCGGTTCGTATCGGCGACCAAAGGCTTCGTAGGGCCGGATCGTCCACGGCATCACGGGCTCGCTGCGGGGCACCGCGTCGGGGACTGCGTCGAGTGCAGCCCGGCTGATCTCCGGCGGCCCATCGGCCCGCGGGTCTGGGCGCCCGCGACTCGCACACCCCCCGCTCAGCAACAACACCCCTCCAAGCAAGACGCTCAGCAGCAGAGCGCTCCGATGCGGACGGGCGCGCCTAACGTCGGGCGGCGCGCTCGCGGGCAATTAAGTCATCCAACACGTGGAGCGCCTTCTCGCGACTGCCCGCCAAGGTTGGCGAGGTGGTCCACTTCCCGGCGACACCCAGACAGGGAACCCCATCAATGGCAAACGCTTCGGCCGCCTGCATCACGCGCCGCGACTTAGCCTGAACGGCAAATGAAGCTGCCAGTTCGAGAAAACGCGCCCGATCAACCCCAGCCTTCGACACGACCTCGGCGAGGTCCTCGATCGTCTCGATCGGCTTACGCTCGACATGAATCGCCGCAAAAATAGCGGGTGCCGTAGCGTCCGCCTTACCGAGGGTGTCGAGTGCAAAAAATGCATGCTGAAAGGGCGCCTGATTCGGACGAAAGGCAACCGGTAACTTCCGAAAAACGACATCGGCAGATTGTTTCGCCCGCCACGCCATCAGCTCTGGCTCGAGCGCATGGCAATGCGGACACCAATAACCAAAGAATTCGATCACCTCGACCTTGCCCGCTGGGGCCTCGACCGGCTGGGGCCGCGCAAGCGTTTTGAAATCGACACCGTCGACCGGGGCATGCGCACGAACCGGAAAACTTGGGAGGCCGCCCAAGGCCGCACCAACCAGTGTGGCGCCTAGCCAGTCACGTCGAGAATATTGATAAACCAGCATCTTCATCCTCTGCAAAATTCAACCAGAGCGACTTTCGCCCTCGAACCCCGTATTCGCGTACTAACGAACCCGCACCACGGACACCTCGATACCGCTCTCCGTGAGCTTGGTGCGGGCACGTGTCATATCGTCCATCCGGGCAAATGGGCCGATACGAACCCGTTGCACCGCAAAGCCGTTTACCTCGGAACCAATGACCCGTGCCTCAAAGCCCAGCAACGCGAGCCGCCCCCGCATGGCCTCGGCATCTTCCACCGTGCGAAATGCTCCGGCTTGCAAGACATATCCCTCCCCACTTGCGGCGCTGGTTCCTGGCGCCCCGCTCGATCCGCTTGCGCCGGGCGCGGGCGCTGCGGCTTGGGCAGGGGCCGACGCTGTCGCAGGGGCCACAGACGGTGGCATTGCAACGACGCCCTGGGCCGAGGCCGGCGCGCGAGCAGGCGCGTTCGCTGCGGGGCTTGGGGCTTGTGCGGCCGGGGCCAATACCGTCGGCGGCATCTGGGCTGTGCTGGCGCCACTGGCAGGCGAACGGGCAGGCTGGCCGGATGAAGGGCCGGATGAAGCGCTGGAAGGAGGGGCCGTCTCGACCTCGGAGTCGGATGCCTGACGTTCGGCAGACGTAGGCGCATTCCGGTCAGGCCCCGGAAAAAGAATCGAGGGCTCTGGGGCCGCTGGTGCGGACGGATCGGCCCGGTTGCGAGAAAACAGCGGCTTGTTCGGATCGGGGGCCGTCTCGGGCGTCTTCGGATCGAGCGCCCGCTCCGGTGCTCGGGTGGCCTTATTCAAAAAAGGAACTGGCGCTTTAGTCACAAAGATCGCAACAGAAAGTGCCGTGCCGAGTCCAATCAGAATCCCCGCAAGCAGACCAGCAAAGGTCCCTCCACGGCTACGACGGGTCAGGCCCCGGATCGGACGACGGGCGATCCCGACGCGCATCCTCACATCCTCTGGGGCGCAGAAACCCCAATCAATGCCAACCCATTACGCAAGACCTGTCGGGTGGCCGCAAGCAGCGCGAGCCGTGCTGTGCGCAGGCCCGCGTCATCGACCAAAACGCGTTGCGCATTATAAAAGCTGTGAAAGTCAGCCGCGAGATCCCGCAAATAGTAGGCCAACAGGTGCGGCGCCAGCTCGTCGACTGCGCCCCGGACCGTGTCGGGCCATTCCGCCAGACGCGCCATCAAGGCAATTTCAACCGGAGTGCTCAGGCACGTCAGGTCAGCCGCTGGGTCCGCCGAAAATTCAGCGACTGGGTTAGCACCTTGATCGGTGCTCGGGCTTGGGTTGCGCTGCGCGAGCACCGAACAGATTCTGGCGTGCGCATACTGCACGTAGTACACCGGATTTTCGTCACTCTGGGAGCGGGCCAAGTCAATATCAAAAGCAAATTCTGCGTCGGCCTTACGAGAGATCAAGAAAAATCGAACGGCATCCCGACCGCTCTCGAGGGTCGCACCGGACCAGTCAATCAGATCGCGAAGCGTCACATATCCACCCGCGCGCTTGCTGATTTTGACCTCTTCGCCCCCACGCATGACCGTGACCATCTGGTGCAACACATAATCCGGCCAATCCTGCGGGATTCCAAGCCCGAGGGCCTGTAGGCCGGCGCGCACCCGAGTGATCGTGCCATGATGATCGCTGCCCTGAACGTTAATCGCGCGCGCAAAGCCCCGCGCCCACTTGGTCTGGTGATAAGCAACATCGGGCACAAAGTAAGTAAAGGTGCCATCGGACTTTCGCATCACGCGGTCTTTATCATCGCCCCAAGTCGTCGAGCGCAGCCACAATGCGCCATCGGCTTCGTAGGCATGTCCCGCCCGAACCAACGCATCCACCACGCCCGCCACCCGCCCCTCGGTATAGAGCGAACTTTCCAGGTAGTAGCGATCGAATCGGATCCCAAACGCCTGCAGATCCAGGTCCTGCTCGTGGCGCAGGCAGGCCACCGCAAATCGTCGAATCGCATCCAGATCGTCCACATCACCACTGGCCACCAGGGCAGCAACATCGCGCGCCGCCACTGAATCTCGAGCGAGGAAACGCTGTGCAATCTCGGCAATGTATTCCCCGCGGTAACCGTCTTCGGGGAAGCCCTCCGAATCGGGCGCGACGCCCCGCGCTCGGGCCTGAACGGAGAGCGCCAAATTCTGGATCTGGTTGCCCGCATCGTTGTAGTAAAACTCCCTCGAGACCGCCCAGCCATCGGCTTCCAGGAGCGCCGCCAGCACATCCCCGAGCGCGCCCTGACGGCCATGACCCACATGGAGCGGTCCAGTTGGATTGGCCGAGACAAACTCAATCAACAACTGCTGACCGGCGCCCCGCTGGCTGCGGCCAAAATCCGCACCTTCGCTCAGTACCCTGGTTACCGCGGCGGTTCGCACGGCTGGAGTCACACGCAAATTGATGAAACCCGGCCCGGCAATCTCTGCCCCGGCCACTAAAGGTCCCGCCAACGGATCCTGATTCAGGGCGTGAACCAGAGCCTGCGCCACTTCTCGGGGGGGGCGCCCGAGCGGCTTTGCCAGTTGCAACGCAATGCTGCAGGCCAAATCACCATGGCTGACCTGCTTGGGTCGCTCGAGCGTGATCAGAGGCGGCGCAAACCCCGCCTCGGCCGCGAGGGGCGCGACGGCCGCGGCCAAGCGGGCGGCAATTTGCAATCGGTGCTCGGATAACATACGAGGATTCTACCGGGGGGCGCTCCCCATGGCCCGAAAACCTTGCTCGAGATCCTCCAGGAGATCCGCGACCGATTCGAGGCCGATGTGCAGTCGAACCAACGGCCCACCCGCCCAGGGCTGAATGGTCCGCAGGCCGTGCAGGCGAGCCGGCATGATTAGGCTCTCGAAACCTCCCCACGAATAGCCGATCCCGAAATGGCGGCGGCCCTCGACTAGGGCGGCCACTTGCCCCTCCAGCCCGCGCTCGAGTTCGACTGAAAACAGACCACAGCTGCCGGAAAAATCCCGCCGCCAGCGCGCATGATCCGGATGATCGGGAAGGGCCGGGTGCAGCACCCGAACGACGCCCTCTTGGCGCTGCAACCATTGCGCCACCGCAATCGCGGACACTTCATGCTGCGCCACCCGCTGCGGGAGGGTTCGGAGCCCGCGCAAGATCAACCAGGCATCATCGCTGGACACACACAGCCCAAGACCGCGCACCGTGCGCCAGACAGTGGGCCAAAGTTCGTCGGTGACCACGACCGCGCCCATCAGCACGTCGGCGTGACCGCCCCAGTACTTGGTCAGCGGGACAATCGACACGTCGACACCGTGCTCGAACGGATGAAAGTGCAGCGGGCTGCCCCATGCGTTATCGATCATCGAAAGTGCGCCGTGCTCGCGCGCCGTTGCGGCAAGGCCCGCAACGTCCTGAATTTCGAAGGTATAACTTCCGGGGCTCTCGAGGTAGACGATGCGCGTTTGCGGACGCATCAGCTGCGCCAGGCCCGCCGGATCGATTCGCGGATCATAAAACGTGATCTCGATTCCGGCGCGCGCCAGTTGCCCTTGGGCCAGGGCCCGCCCCGGGCCGTAAACGCTGTCGGGCATCAGCACATGATCTCCGCTTGCCGCGAAGGCCAGCACCGCCAGAGCGATCGCCGCCAGCCCCGAAGGCACCAGCGCTGCGCGCGTTCCCGGACCTGCCCGATCCGCGGCCGGGGCTGCGCCCCAGCCCTCGAGTTCAGCCACTGCATCCATCAGTGCCATTGTGGTCGGCACCCCGCCCGTGCCATACGTGGTCGCGTAGCGTACGCCGCGGGCCGTGTCCTGAAGGGCCTGGTCCACTTCGGCCAGCGACTCGAAAAGCACACTGGACGCGCGCACGACCGGGACATTAGCCGTGCGCACCAGGGCGTCAATGCGTCGGCCGACTTCGCTGTACGGGGTCGTAGAGCGCATGGTGGACCGCACTTGGGGCCGCGCGGTGGGCCCCAAGTGCGGGGACGGAATCACCAGGGAATCAGGGGAGGTCATCGAGGAAAACTCCGTTCAAGCAAACCGCAGGTCAACCAGATTATTGACCTAGCTCATTAGCCTGACAGTCTAAATCTCCTTAGCAATCCACTCCGGCCCGTGGGCACCGCAGATGCTTACCTGCAAGCCCGAGCGCGAAGCGTTGATCCAGGAGAACCCGATATGCAGACCCCCATGCAGACCCCGATGCAAACCCCCCGTTCACATACCACCTGGATCGCGGTGGCCGATGACACCCGCGCGCGGATCTTTCTATCCCGCTCAGACCAGCCCCTGCAGGAGCTTGAAGATCTGATGCAACCCCAGAGCCGGCTCGATGATCATGATCGTCATGCCGATGCAAAAGGTCACTATGGCAGCGCCGGGATTGCAGGCAGCGGATCGCCGGGTCACCACGGCACGATTCACGGCTCCGGCCATAGCGCCGAGCCCCGCACGAGTACGGACGACAAACTCGAAGCACAGTTTGCCCGACAGTTGGCTCAACGCCTGGAAGGCGCCCGCCGCGAAGGGGCGTATGAACATCTGATTCTGATTGCAGCCCCGCGGTTCCTCGGGCGAGTCCGGGCACAGCTCTCCCCGCAAGTCACGAAGCGCCTCGCCCACACCATTGCCAAGGACCTCACAAAGCTCTCGGTCACAGACATCGAGTCCCGTCTACAAGCCCAAGCGCTGCTGGAACCCGCGAGGCCCTTGGGTCAATAAGCATGTTCGCTGAGCACAATCAGCGGCCAGCCGTCGATTAAAGCGACTTCGTGTAGGCCAATCCCGTTGGCGCGCCTGGCTGGGATCGAACCAGCGACCCCTGGCTTCGGAGGCCAGTACTCTATCCACTGAGCTACAGGCGCGGGTCCAAACAACCTGCGATGATACTCGGTCGAATCGGGAGCGTCCACGCGTTCGCGTCCATCGGTCGCGTGACCGAATTCGCATCCGTGGGTATCATTCGCGGGAAATTCCGTCGATCCGTCGACCGACTTCTGCCTGATCAACCCCCACGAGCCGCGCGATGAACAACAAAACCAGCGATCATCAAGGTCACGCCGACGATGAGGCGGCCGAGCCGCTGATTAAAACGCCCCAGCAGTTGATCAAAGTGATCGTGCTGGCTTTCATCGTCCCAGTGATCGTCATCGTCCTGCTAGCGGGCTACGTCACCTCCGGCAAGAAGCCCAACGCGGGCAGCGACGTCATGTCCACCCAGTCGATTGAAGCGCGGATCCGACCGGTCGCTCGGTTTGAGATCAAGGACGCCTCGGCACCCCAGGTTCTGCGAACCGGCCTCGAGGTCTACAACGCTCAATGCGTCGCCTGCCACGGCGTCGGTGCCGCTGGCGCGCCCAAGTTCGGCGATGCCACCGCCTGGGGGCCGCGGATCGGGCAGGGCTATCCTGGCTTGCTCAACTCGGCGCTGAAGGGCAAGGGCGTGATGTCGGCTCAGGGCGGCGGCGAATACTCGGACGTGGAAGTGGGCCGGGCCGTGGTGCACATGGCCAATGCCGGCGGCGCCAAGTTTGAAGAGCCGGCCAAGTAAAATCGCCGGCAAAGCCAGATAGGCTAGGACTTGCGCAACAAGGCCTGCAAGGCCGCAATGCGTTCCTGAGGGGTCTGGGCCTTCTGCTCAGGCGACAGGTCGGGCATTTTTTCAAACGCTCGGTCCAGACCCATCTCGGCAATAAATCGCGAAGGTTCGCGTTCCGCCGCACGTTCACGTCCCCGACTCCGTTGACGGCACCAGGACACCTGCAAGGAGCGTTGCGCGCGAGTGATCCCGACGTACATCAAACGTCGCTCCTCTTCGAACCGAGCGGTGGCATCCGCCGCATCGTCCTCGAGGCCGACGCTCGAGGGCAATAAACCCTCCTCGACACCCGCCAAAAACACGTGCGGCCACTCGAGACCTTTGGCAGCATGCAGGGTTGACAGACGCACCGCGTCCGAATCGTCCTCGCGTCCTTCGAGCCGAGAAGCCAAGGCCATCAGTTGCGCCATCTCCAACAGGTTACGTCCATCCTCTTCGGCCCGACGTTTGATCCAGTCCACGAATTCACAAACATGTTGCCAGCGCTGTGAGGCCTGGCGGTCCGGCTCGTTATCAAACAACCAGTCCCGATACGCGATCGCTGCCAGCAGATCGTCAATCACCACCGCCGCGGTCTCGCGCTCTGCGCGCCAGGCAAATCGGTGGATGAACGCGCCAAACTCGCGCAAAGGGGCGAGTTGGCGGGATGCCAGCCTGGACTCGGCCGCCGTCTCAAAGAGCGCAGCCAGCAGGGAACACTGGCGCTCGCCCGCCAACGCCCCCAGGGTCTCCAGCGTAGCCGCGCCAATGCCGCGGCGGGGGGTTGTCACAGCGCGAATGAACGCGGGGTCATCGTCATCATTGACCAGTAGGCGCAGATAGGCCGCCAGATCTCGGACCTCCGTTCGCTCAAAAAAGGAAGTCCCACCGGTCACGGTGTAGGGGATGTGCTGCTTACGCAACGCCTGCTCGAGAAGTCTTGCCTGCTGGTTTGACCGATACAGCACGGCAAAATCGGCGAACCGCGCGCGGCGCTCAAATTTCATCGCGGAAATCCGCACCGCGATCCGTTCGGCCTCCTCCTCGTCATCTTCACAAGCACTCACCATCACCGGATCACCTGGCCCAAGCTCGGACCAAAGGGTCTTCTCAAACAACTTTGGATTGGCGCGGATCACCTGGTTGGCGGCATTCAGGATGTGCTGACACGACCGATAGTTCTGCTCGAGCTTGATCACCTTAAGGGTCGGATAATCCGTTCCCAGGCGCTGCAGATTATCGAGCGTCGCACCCCGCCACCCATAGATCGACTGGTCGTCGTCCCCCACGGCGGTAAAGTGCGTGAGCGGACCCGCCAAGAGCCGTAACCAGGCGTACTGGGCCGCATTGGTGTCCTGGACTTCGTCGATTAACAGGTAGCGAAGCCGTCTCTGCCAGCGCTCGCGGACCTCAAGGTCGCGCTCCAAAATCCGCACCGGCAGCCGAATCAGGTCATCAAAGTCGACCGCCTGATAGGCTGAAAGCGTCGCGGCATATTCCCGATAGGCTCGGGCGGCTGCCTGATTGCGATCCCCGGTGCTTCTTGCCACCGCGTCATCGGGCTCGATCAGTCCATTCTTCCAGAGCGAAATCTGCGACTGGACCGCACGCGCCAAAACCCGATCGGTCGTCCCGAGCGCTTGGGTAATCACACCCAGGGAATCATCGGCGGCAAAAATCGAAAAGCCCGGCTTCAGGGCCGCTGCCTGCGCTTCCGTGCGCAAAAAATGCACGCCCAGCGCATGGAACGTCGAGATCAGTGGCTTGCGCCGCCCCTCAATGGGGGTCTGGACGAGGGTACGGGCACGTTCCAACATCTCGCGCGCCGCCTTGTTGGTAAAGGTGATCGCCGCGATCGAGGGCGCCGCCACGCCACACTCGTCAATCAAGTAGGCCAGTTTGCTGGCGATCACTCGGGTCTTCCCGCTGCCCGCGCCCGCCAGCACCAGGCAAGGCGTCTCAAGATGACGTACGGCTTCACGCTGAGCCGGATTCAAGGAGGCGGAGGTCATCGGTACAAGCCCCGCATTGCGTGCTTAGATCGCAAGGGGATCGACTTCCAAATGCCAGTGCACCTTCGAATTCGCGCTCCCCAAGGCCCTCAAGGCGGGCAAACTCCGACCCAACAGGGCCTGGAGAGTCGGTCGCGATGACGATTCAAGAAGCAATTGAGCGCGTTCACGCCCAGCCAGCCGAGCCATGGGCATCGGTACCGGCTCAGCAATCCGGATCGCCGCGGCGCCCAAGCCATTTGCAGCCGCGCCCCCGCCCGACCCACAAGGCAACAGGACCGTTTTGGCCAAGGCCAGAAATTCCAATGCGGTCGTAGCCGCGGTTGCATCGGCACATAACAAGGCCTGGTGCGCGAAAGGCGGCAGATGGGCCGCCTCGCGTTGATGCAACTCCTCCCGGGCAAAGGACGGATAGTCCTGCGCCCGCAGCGCGGCAAACAAGGGATGCGCAGGCCAACGCGTCTGGATCAGGACCTCCCCAGGATGTTCGGCCCGACCGGCCCGACCCGCGACCTGAAGCAGCGTGGCAAACAAGCGCTCGGGTGCCCGAAAATCATGCGAATGCAGGCCACTATCGGCACCCAGGACCACGACCAGGGTCAGGCGCGGAAAATCATGCCCCTTGGCCATCATTTGAGTTCCGACCAGAATATCGACCTCACCCGTGCGAACGGTCGCCAGCAACGCCTCCGTCGAGCCGCGACGGCGCGTCGTGTCGCGGTCGATGCGCACGATACGTGCGGTTGCAAAGCGAGCTGCAATGCTCTCCTCGAGTCGCTGCGTGCCACGACCCAGAGGCGCCAGGTCAATCTCACCACAAGCGGGGCAAGACCGCGGCACCGCATCCGAATGCCCGCAGTGATGGCAGATCAATTGCCAGCCGCGCGTTGCCGAGTCCGCCCGAGCATGTAAAGCCAGCGTCACCGAACAATTCGGGCAATTTGATACCCAGGCGCAGGACTGACAGGCCAATACGGGCGCATACCCACGCCGATTCAAAAAGATCAGCGACTGCTCCCCGCGCAGGAGCCGTGCCTCAATCGCGGCCACCGCTTGGGGCGCCAGGCCCTCGTCTGCCCTTATCCGCGCCATGTCGATGAGGCGAACCGCCGGCAGAATCGACTGAGCGACCGCGCGGCGCGGTAGATCCACCCGGTGATAGCGCCCAGTGGCGGCGTTATGCCAAGTCTCGAGCGATGGGGTGGCGCTGCCCAACAACACCGGAATCTGCTCGATCCGTCCTCGCGCGACCGCCAGATCACGCCCTGACCACCGCGCGCCCTCTTGCTGGCGATACGATGGATCGTGCTCTTCATCCACCACAATCAGCGCGCAGTGCGCCAAGGGCGCGAGCACCGCGAGCCGGGTTCCGACCACCAGACGCGCGCGGCCCTCGTGCGCTGCGACCCAGGCCGATGAGCGCTCGGCCTCGGGGAGTGCACTGTGGAGAACCGCGGGAGGCCAGGCGGGAAACCGGATCTGCAGGGTACGCACGAACTGAGGCGTCAGTGCAATCTCGGGTACGAGGAGCAGCGCCTGGGCCAGTGGATCGCGGGACAACACCCGATCGATCGCACGCAAATAAACCTCGGTCTTACCGCTCCCGGTCACCCCGTAGAGGAGATGGACCCGAAACCCGCGATCGAACACCAGCGACTCGAGTGCGGCACACTGATCGGCCGTGAGGTCAGGTACCGCAACTGGCACTGGACCAGCCGCTGAGGCCTCAGCGGACCGAGCGGCCTCAGCGGTCTTAGCCCAGGCCTTGCGCGCGCGCTCAACTGGACCGCCGCCGCGCGGCTTCTGCGCCTGATAAGCCTGCGCACTGCGTAACAAGGCAGGAATCGCCGGCAGCGCCAACTCGCCCAGCCCAACCTGGTAGTAGGAGGCCGCGAATTGAACCAGCTCAAGCCACCGGGGGGGCAACGGACCGAGGTCCAGTAAACATCGGTCAACTGCCCGCAATCGTTCGGGCGACAGCGCGCTCTCGGACGCCACCGCCGTGACCAGACCAATCCGTTGCGTTCGGCCCCATGGCACCAAAACCCGACGCCCGATCGGACTGCCAATCGAACTCCCAATCGAACTGCATTCGGGACCGGGTTCACCCGCTGGTTGCGGGGCCATCGGGGACGGCGCCGAATAATCAAACGGACCGGGCAAAGGGACATCAAGCGCGACCTGCCAGATGGTCGCCGTCATCGCGCGGCTGTGGATAACTTTGTGTGCAAGATGGTGCAGGGCACGTCCAAGCACGCATCTCGCCTCGACGCAGGGTCGACCAGATCGCCAATCGGTCTGAATAAATTGTTTCTAATCATGACGTTAGAACGAATCGACTAAGGTCATTGGGGCGCCGCTTTAAAATCAGGTCCGGCCCAAATCTGTGCATAAACACAAACTTCGCCGTGATGCAAGCCCAAGTCGACGATTCCTGGCCTGGCGGGCGCCGAAACGCAGCGCAACGATTTGCCCCGAAATCAGCGACCTGCGTCAGGCCCCCGGTGCGCGCATCTTCCGGCCATACGCATGCACCGCATCGACCAACGCCGAAACGGCTTCGGGCCGTGTGTGCTGGGAAATTCCATGACCCAAATTGAACACATGCCCAGTCCCGGCCTGCGGCACGCCAAAACTCTCGAAGACTCGAGCCACCTCGGCGCGAATCTGCGCGTCCTCCCCCATCAGGGCCATGGGATCCAGGTTA
>Ga0114981_10001540_pt1 | contig 15076 bp, 11 predicted proteins | sample S_140806_MF_Meta_FD_87028 | JGI IMG/M metagenome (GOLD analysis project Ga0114981, IMG submission 87028) | Freshwater microbial communities from Lake Simoncouche, Canada to study carbon cycling - S_140806_MF_MetaG | ecosystem: Environmental > Aquatic > Freshwater > Lake | place: Lake...
ATTAATAAAATTACCCTACCATCTCCCGGATGGTATCCTGCCTCTCAATGGTTGTATTTTTCTGTAATCTTTTCAGAGCCTATTTTTATAAAGGGTGATTTAAATCAAATAAAACTTCTACTGTCGGTGCAAAGCAGCCTGCAAACAGCCAGATTACTAAAAGTTGCTGGAAATCAGGTACAATTTGGCTTTCAGGTGCAGCTAGGTGCATGGGATAAAAAGGGTGTTTATCCGTTACAAATAGTATTGGAAAATTCAAATGCAATAACCGATTCAGCTGGAAATAATGCTTTGCTCAGTTGGCAAATGAACAATCAAAATACAGGTATTTATTTGGATGCTACCGGACCTAATTGGGTAGATTCAAGTTCGCTTACCGTTCCCTTTTGTTTATCAGATTCAGTAGTAAAAATTCAAACCTTGCTCAATTTTATAAATAAGGAACCAAACGAAAAAATTAAAGTTACTACTTCCTATTATTCAGGTAAAGATTCAATTAAAATAGTTACAGAAGAGATGCTATCCAACGGTTCTACATTGCAACCACAGCTTAAGATATTGATTCGGGATAAAAATAATCCAAGCAAAGACAGTTTACAAATAACTATCTCAGATAGTTTTTACAGTTGTTCCAAATGGATTTTTTTGCAGTCATTCACCCCCATTGAAAACAACACCCTCCAATCAATACCTGTTCAATGTGCAGGCGCGTCCATTCCAACCTTGCAAGCCACTTCGCCTTTAGGTGGATATGGATGGTATCAATATTTATGGGAATACGCATCCGAAGAAAAGGGTGTCTTTACCCGTTTTGGAATAAATGACACTACCCCTTTGTACAATTTGGCACCCATAAACCGGTCTTTGTGGATTAGAAGAAAAGTAGTATCGGGGCCCTGTGTAAATTATTCCATTCCCAAGCTGATTGCAATAAAAGGGGAAGGCTTATGGCGAGGAAAAAACTCTTCTAATTGGAATGATGCCAGCAATTGGTGTTCTGAAAAAATTCCAACAGAAAATATATCCGTAACCATACCAGGGGGAACTCCATTTTCGCCGGTTCTTTCTCTAAAGGGCCTTTGCGACACCCTTCAATTACTATCCGAAGGCATTTTATGTATTAAGGGTGAATTAGGTATTCATAGCATCTTACAAAGTCCTGCATCAGCCATACTAGCTTCAGATGGCACTATCAGATTAATAGGAGACGAGCCTCAAATTCTTTCTGGCAAACATTTCCAGCAACATACTATCGGATTCATAACCATACAAAACCAACAGGGTGTTTCCCTAATTGATTCAATGGTAATTACTAAATCGTTATCTATTCAACAGGGATATGTAATTACCGATTCAACATTATGGATGAATAACAACGCTGTTGTTGGGCCATCCTCGGATGGAAGTTTTATACGTGGTAAGGTTAATACCCGCGTATTACTGGATAATAATAAACGACAATACATATTTAGTAGTCATCCATTTTCTAATCCCCAACCGCTATCTATACTAGCCAGTCAAGTAAGTATTACGGGTAACAAACAATCAGATCCTCTCTTCGCCCCCACTCCTCTTCAACTTCCATCTGCATTTAAGTTGATCAGCGCAACCCAAGAGGGAGATAGTCTGGGTAAATTAAATTGGATGCCATTTACTTCTTTACAAGGCAATGGTGAAAATATCTGGAAGCACGCTGAAGGAATACGGTGGCTATTCAGAGGCAATAAAGGCAGGGGTTTAGATGATCAAACCGCCTGGCTGCAAGAAACAGCTTATCCCATCGAACCGGTTTTACTCGAATTCTCAGGAGAGCTGAATTGTGGAGAGCAAGTGATTCAATTTCCCGATTCAGCTGTAAGTTACCAACTAGTGGGCAATCCCTATCTATGCAGTATTGATATGACTACTTTACAGATTTCCGATAGCATTGCCCCGCATTATTGGGTATGGAATCCTCTACAAGGAAAATCAGGCGGATATACCTGCCATTTATTTAGGGAGCCCACTCTTATTCCCCCTTATGGTACTTTTTTAATACGATTACAAGGGATGCACCAGCATCAGTTATTAATCAGTGAAAAATCTAAAGTACCCAACCCGGAATATTATTCGGGAAACAATATCAATGAATCGCTTCAACAGATGACATGGAAATTATACCAGGATAGTATTTTTTACGATCAGGTATCCATCCGGGAAAATCCGAAAGCCTATAATGGTTTTGACTGGCTGGATGGTGAAAAAATAAAAAATCCCTCACATAACATGTATACAGAAACCTCTAACGGACAACCACTTTCAATCGATCAACGCTCCATCAATTCAAAAAGTTATATTCCATTGGTAATGGAGAAACTACCAGCCGGCAGGTATGCTTTACATCTTTCACAACTGGCATTGAATCCAGACAATAAATTATACTTTATAGATAATTACACCCAGCAAATGAATCCGCTTCAGCGGGATACTATTTATCTTTTCGAAATAAATTCAGATAGCTTAAGTATTTCACGAAATCGGTTTTTGATTGCCGGAAAAGACCCATTACAAACTGGCCTTAGCTTATTAGAAATTTATCCACTTAACATTTGGCCAAATCCTGCAATGGATTATCTGCAAATCAAATGCAGTGTATGCCCTGAGGGAATGGTAACTGTGCTTATCAATGATTTTTCAGGAAGAACCATCCGCCAAACACGCAGCAGTTTTGACTCGAATGGTAAATTACAAATTCCTGTAAATGATATTCACCCCGGAACTTACACCATTGAAATCAGGAATACGAATAGCTTATATCGAGCTTCCGGTAAATGGATTAAACAATAAATGCAGCAACTCAATAATTAACCGGGAAAAGCCATCCACGGGTATCTGGAACAATCTGATCGCGAATGTTATTGATGTTTTTCTTTAATAGCGGGGCAACTTCCCACTGGGTTGTATCAAATTGAATGATATAATCACGATACGAAAGTTGTTGTATCATTGCGATGGTAGCGGCCGTTCCTGTTCCAAAAATTTCTCGCAATGTGCCGGCCTTATGTGCTGAAATCACTTCATCAATTTGAATTGGCCGCTCCTCCACCTGGTATCCCATATCTCTCAATACCTGAATCGCACTATCTCGGGTAATGCCCGCCAAAATAGTTCCCTCTTCCAGTGAGGGCGTAATGGCAGTATTTCCAATTAGGAAAAAAACATTCATAACGCCCACTTCCTGCAAATATTTATGCTCAAATGCATCCGTCCACAAAACCTGATCATATCCGGCTTTTCTGGCAATAGAAGTAGCCAACATACTTCCGGCATAATTACCTGCATTTTTAGAAAATCCTACCCCACCTGGGGCTGCTCGGGTATATTTTTCTTCAACATAAATCTTCAGCGGCTCCACGTAGTACGGTCCGGAAGGGCTTAGGATAACCATAAACTTGTAGGTTTCGGATGGCTTAACCCCAATTACCGGATCGGTAGCTATCATAAATGGCCGGATGTATAAAGAATATTCAGGAGTTGCCGGAACCCAAGCCTGGTCTAACTGAATCAACTGTCGCATTCCCTCCACAAACAAATTTTCGGGTACTTCGGGCATCTCAAGACGAGTTGCTGATAGGTTAAAACGTTTCCAATTTTCCTCCGGTCTGAATATGGAAATTTTTCCGTCGGCTGTTTTATAGGCTTTTATACCCTCAAAAATAGCCTGACCATAATGAAATACTGCAGTAGCGGGTGATAGTTGTAATGAACTGTAAGGTCGAATTTGGATATTTGTCCACTCCCCATTGATAAAATCTGCTTCCAGCATATGATCGGTAAAAAACTTACCGAAAGGCAGGTTATTCCAATCAATTTGATGTAAACTAGATTTTTCAACATGAGTAATCTTTATAGTCTCAACAGCTTGCATACCCTTATTTTTGTGCAAAGAAACAAAAAAATAAAAGCTAACGAGCGTTATTTTTCAATTATTTACTCTTTTATGGCATTACCGGCATTTTTACTGGCCTCTTATTATAAAAATAAGTTGGTTATTCGACGCGAAAATAAAGCGGCTTACCCTTCAGCTGCTGCACAAACCCAGCAGGTTCCAGCAACCGAAAACAGATGGTATTTAGGAGAAAATAAAAAACAGGTTACGATAGTAGTAAATCAGTCTTCAATTGCCTTTCTTACCGACGAGCAATTTGTTTTACTTGCCGGTGTGTTGAAAGCCTGTAAATTGAATATGGCAGATATAGCCATTGTGAACCTTGGCAATGGTGCTAAAAATTTTACACAACTGCAACAAACCTTGAATACAAGGTTTCTATTACTTTTTGATGTGGCTACGTCTACAATCGACTTACCTTTCTCCATCCCACTTTATCAGTTACAATCTTACGATCAATGCCAAATTTTACAGGCGACCGCTTTAAATTATATGCTAGGAGAAGGAACAGCAGCCAAGGATGAAAAAATGAAACTTTGGAACGGCTTGAAAAAAATGTTTTCCCTATAATCAGTTTGTATGCACCTTCCCATTCCTCTCCTATTTGCCAGTAACAACTTACATAAAGCTGAAGAGATTAGAAGTATTGCAGGCTTAACCTATAAGATAATTACACTACTGGAGGCAGGTATTGAAATTGACATTCCAGAACCGCACCCAAGTTTTCACGACAATGCACTTGAAAAATCGAGAACGATTTATCAATTAACCCATAAAAATTGTTTTAGTGAAGACAGTGGTTTAGAGGTGCCCGCATTGGGGGGAGCCCCAGGGGTACGAAGTGCCCGGTATGCACATGACAAAGCAACTGATGAAGAAAATATTGAAAAGTTATTACAAGAAATGAAGAGGCTTGGGGACAGAACTGCCTATTTTAAAACGATTATTTCATTACAATTCGAAGGGGGCGAATTTTTTTTTGAGGGGGAATGCAGTGGTCAAATCCTACTACAAAAAAAAGGTTCAGCAGGTTTTGGTTACGATCCGATTTTTGTTCCGAACGGCAGTACGCTTAGTTTTGCTGAAATGAGCAGTGCTGAAAAAAATCAGTTTAGTCACAGAGAAAAAGCCGTTCGGAAAATGCTTTCATTTTTACAAAGCAAATAAAAAGACTTAGCTGTTCCAGATTCTCCAGCTTTCATTTGCCTGCTCAATTAACATTTCCCAACCGTTTTGGAAACTAGTTCCTCTTTCCTTTCCCATTTTTATAAATCTAGTTTCAGCTGGATTATATACCAAATCGTATAAGTGGTGTAAGGGAGTTAATTGATCATAGGGTATGGGGGGGCAGTCATCTACCTGTGGAAAAGTACCCAAGGGGGTTGTATTAATGATGAGGGTATGTGTTGCTAGCATCGATTCAGTTACATCTTGGTAAGCAATGCTAGCTTGCCCCGCTGAACGCGACACCAACTGATAAGAGATGTTGAGTTGTTGTAAAACATACCCCACAGCGGCCGAAGCGCCCCCTGTGCCCAGCACCAGTGCGTGTTGATGTTGGGGTTGGAGAAAGGGGAGTAACGACTGTCGGAAACCAACTACATCTGTATTATACCCAATTAAACCGCCTTCCTTAATTTGGATACAATTACAAGCACCAATCGCTTCAACTACCGGACTAATGGAAGTTAGGTAGGGGATAATTGCCTTTTTATAGGGAATAGTAACATTAATACCTTGCAGATCTGGATATTCTTGCAAGAGTTTGGGAAACTGGCTAATCTCACTGATTGGGAAATTTTCGTAAGCACAATCCAGTGTATTTTCATTTTCAAATTTTTCTGAAAAAAATTTTTTAGAAAAAGAATGCGACAATGGAAACCCAATCAGTCCAAACCTACGCATAGCTATTTTTTGTCGAGATAAAGATCAAATGTATCTCCCCGCAAACCAATTCGCATAGCTTCCAGCGGAATAATTTCATGAGGAGAAATATTTCCCAAATTCACGTTACATCCAATCAATTCTAGAAAATAAAGCTGTTGGGCTTTTTGAGGTGCTTCCCAAATAATTTTTTCGGCTGGTATTTGGGTTAATATTTCCTGTACCAGTCCTTCTCTTACTTCTCCCGAGCCTCTGTAAATACCCACATTACCAGCTTCTCTTGCTTCGGCTATTACATAAGTTGACCCAGCTGCTAGTTCTGCCCGCATCAGTTCAATCCATTTATAGGGAGGAATAATATGTGCAGCATCTTTACTACCAACTTCGCTTAAAACGGTAAAATGTTTGGTCAATTTTTCTATGTACCCACATTTTTCAGAATGGGGAATACTGATAGATCCATCGCTAACTTCTACATGGGTAATTCCATAGTCTTTACAAACGGCTATAAAATCATCAAATTGGTTTCTGATGAGAAATGCTTCAAAAAGCGTTCCGCCAAAATAAATGGGCATTTGATGCTGATGATATACATTTATTTTTTCTCTTAGGTTAGGGGTAACATAAGAAGTTCCAAAACCTAGTTTAAGCAAATCGGTATGCGGGTTACCCACACTCAAAAATTGTTCTACCTCTGGGATACTCAGTCCCTTATCCATTACCATAGTAACTCCCGAAACCCTTGGCTTAGGAGTTCTCTCAGGCATTTGTGTTAAATGAAAATTCATATTAGTTGCTTTTCAGGCGCAAAATAATGTAAACAGCGCATTAAAAAACGGTCAGGGACGATTATCCCCCTTTCTTTTTAGTCATTTTTTTATGTCGGGCCATAAGGTCCACCACTTGCAAATTGCGAAGTATGGATGGATTCAGGTCGATAAATTTTTTCAAATGCCGGGGTGCTTTTTGCATGGCTGTTTCTAGTTGTATCAATGCTTCTTTCGTTCTACCCAACGAAAAGAGTGCTGTACTATAATAATAAAGAAAAATGGGTTTTCCATCCGTTGCCATGGAAGCCTGCAAACTGGTTTCGAACATTTCTTCCAGCAACTCGGCTAACAACTGGCATTTTAATAAAGATTCCCATCCGGCCACATTACGGGGCTTTTGATGAACCACAACGCCAAAATACTGTAACGCCTCTTTAAAATTACCCAAATGCAAATAACATTCACCCATTGCCAGATTGTACTCTGCTATTTTTCTATGGATGCGCATTGCATTTTCTAAGTGCTTTAATGCGCTGCTCCATTGCAGATCTAGCATGTACGTTACAGCAATTTTATAATGCAGCTTGCTATCGTCTGAATTTAAGTGCACTGCTTTTTTATAATGAAAGCGGGCTTGCGCGTAATTTCCCATTTTATGATAGCAATGACCAATGGCTTCATAAATTACTTCCTCAGGACGATTCAACTCCAACACTTTTTCTAACACTTCAATTGCCTCTTTGTACTTTCGCAATCGAAGGAAGGCGTCACCCATATTTCGATAGGCATAATCAAACTTCTCATCAATGGCAACTGCATACTGGTAGGCATCTATGGATTTTTCGTACAACTTCAACCCCTGATAAGCAGCAGCCAAATTAAACCAAGCCAACTCACTAAATGGGTGATCTTCAATAATACGCTGATGCAATGCGATACTTTCATCATTTCTGCCAGTAAAGTCGGTCCAGAAACAAATTTTATACAGGGCTTCTTCATTTAATGAATCCTGTTCTAGAATTAGCTTTAAGCAATCAAACACTTTGTCGAATTCCTCATAATCATCATATACATCCGCTAGTTCGAATAACAAATCGAGCCGCTCCTCCCCAGAAAATAAATACAATGCCTCTTCTAACAGGGCAACCGCTTTGGTGGGCTGATCGAGTGCCAGATAGGCATCCGTTTTTAATATATATAAATTTATATCGGTAGCATCATACAGTGATGCGGTTTCCAATACCGCTAAAGCCTCTTTGTATTTGCGGGTAGCCAATAACAAATCCGCTTTTTTTATCATAAGTTGCGAGGAATAAGGAAATTGCTGTAAACCCATTTCTGAAGCCTCCAAAGCTTCTACCAATTGTTCGCTTTCATCATAATAATCTATAATTCGCTCAAAATCGTCTTCCTCAAAATATGGGTGCTGACGCCCCTGAAGCAATTGACGATATTGTTTCAGCAATTCTTTAAGCGATTCCCGGTCTTCGCGGTGTGGTTTTTCTTTCATTTTGCCGAGGTTTATACAATATAGGCCGTTTTTTGAAAGAAAAATGGACTTTTTTTGAACATTTACACATTGTTAACGGTTAGTTAATAAAATATTTTTGTGCAATTATTTAGAAATGCGTAGTTTTGTTCTAATGAAAAGCCTAAATCCTCTTTCAAAGGTCCTATTTATATCCCTACTACTGGGAGTACAGGTGACTTATGCGGCTTTTACGCTAACAGGTTTAACGGACGAAAAGTCTAAAAACGCTAAATATTCTCTTCGCACTTTAAGTAATCTTTCCAACAAAGGTCTTAGCTATTCTGCCCTTCGTTATGGAATGCCATTCAAAGGAAGTCAGACCTTCAACTTTACTCGTCAAGGAAGTTTATTAGAATCTAATTCGATGATGCGCTTTGGTATGGGTAATACCACTTACATTTACTCTTATCATGTAAAGTTGAAAGCCCCCAAATTTAAAACGCCCTCTCCCGAAATTCGTTAATACACGAATTTTCTTTCTACCTCTCTGCACTTAATATTTACTCGAAATTAGCGTAGACTAATACTTTATTTTCCATAACTATTTATCCAGTATGCGATAACCCGAAACCGGAATATCAAACCGGGAGGCGGCAACCGGACTAAAACTGATGCGGGTAGCGGTATATTTTACAGATCGATTGGCTTGTTTCACTTCATACTCTAATACAAAACCTGGTATATCCTTAAAGACGTAATCAAATTCCCGAACTGATGGAGCAATATTGGTTGTATAAAAGATGCGATATTCCGTTCCATCTTTCTGTAAGATGGAAGCCATTTTACAATCATACCCGATGATGGTTTTGGTTGCAGATTGATAGGTTATTTTTAGGCTATCAAACTTCTTATTTTCCAATATCCAATCAGCTGGCAGAAGGCGTGTAATAAATTTATTCGATCCCAATACCCTTAAAACCACAGCCTGCTGGTTTGCCTTGTCGTAAATTAGGGATTGAAAAAATCCGATCCCTTCTACATCTACTCTGGCATCATTCCCTTTAATAAAAACCTTTTTAGTTCCCCAGTTTCCGTTGGCTTTATTCACCTGAAGGGAAGTATCCGGTTGAAAGGAATATTCGAGCGTACATTCGGCTATAATTCGCTGCGCATATAACCCCTGAGGAAGCACCAGTGCAGCAAACAGCAAATACTTTACGAAAGTTCGGTTCATGCGCATTGGAATTTTAGGGGCCGGAATCAGCCTTTGCTACTTTTTTTTGCCGTCTGTTTTAGACTTTAAATCCTGTATCTTTTTTTGGCTTTCCAACATTTCATCATAGCGTTCCTGCCATTTACTCTTCTTTTTAGGAGCTTTTCGTTTCAGGTCAATATCAGCCAGAATCTTATCGTGGTTAATGATATAGTGCTGGATAACATATTGCAACAAAAGGGTAATTATGTTAGATACCGTATAGTACCAAGTTAAGGCAGCCGGAAGCTTATTGAAAATAAACAACAACATGAAAGGAAATATATAGGGCATGTACTTCAGGGCAGGGTTATCCTGAGTGGGCGTCATAGCCATATTATAGATAGAAATCAAAAAGCTAGTTAGCACTGCCGTAATTGTAAACAAACTCACGTGATTACCATAAGCAGGTATTGTAAAAGGCAGATTGAGAATAGAATCATAAGTAGAAAGATCGTGGCTCCACAGAAACGACTGACCACGCAATGCGATGTTTGAATTAAAAAAACTATAGAGGGCAAAGAAGATAGGTATCTGCAGTAAAGCGGGAATACAGCCTCCCAAAGGATTTACGCCAGCTTCTCTAAACAACTTCATTTGCTCTACGGCAAAACCTTGCTGATCTTCCCCGAATTTCTTTTTTAAACCATCCAATTCGGGCTTAAGCACCTTCATTTTTGCACCACTCAAATAACTGGTATAAGTTAGTGGAGAAGTAACCAAACGGATGAATAAAGTTAACAACAATACCACCCATCCATAATTAGATACCAAGCCGGCAAAAAAGTTGAACACAGGCATGATAATGTACTTGTTTATTGGGCGAACAAATGAGTACATATCTCTTCCCAGGTTTACTATTTTCTCCATTTCTGGGGCTTGCTTACTTAATATAGCAAAATCGTTAGGGCCATAATACATTTTCAACGGAAGTAACAACTGACCCTGATTATCGGCAGCAGCCTGTAAAACAACTTCGCTGGTTGCCAGATTGCTGGTTGAATCTGTTTTTCTTTGCCAATGGATTTGTCCACTTTTAAATGGCTTATCCGTAATTAAGCTAACTGTAAAAAACTGTTGCACCATTCCAACCCACTGAATTGGCTTGCTGAAAGTAAACTCATTCTTTGAAGAAATATAATCAAATTGATCTCCCTCAGAAAAACAGATATTCGACATTTGCCTTTCATAGTCGGCTGTGCCTTCCTGCTGAACACTGGCCCCCAACCAATTTAAATTAAGGGTTCCATTAGAAAGCAGTTGCCCGGCTCCTTGAATTGCAATATTCCAGTTTACCTGATAGGCATTTTTTGCTAAGGTAAATTGATGTGTTATGGTTTGACCAGCGGCAGAACTGATTGAGAAACTGGCCGATTGAGCCCCTGCAGTATCAGATGTTACTGGCTGGGGTGTAAAATATAGGGAGGAAGAAGCTGCAGATTGATTTTGTGAGGTATTGATTGTATAACTAAAGCCATTGTTTTCACCCAAAATAACTGGTTTCCCCTTGGCGGTTTTATATTTTTTTAATTCAACCTGCTTAATCTGTGCACCTTTGCTGGAAAGGGTAACTTTCACAAACTCATTTTCCAATACTACCAAAGATTCCTGACCCAATGCAGCTGAAGTAAAACTTCCGGCCGCAGAAATCTTTTCAGCTGAATCGCGGCGAAGAGAATCTCTACTGGCAAAAGCAACATCGGTTGTTTTTCGTAAGCGAGCCTGCGCTTGCCGCACGGAGTCTTCTTGCTTCTGGCGAATTACCTGCCACTCAGCACTTTGCTTATTAGTATACCAGAAATAAACGAAAAATAAAATTGCGAGTAAAATAAAGCCAATGACAGTATTTTTATCCGTGTTCATGCTTGGGGTTATTGAGCGGCAAAGTTAATGGTTGCTGCCAAGATAACAGAGGGAACTTTGCGGAAATAACTCGAAAAAAGCCCCAATCGGGTTAGAAGGGGGTTTGCAAGGATATACGGTTATCGATTTTTTTTATAAAGGGGTCAAGTTTAAGTGCTAGGAAACAGCAATCGGTTTGCGTTTTCCTGTTCCCTTTTGCTCATTATATTTTCTGGCGGCAGCGATAAAACTCACAAAAAGAGGGGCCGGCTTTTCCACCGTACTCTTCAATTCTGGATGGTATTGCACCCCAATAAAAAAGGGATGGGTAGGCAATTCCATAATTTCCACCAATCCGCTCGCCTTATTTAACCCACTGGCTATCATGCCATTTTTTTCAAATTCTGCGAGATATTGGTTGTTGAACTCATACCGATGGCGGTGCCGCTCATGAATCAATGCATCCCCATAAATTGAATGTGCCAATGTATTCTCCTTTATAGCACAAGGATAAGATCCCAGTCGCATGGTACCACCCATCATACTGATTTTTTTCTGCTCTTCCATCATGTTAATTACCGAATGATTCGTATCTGGATCCATTTCAGTAGAATGGGCATCCCTCAATCCCAATACATTCCGGGCAAATTCAATTACGGCCATTTGCATACCCAAACAAATTCCAAAAAATGGCAATCCATGGGTTCTCGCATATTCAACGGCAATTATTTTGCCCTCAATTCCCCGATGCCCGAATCCAGGAGCAACCAATAGGCCATCAAAATGACTCAACTTTTCCGCAACATTCTCCCGGGTGATAAATTCACTATGCACATTTACCACTTCAACTTTCACCTCATTCACCGCACCGGCATGTACAAAACTTTCTAAGATAGACTTGTATGCATCTTGCAGTTCGATGTACTTACCAATCAGTCCCACAGTAACTTTACTACGTGGGTACTTCAGTTTATCTAAAAATCCAATCCATTTATTTAGGTCTGGTTCATTGAATTGGGTAATCTGTAGTTTTTTCAAACAAATAATATCCAGCTTTTCCCTTAACATCAGCAGAGGAACTTCGTAAATAGTGGAAGCATCCATCGCTTCTATAACTGCCTCCTGTTTTACATTACAGAATAGGGCTATCTTTCGTTTGATGTCGTTATTCAAAGGCTCTTCGGTACGGCAAACCAAAATATCGGGATGCACGCCGGTTTCGGAGAGCATTTTTACACTGTGTTGGGTGGGTTTTGTTTTTAACTCTTTGGCTGCTTTTAGGTAGGGTATCAGGGTAAGATGAACCACCATCACATCTTCTTCGGGCAGTTCCCACTGGAGTTGACGAACGGCTTCAATGAATGGCAAACTCTCAATATCGCCTACAGTACCACCTATTTCGGTTAAGATGATATCAAACTGATCATTTTCCCCCAGCAATAACATTCTGCGTTTGATTTCATCGGTAATATGAGGTACTACCTGAACGGTTTTTCCCAAAAAATCGCCTGCCCGTTCTTTGTTGATTACGGTTTGATAAATCCTTCCAGTAGTAACGTTATTAGCCTGACTGGTATATAAATTGAGGAATCTTTCGTAATGACCCAAATCGAGATCGGTTTCAGCGCCATCTTCGGTTACGAAACATTCCCCATGTTCGTAGGGATTTAGGGTACCTGGATCTACGTTGATGTAGGGGTCGAATTTTTGAATGGTAACGCGTAAACCCCTTGCCTGTAGCAACTTGGCAAGTGAAGCGGCGATGATTCCTTTTCCTAAACTACTGGTAACCCCTCCGGTAACGAAAATATACTTAGACATACTACTATTTTCAAAAAAATTATGCGTGTATTTATCAGAAGATCCACTTTCTGCTGCCGTCAGCTTACCAAAAGGTTCAACTCAATTCAACCGGCGGGAAGGAAAAAATGGATGACCGGAAGAAATTTTCGGTTTGGAATATTTCGGAGGTCGTACAAACCTACCTCAAAAACGGCTAGTAAAAAAATATGCCTGCTATTTTCAATACATACCCCGATAAAGTGTTAATTTAACGTGCACATCTTTTACGGAAACCTAATTAAACCCCAAAAGATATCTAAACCTAATCGTATGAAGAAAATTTTACTCCTGCTAACCGTTTCTTTACTAACAGCTGCTTTTTTAGCAAATAAGCCAACCCCACAATCTGCCGAATTATTAACCCCTGAATGTTATATCAGTTGTTATAATGGTGATGTAATGGAGCAATTTCGTCAGGAGGCTAATACCGCTGCATTTGGAGCCATGCATCCCCTACCACGAAAATACCAAGTAACCCATGCGGCAGGCAATCGGATAACTTTTAAAGCATCGGATGGTACGGAGGCGTATGGATATGAAATCAGATCTTCAAAGCCAACTAATAACTGGTTGCTGGTTATACAGGAATGGTGGGGCCTCAATAATAATATTATTCGGGAAGCAGAAGAATACGCCGCTGCACTGGGTAATGTGAATGTGCTGGCTTTGGATATGTATGACGGAAAAGTTGCTGCCACAGCCGATAGTGCTATGAAATTAGTGCAGGGTGCCAAAACTGAGCGACTAGAAAAAATAGTTTTGGGCAGCATCCAACATGCGGGTTCTAAAGCAAAAATTTTTACTATTGGCTGGTGTTTCGGAGGCATGTGGAGTTTACAGAGCAGTATCCTCGCGGGCAAACAAGGGGCAGGTTGTGTAATGTATTATGGAAGGCCGGAAAACAATCTTGAAAAATTGAAAAACCTACAAACTGATGTGCTCGGAATTTTTGGAACATTGGATAAATCTCCCTCTCCGGAGGTAGTTAAGAAATTTGAGGCTGATATGCAAACAGTCGGCAAAAAATTAACCACCCATTTTTACGAAGCCGGACATGGATTTGCCAATCCCAGTAATCCCTCCTTTAAGCAAGATGCTACCGACGATGCCAGAACAAAAACCCTGGCTTTTTTAAGAGAGCGAATGAATTAAGTACTCGGGAATTATTTTGTTTATAGGTGATCCAGAATCTTTCGATAAAAGGTGATTCCCCTCTTTTATAATTTATGTATTTAATACTTGCTGTTCGTTCTCTTTGGGTTTGGCAATAGTGTATACTATGAAAACCAATACTTTATTTACTTTCAATAAAAGTAATTTCTACCAAGTCGTAACTGGTTGCAAATAATGGGTAACATAGTCAGTTACCCCTTCTTCGAGGGTATGCATGGGTTGCTGGTATCCTGCGTTGTGCAGTTTTTGCATATTGGCTTCCGTAAAATACTGATAGGTATTTCGAATGTCTGCCGGCATGTCGATGTATTGAATATTTACCGGAAGGGAAAGTGCATGGAAAGAGGCAGTAACTAAATCATTAAAAGATCTTGCTTTGCCGGTGCCCAGATTATATAAACCATTACAGGTTTCATCCCATTGGTTTTGCAACATGCGGGCGGCCATCCAGCCAATTACTTCCACCACATCTTTTACATAAATAAAATCACGCAGTTGTTCGCCATCAGCAAAATCGGGTCGGTGGCTTTTAAACAATTGGACTACGCCCTTTGCTTTAATTTGATTTATAGCATGCCAGATAACACTTGCCATTCGGTGTTTGTGGTATTCGTTGGGACCATACACATTAAAAAACTTCAAACCGGTCCAGCAGGGAGGTTGGTGATCAGTTGACTGCTGTAAAGCCCATTTATCAAATTCATTCTTACTTACGCCATAAGGGTTTAATGGTTTCAGTTTTTCTGGGTACTGATGATCATCGTTATAGCCAAATTCGCCTGCTCCGTAGGTTGCAGCTGAAGACGCATAAATAAGGGGTAACTGATACAGGGTTGCATAGTTCCAGATATCTTCCGAATATTTTACATTGAGTGCTTCGTGAATGCTGTAATTAAATTCGGTAGTATCTGTTC
>Ga0114981_10001543_pt1 | contig 15067 bp, 12 predicted proteins | sample S_140806_MF_Meta_FD_87028 | JGI IMG/M metagenome (GOLD analysis project Ga0114981, IMG submission 87028) | Freshwater microbial communities from Lake Simoncouche, Canada to study carbon cycling - S_140806_MF_MetaG | ecosystem: Environmental > Aquatic > Freshwater > Lake | place: Lake...
ACGAGATGCTCCTTGTGCGGCAGCGTGACGCTCGCACCCGAGAAATCAAGCTTGTCGTGATCAACCAGCGCACCGACCGTCGCCTTGAAGTGCTCCCACTCCGCAGGAACCGGCAGCGGCAGGTACACGCCGTCGTAGTTCGCCTCGGCAAATCGCGCGTTGTGATACGCGGGCGACCGCGAGTGCGCGACGGGCCAGCCGATCACGCCAAACACGCGCGTCGCGGGGCCGATCGCGTTGAAGCGGTAGACATCGCGGAGCTCGCGCGTCGAAGGCTGGCCGGGCGCGGTGCCCGTGCCTTCCGCGTCGCTCGCAAAGGTGAGGAATCCGCCGAACTTCGGCGCGAGCACGCGGCTCATCAGCCCGAACTCGCCCATGCACAGCGCGATCGTCGGCTTGAGCCGCATCGACAGGATGTCGAACGCCTCGAGGTTGTCGCGCACGCTGCGCGCCATCCACGCGAGCTTGACGATCGACACAAGCGCGTCGTCCTGCATCGCGGCCACGCGGCGCATGAGGTCGATCGGCCGGCCCTGGAAATCATGCGTGCTCGCGACGATCCGCGTCGGCATGTGCTCCGCATCGCGCGGCGCGAGCGCCGCAGTCAGCAGCCCGCGCACGAGATCGGGCGCCATCGCCGCGAACTCGATGTCGATCATCTTCGGCGCGTGCTCGCTGCGCGCGACCTTCGCGAGCAGCGCCAGCCGCGCGTTCTCCGCGAGCGAGCAGGTGCCGCCTTCATCTGCGCTGCGGATCGTCACGAGCGACGCCAGCGGAGCCTCGCGCACGAGCCGAGCGATCGCGGCCTCCGCGTCGGGATCCGACGCGAGCCCGTCGCAGCGCCACTCGATCATGCGCGCGCCGAGAACGCGCGCACGCACCGCACGCTCAAGCGCAAGAGGAACTTCGGCCGCGGCCTCAACGACGATCGGAACACAGATCAACGACATCAACGCTCCACAACTGCTTTGGGAATCAGCTTGCTCGTCAGCGAATACGGCAGCACGCGGCACAGCGCCGCGGCGGTCTTGTTGAACGCGCCAGGCACCACGATCGCCTTGTTGCGCTCGACGCCTTCGAGGCCCGCGAGGCACACGGGCCGCGCGTGCTGCCACATGTACTTCGGCATCGTGTCCATCTGCGCGCGCACGCCGAGCGCGTCGTGGAACTCGGTGTAGGTAAAGCCCGGGCACAGCGCGGTGCAGTGCACGCCCGTCCCGAGCAGCTCAAAGCGCAGCGCGCGGCTCGCGGTCGTCATGAGCGCCTTCGACGGCGCGTACAGGCTGCCCGGCGGCTCAGGGCAGAGCGACGCGAGGCTCGACACGTTGAGCACGCGCCCGCGTCCCTTGCGCACCATCGCGGGCAAGAGCCCGTGCGCGAGATGCAGCCAGGATGTCACCATCACCTGCAGGAAATCCGCGTGCGCCGACCACTCGTTCTCGGCAAAGCCGCCGTTGATCGCGTAGCCCGCGTTGTTGACCAGGAAGTCGACCTCGAGCTTGGACGCGCGCAGTTCATCGAGAATCCTGCGCGGCGCGGCCACGTGCGAGAGATCCTCGACCACGATCTTCGTGCGCACGCCGTATTTCTCCGCGACTTCCTTCTTGAGCGCGACGAGCCGCTCCTCGCGGCGTGCGACGACGACGAGATCGTGCCCGCGCTCCGCAAGCAGCAGCGCGAATTCGCGACCGAGGCCCGCGCTTGCGCCGGTGACGAGCGCCAGCGGCCGCGCGCGCTCGTGCGCTGCGGGCTGCTTGGTTTCCGCTTGCTTGGACTCCACTTGCTTGGACTCCACGTTTGCCGCTGGATGCGTCGCCATGATCAGAACCGGTAGCTGAAGAACACGCCCACGAACGGCGCCGGCTGCACGTCGACTGCGGCGAGCTCGTTGCCCGACGAGTTGTAGAGCCGCGTCTCGCCCATCAACTGAAGACCGCCGACGAGATCGGCGCGCCATCCGCTCGTGGAGCGCGCGGTCACGCGCAGCCACATCGGAAGACCCGTGTCGTAGCCCACGCCGCCCGCGCGCGCCGCGCTGCCCGTGTCGTCGAGACGGAAGCGACGGTAGGTGTACCGTCCGCCGAACGCCGCCTCGAATGCCTCGGAAATCTCCCACATCGCCTCGAGGCCCGCGCCGCCAGGGAATGCTTCGGGCCCCGCGAAGTTCGACACGCGGAACTCCTTCGTCGGACGCCAGTCGATGATGATCTGCGGCACGACAAGCGCGTCGTCCTCGAGCTGCGACACCGCGAGCACGCCCGCGCCGAGCGTCAGCTCGTGCGAGAACGAGTACGTCGCCGCAACCACTCCGCCGTACGTCAAGCTGTCGCTGAAGCTCGCGTCGTCCTCGCCCGCTTCCTGCAGCAGCACGCGCGTGACGAGCCGCCAGCGCTGGTCGATCTGGAACGTCGCGCCCGGCGACAGCACCATCGAGCCGACGTTGTGCCACGGACGACCACCCGCCGCAGCCGCGAGCGTGCCGCCCGTGCCGAACGAGTAGTACGCCGCTTCGGAGCTCAGCGAGATGTCCCAGCTGTACGTCTCGCTCTCCGCACGGCCGACGCTGATCGAGGTAAACACGCGGTCGACCGCCATGTCGCCGCCGCCCGAGTCGAAGTCCGTCGCGAAGAAGTGCGCGTAGCCGCCAGCGAGCACGAAGTCGAAGTCCTTCTTCGCAGCCGCGACGGGATCGGTGGCAGGCGCTGTGTTCGTCGTCGCGTTCGCTGGCGGATCCGTGTCGCCCGCGCGCGCCGCGCTTGCCATCACTGCCGCCGCCGTCATCGCCATCGCCATTGCCGCCGTTGCAAACTTCTGCATGTTGATTCCTGTGGGATTTCTGCGGGAATTACCGCGCATCGAGCACGAGCGTGTCGACGATGTTCTGCACGACCTCGTCGCTCGTGCGGCCTTCGGCCTCGGCCTCGAAGTTCATCAGCACGCGGTGGCGCAGCGCTGGCAGCGCGACCGACTTGATGTCGTCGAAGCTCACCGCCGTGCGCCCGCCGAGCAGCGCCTTGACCTTCGCGCCGAGCACGAGCGTCTGCGCCGCGCGCGGACTTGCGCCAAAGCGCAGGAACTGGTTCGCCATCGGCGTCGCGAACTGTCCGCCGGGATGCGTCGCGAGCACCATGCGCACCGCGTAGTCCTGGACATGCGGCGCGATCGCCACGCTGCGCACGAGCTTCTGCGCGCGGATGATGCCGTCGGCGTCGAGCACGCGCTCGATCTTGGGGCTCTCGCCCGTCGTCGTGCGGTCGAGGATCGTCGACAGCTCCGCGCGCGTCGAATACCCGACGACCAGCTTGAAGAAGAATCGGTCGAGCTGCGCCTCGGGCAGCGGATACGTGCCTTCCTGCTCGATCGGATTCTGCGTCGCCATCACGAAGAACGGCTTCTCGAGTTCATACGAGATGCCGCCGACGGTCACGCTGCGCTCCTGCATCGCCTCGAGCATCGACGACTGCGTCTTGGGCGTCGCACGGTTGATCTCGTCGGCCAGCACGATCTGCGCGAAGATCGGTCCCTTGCGGAACTGGAAGTCGCGGCCGTGCTCGGTCTCGACCACGATCGTGGTGCCCGTCACGTCGGCGGGCATCAGGTCGGGCGTGAACTGCACGCGGCTGAACTTGAGGTGCAGCGCCTGCGACAGCGAGCGGATGAGCAGCGTCTTGCCGAGGCCCGGCACGCCTTCAAGCAGGCAGTGGCCGCCCGCGAAGAGGCACACGAGCACGCCCTCCACGATCTCGTTGTGGCCCACGACCGCCTTGGCGATCTCGGCGCGGGTGCGCTCGAACGTCTCGCGAAACGACTGTGCGTCGGATGAAATCGGTGCCGTCGACATGGGGGCGCATGGTACGGGGCAGCGCGCCAGCAGGAGGGTTCGCGCGTAGTCTTCCGTCCATGAAGCGCGTCATTCGCTGGATCCTTGTCGCCCTCACCGTCCTGCTCGCCACGACGGTCGCCGCGGGCGTGTGGCTGTGGAACGATCCGGCGCGCGCGTACGCCCTCGCGATGTCCGCCGGTCACGCGAACGCGGGCGTTTCCGAACGATTCGTCGAGATCGACGGCCACGCGTGGCGCGTGCTCGAGCGCGACACGGCCGAGGGCGCGGCGCCGCACCGCACCGCGCTCGTCCTCCACGGCCTCGGCACTTCCGGCGAGGCGATGATGGGCGTGGCGGTCGTCCTCGCCAAGTCGCACCGCGTGGTCATCCCCGACCTCCCGGGCTTCGGCGAGCACGCGATGCACGGCGACATGCCGCACGATGCACGCTTCTACGTCGAGCAGATCGAGCGCTTTCGCGCGCACGAGTCGCTGGGGCAGGTCGATGTCGTCGGCACCTCGATGGGCGGCGCGTTCGCCGCGGCCTACGCCGCCACGTATCCCGCGAATGTCCGCAAGGTCGTGCTGCTCTCGCCCGCCGGCGTCACGGCGCCCGTTCAGAACGCGTTCATGAAGCGCGTCGCCGCCGGCGAGATTCCCCTCGACATCAAGGACGACGCGAGCTTCGAGGAGGTCATGCGCCTCAATTTCCCCACGCCGCCCGAGATGCCTGCGCCGATCCGCCAGGCGTTCATCGACCGCGCGCTCGTGCGCCGCGCGGCGCTCATGCGCATCATCGAAGACGTTCGCCCGCTGCTGTTGAACGGCATCGAGCCGATGCTCAAGGACATCCACGAGCCGACGCTCGTGCTCTACGGAGCGCTCGACCAGTTGACCGACCCGTCGATGCTCGAGGTGTGGCGCGCTGGCCTGCCTGATTTCCAGGGCGAGGTGCTCGAAGGCTCCGGCCACGTGCTGCTCTACGACAAGCCCAAGGAAGTCGCCGCGCGGATGCGGAAGTTCCTTCAGTAGATCTGGCGGAGAGCCCGTACGCCTACTCCACGATCTTGCGCGCCAGACGCTCGACCGACAGCGGGCTCGAGCCCTCGGCCTTGTTGTTCACGATCACCCACACGCCGACGCCCGCGCCAAGCGCGGCGCGCGCCAGCCGAGCCAGCGCGTCGCGGCTCGCGTCGTCGGGCTCGACGATCTTGTCGAACGGCTCGTAGAGGTCCTTCGCCTCGGCGTACGCGTGGTTGCCGCGCAGCATCCAGCGCATGACCAGCGGTCGCGACGGATCGAGCGCGAGCGCGCGCGACTGCGTCTCGACATCGGGCATCGTCGGATGCACGGTCAGGCACGGCACCGCGCCGTTGTCGGCGAGCAGCGCACCGAGCCGCGGCGCGAACTCCTCCGAAACCAGCGAGCGGTTGCGCACCTCGACGGCGTACAGCGGGCCCTTCGGCAGCGCCGCCAGGAACTGCGCGAGCTGCGCGAGGAATCCGCGATGCGCGCGGCTCCCCGCCAGCCGCATCGGCGCGAACTGAAAGAGCAGCGGACCACACTTGTCGCCGAGGCCTTCGATCGCCGGCCGCACGCATTCGAACTCGGCCACGCGCGCGTCGAGAAAGGTGTCCGCCACGGACACTGCGGCTGTCCCAGGCCCGCGCACGCCGTGCTCGACGACGCCGCGCCACATCTTGACGAGGAAGCGGAAGTCACTCGGAACCTGCGCCGCCAACCGCTCGAACTCCGCGCGCGGCGCCGGCCGGTAGTAGGTTTTGTCTACGCCAACCGAGCGGAACAGCGGGTGCTTGGCGTAGGCGGCGAGTCCTTCGCGCGCAAGCAGCGTCTCGCTCGGCGCGCCGTCGTACACGATCGAGCTCCAGCCTGGAAAGCTCCAGCTCGAGGTGCCTAGGCGCAGATCACTGGGAATCCTCGCGGAAAGCTCCGTGACCGACGCGTCAGGAACCTGCGGTGCAACGCTGGTCGGCTTCGCGCGCGCAGTGGGCTGCAGTTCGTCCGACAGTTCAGGAAACAGGGACGGCGTCTCGTCGTTCGTTGGTTGCACGGCGCGAGGTTAGCCGCGATCGGAGTGTGAGCGCTCCAACAATCTCCTTCTCCAGAGTCCCGAATCTTGTATCGCGGGCGCGCGCCTGCCCGATTGTTGTTGCGAGGGGCAATGTGGAACCTTTGCCGTAAAGGTCGCAACATCTCCCTCGCCCGCTCGTACCATCAAGCCCACATGCGCGCAGCACTTGAAAAGGCAGTTGCAGCTTCGGACGGTTCCGCCACCGACACCAAGGTGTTCGCCGACCTCGCCCCGACGGTCGATCGTCTCCGCGCTGCCGTCCGCGCCATCGTGTCCGCCCGCGGACGCGCCGCCTCTGGGGCGCGCGCGTGTGCCCGTGAGTTCGGATTCGACAAGTCGATCGGCTGGAAGATCTACCAGATCGGCTTTGCCGAGGATTTCGTGACCGCGCTCTCCGCCGTGCCCGGCACCCGCGGATGGGAGATCGTGCTTGGCAAGTTCGCCGCGGCGCGCGTTCCCGACGCGCAGGTCGCCGAGGTCAAGCACGCGCTCGAGGCCTTCGAGAAGCAGCTCGCCGACCGCCACATCGACCGCAAGATGCTCTCGGGCATGGCCGCCGCCGTCGTCGACACCGATGAGAGCCGTCGCCAGATGCTGCGGCTCCGCAAGCAGGCGTCCGACGCGATGGCGGTGATCCTGGGCGTGCACGCCAATTCGCGTCTCGGCGCCTATCTCGTCGTCCCTTCCAAGACGCAGGGGATGGTGGACCTCGCTGCGGTCACCATGCTCGACGGACTCGAGCGACGCCGCTCCGGACCGCCGTTTGAGATGTACTTTCCGATCCGGTCCTACGACGCCGATGCCAAGTGGATTGATGCCTCCGGCGGTCCGCTGGTCGACTCCCCGCGCGCGCCGCTCGTTGCCGAGCTGTCGTCGATGGGCATCTCCGAACAGGAAGTCGGCCTCCACCCGACCATTCGCGGCGCACATGAGTTCGTCGGCCGCAGCCCGAGCCGCCAAGAGCCGCTCCACGTCTCGTTTGGCGAGTACGCGCTCTCCGTGGGACCCGAGTGCCAGCGCGGTTCTGAGCAGACCGCCGAACTCGCGATGCCGGTCCTGGTGCCCACGACGGTCGCCGTGCTCGACGTCCTGCTCCATCGCGACATCCGCAAGGGCGGCGAGCTCCGAGCCGAGCTCTACAGCGCCGGAGCCACGCGCGTGGCCGGAGCGGTGCGCGAGCGCCGCCGCCTGGCGCTCGAGTCCCGTGTGCTCAACTCGGCGACGCTCCATTTCGCCGACATCAGCACCAACAGCAACACCACCTACGCCGAGCTCTGCAAGCGTGCCGCCGCCAAGCTCGGATACGCGCTGACGGACTTTGAGATCCACCGCGTCGTGGTGCCACATCCGCCGGTGCCATGTTCGGTCATGATGACTTGGCAGCTTGCTGCATCGTTGTGATGCGGTAGGTGCGCGTGTCAGGGCTCGGCGCGATTCGCCCGTACGTTCCAGCCATCGACAAACCAAAAACCGACAAACCAAAATCATCGTCGCCCGCCGAGGACATCGGCGGGCGACGTTGTTTTTGCAGGTTGTGCGCGACTCACTCGTCGGTCGGCCTCACTCGTCGGTCGGCTTCGGAGTCGGCGCCTTGAACGGCAGCTTCTCCAGCACCTTGTCGACCAGTCCGTACGCGAGCATCTCGTTGGCGGTGAGCCAGTTGTTTCGCTCGCAGTCCTCGGCGATCTTGTCCTTGGTCTGGCCCGTGCTCTTGGCGTAGATCTCGTAGAGCTGGTCGCGCATGCGAAGGATGTGCCGCGCCTCGATCTCGAGATCGGTGGCCTGGCCCTCGAGCACGCCGCCGAGGAGCGGCTGGTGCATGAGGTTCTCCGAGTTCGGCAGCGTGTAGCGCTTGCCCTTGGCACCCGAGCACGCGATCACGGAGCCCATGCTCGCGGCCTGGCCAATGATGTAGGTCGCGACATCGCACGGGATGAAGTTCATCGTGTCGACGATGCCGAGGCCCGCGGTCACGCTGCCGCCGGGGCTGTTGACGTAGAGCGAGATCTCGGCGCGCGGATCCTCGTTCGCAAGGAACAGGAGCTGCGCGACGACGAGGTTCGCCATCTGGTCGGACACAGGTCCGCCGAGGAAGATGATGCGGTCGTTGAGAAGTCGCGAGTAGATGTCGTAGGCGCGCTCGCCGCGACCGGTCTTCTCGATGACGATGGGGATAAGAGTCATGTGGATCGTCTCGTTTCTGGAGTCGGGGTTGGACGGCGCTTACTTCTTGCTCTTGTCGGGGAACGCGGCGACTTCGTCGACCAGGCCGTAGGCCTTGGCCTCGTCGGCGCTGAAGAACTTGTCGCGCTCGACGTCCTTCGCGATGCGCTCGAACGGCTGGCTGCAGTGGCGCGCGAGGATCTCGTTGAGCGTGCGCTTCATCTTGGTGATGTGCTCGGCCTGGATCTGGATGTCCGTGGTCTGGCCGGTCACGCCGCCGAGCGGCTGGTGGATCATGACCTTCGCGTGGGGAAGGATCGTGCGCTTGCCGGGGTGGCCCGCGGCGAGGAGCACGGCGCCGCCCGAGTACGCGCGGCCGATGCAGAAGGTCGCCACGTCGGACGAGATGAACTGCATCGTGTCGTACACGGCGAGGGTGTCGTCCACCGATCCGCCGGGCGAGTTGATGTAGAAGTTGATGTCCTGGCCCTTCTTCTGGTTCTCCAGGTAGAGCATCTGCATCATCACGCGCGCCGCCGAGGCGTAGTTGATCTCGCCGATGAGGAAGACGACGCGGTTCTCGAGCAGGAGCTCGTCGATGGTCATCTCACGGGTGCGCTGGTAGTTGACCGCGTTCAGGACCTCGTGGCGCCGTTCCGGGGGAAGGCTCGAGATGATGTGCGGCAGGTGCGCGTCAAGGGTGGAAAGCATGCGCTGTGGCCTCGGTCAGTTCTGGAGCGGTGTGCGCTCGGTGGATGGGATCGCGGAAGGGTTTCCGTGATGATCTGCGCTCGATCTGCGCTGGAGGCTTGCGGCATACTTTGCGCGTTCGCGCGGGTCATGACGCCATCCACACAGCGGCGGGATCGTATCGGTCGGTCGTTGATCGGCAAGCGGACGCGAGAACTTCGCAAACCTTTGCCAAGTTTCCTTCCGACCGCACGATTCCCTCCGTCGCGCGGCTCGCGCTCCTACTCGAACCGCCAGCCGAACTCGTTCGGATCCATGCCGCGCGGACCGCGCGTCTCGTCGGGATCGCCGTGCTCGCGGCCGATGGGCAACCGCATCGCGATCTCGGTGCCCGAGCGAGAAGTCGAGACAACTTCAAGTCGCCCGCCGTGGCGTTCGGCGATCTTGCGCGCGACCGCGAGGCCGAGGCCCGTGCCGCGCTGACCCTTCGACGAGACGAACGGCTCAAAGATCCGCGGGAGGATCGACTCGGGGATGCCTGTCCCGTTGTCGCGCACGGTCACGACGACTTCGTCGGTCACGGCGTCAAGGCGCGTTCCGACCGTCACGAGGCCGACATGCTCGGGCACCGCTTCGACCGCGTTGAGGACGAGGTTGGTGACCGCCTGATGGATTGCTGGGGCATCGATCGACGGCCGCGGCAGAGCGGGGTCGAGCTCCATCACGATCCCCGCGCGGCGCCGTCCCGCGGCGGGCGCGAGGAGCTCGCGCACCTCCTGGAGCAGCTCGTTGAGATCGCACTCCTCCGGCTCGAGCGCGCGGTCCTTGGCCCACGCGAGCATGTTGAGGACGAGCGCATGAATGCGGTCGAGGTTGCGCTGGAGGACAGGCCAGCCTTCCTGCGCTTTCGCGAGTTCTCCGCGGGAAAGCGAGAGATCCACCGCATCCGCGCCAAAGCGCAGGCCCTGCAGGATGTTCTTGATCGAGTGGCTCAGGCTCGCGACCGTCTCGCCGATCAGCGCCAGGCGTTCTTGCGACGAGTGCGAAGCGCGGTGCCCACGCGCGGCGAGGGCGAGCGTGGTGATCTCGGCGGCACGCGCGGCGGCGGCGACTTCGCGTTCGCTCGGCGCGCTCGCGTCGGTGCGGCGCAGGACAAACGCCCCGCGCGTCCCGCCCGGCGCGCCGAAGGGCACGATCAGCGACAGGGCGCCGTCGCCGGCGGCGAGGATTTCGTTGTCGCCGATCGCGCGGCGGACGAGGGCGAGCGAGGCCTTTGGCGCGCGCGCCGCGTCGTGGTCGGCCGCCGCGTGCGACGGCACGACGAAGTCTGCAAGCCGTGCATCGGTCGCGCGCAGCGCCACGCATTCGCACGCGAGCCGCGCGGCAAGGATGCGCGCAGACTCGGCCAGCAGGGCGTCGGCGTCGATCGGTTCCGCCGCGCAGCTGATCAGTGCGAGGGCGACCGCAGCCTCGTCGGACTGGTGCGACCCGTCGCGCGCCTCGCGGATGCGGCGCGCGCGGACCTCGCCGGCGTCGATGGCGCGCGGTGGGGCGGCGCCTTCCATGAGCACGAGCATCTCGGTGTCGCCGCAGCGGATGCGGTCGCCGATCCGCACCCCTACGGGCCCGGAGATCCGCACGCCGTTGACGAAGGTCCCGTGGCGGCTGCCGAGGTCGCGCAGCGTCCACGCGCCGGCATCGGGGGTGAGCTCCGCATGTCGCCTGCTGACCGCGGGATCGGAAAGGTCGAGCGCTTCGGTGGAGCGACCGACGAGCTGCGGCTCGCGCTCGGGCAGCGGAAACGCACGCCCGCGGTCGGGTCCTCGGACAACTACCAGCGACAGCATGGGTCCATCCTAAGGCAGCCTGCTCTAGGATGCGCCCCACGCCATGGCCGAACCCCTCCAGCCCTCGATGCGCTTCGTGATCCTGCACGGCAAGGACGGCTTCGTCCTGGTCGAGCGGCTCAAGCGCTTTCAGAAGGCGCTCGGCGAGCAGTTCGGCGACGTCTCGCGGTTCGACTTCGACGGCGCGTCGGCGCCGCTGGTCGAGGTTCTCGACGAACTCCGCACCTTCGGCCTGCTCGCGACCCACAAGCTGATCGTGGTCGACAAGGCCGATCAGTTCGTGGCCAACGAGGAGAAGCGCCGCGCCCTCGAGCGTTACGCCGAGTCGCCCATGCAGGAGGCGACGCTGGTCCTCCGCAGCGAGTCATGGCGCCCTGGAAACCTCGACAAGCTCGTCGCCAAGGTCGGCGCCGTCGTCAAGTGTGACCCGCCGGATGTGGGCGACGCCCGAGCCTGGTGCGGAAATCGCGCGGAAAAAGCCTACGGAATCCGCGTCGACGCCGACGCCGCCAGCGCGCTCGTCGAGCGTGTGGGCAACGACCTCGCCCGCCTCGACAGCGAGCTCGCCAAGTTCGGCGCGTATCTCCTGTCCGAGCCCGAGGGCAAGCGCGTCGTGACCAAGGCGATCGTGACCGCCCTCACCGGCCAGACCCGCGAAGAGGCGGCCTGGGAAGTGCAGGAAGCCGTACTCGCCGGCAAGCCCGCCGCCGCGGTGCGCAAGGTTCGCGAGCTCGTCGAGATCTCGCAGGCACCCGAGCAGCTCATCATCTGGTCGCTCGTCGACCTGACCCGCAAGCTCCACGACGCCGCGCGCATGCTCGGCGAAGGCGCAGCGGAAGGCGTGGTCGCCAAGCAAGTCAAGCTGTGGGGTCCATCGATGGGCCCGACGCTCAAGGCGGCGCGAACGCTCGGCCCCGTGCGCGCGGCGCGGCTCTTTCACGCGGCCGTCGAGCTCGATCGCCGCTCGAAGTCCGGCCTCGCAGGCGAGCTCCCGCGCACGCTCGAAGCGTTCGTCGCCGGCATGAGTTCCGACCTCGCGCCGCAACCGGTCCGCAGGTAGGTCCTCAGAAATTATTGATGCGGTGGGGAATTCACCGATGACTGCTCCGCTTTGAAAGCCGCACGACCGGAAGGCATTGTCCCGGAGCGGCACGATTGCGCTGAGTCGCACTCGCATGGTTGGAACCACGTGGGTGTCTGCGCGATTGGTCAGGACGACCGCCTTCACCGAAGAGGAGCTTCGCATGGACAAGCTTGAGACGACGAATTCCCACTCCGCCCGCCGCATGAACCGCGAGGAACGCCCCGTGCATCCGTGCACGCGCGACCTTGTTTTCTCGCTCGCCACGTGCAGTTCGCTGGTGGTGCTCGGCAGCTGGACCCTGATGGCCGGCGGCTGCGGAACCACCGCCAAGACCAACGAGCAGCGCCTCTCGCAGCGTCGCAACGATGGCACGACCACCGTTGCCACCAACAACGGCAGCAAGAGCAAGCCCTCCGACAGCACCGCCGAGAGCGCCACGATCTCGGGCCAGGAAACCCTCGGCGAGCAGCTCGCGTCGACCGTCGACGCCGACCGCGCCGCGCTCGGCCGCATGCAGGCAAACCGCCAGCAGCAGGGCAACCCGAACTGGAACACGAACTGGAACACGAACTCGAACACCAGCACCAGCGAGGCCGCTTTCACCCCGGGTGAAGCTCCTGGCACCGACACCGCGACCCTGATCGCGTCCTCGGCTCCGCACGCCAAGACCTACCTGCCCAACGGCCAGGTCGCGATGGTCGGCACCGACCCGAACGCGATGCCGCCGTCGACCGCCACGCAGAACAACCCGCAGGCCATCGCGATGAACAACGCGGGCCGCGCCAACTGGAACGGCTCGAACAACGGCAACCAGAACTGGAACAACAACGGTTCTGCGACCGCTTCGGCCTTCGCTCCGACCAACGACAACTCGGCGCTCCTCGCGTCGGCGCAGCCCAAGGCCAAGACCTACCTGCCCAACGGCCAGGTCGCGATGGTCGGCGCTGATCCGAATGCGCTGCCGGTCACCTCGACCAATCGCAACAGCACGCAGACCCTCGCCTCGAGCGCGGGCACCGCGAATGGCAACACGAACAGCAACTGGAACGGCAAGAGCAGCAACAGCAACTCGACCCTCGCTTCCACGGCGTCGACCAAGTCGGGCGCCAGCGCTCGGGCGAACTCCTCGCTCGAGCTCACGCAGGAAATCCCGACCGATCCGATGGAGCTCTCGAAGCTCCTCGCCAGCACCTTCGCCCGCGCCGGCGCAGACACCAGCAACCCGGTTCGCACCTGGTTCATCTACTCGTCGCTCGCGGTTTCGAACCCCGACCTCACGCTCCCCGAGGGCTTCGGTCACGACCTGCTCCCCGAGGAGCGTGAGCGCGTGATCTCGGCCCACGCGGGCTTCGTGGCGCTCGGCCGCTCGTTCCGCGACGGCGCGACGCAGATCGACCCGTCCACGCGTCAGCTCCTGCTGACCGCGCTCGGCGCTGATCCGTCGCTCAGCATTCCGAAGGCCGACCTCTGCACCAAGGTCGCGGGCTTCGGCGACTACTCGCCGATGGCGCGCCGCCGCTTCCTCGCTGGCTCGACCAGCCGCGTGATCGTGTACAGCGAGCTCGACGGCTTCAAGAGCCAGGTCAAGGACGGCCAGTGGATCACGCGTCTCGCGACGCGCGTCACGATCGAGCCCAAGCAGGGTGGCGTCGCCAACCCGCTCTGGACGCGCTCGCCGGAATGGACCGAGGTCGTCGACTCGAGCGAGAACCGCCGCAACCAGTTCTTCCTCGGCGAGATCGTTCCGATCGCAAACAACATCCCCGTGGGCAGCTACAACATGAAGCTCGAGGTGAAGGACCTGGCCACCGGTTCCACCACCTGGACCATGCTGCCGATCGACGTGCTCGACGAGCGTGCCTTCGTCGATCAGGCCGACTGATGACGAGAACGCAGGATGCAGCGGCGGCGCTTGGGCGTGATATGCTCGGGCCGTGCGGCTGATCCAACGAACACTGATTCACCGGACCAACGGTTCCGACCTTTCGAGCTCCTCGCGCGACTTCCTCGCGATCGAGGGGCTCGTTCTTTCCGACCTTCGCGCGCTTCTCGATCGCGCCGAGCGGCTGTTGCCCGCCGCGGTGGGCGATGCGCCCGCCGATGAGCGGCTGCGTGGCCGCGTGGTCGCCAACCTGTTCTTCGAGGACTCCACGCGTACGCGCGTGAGCTTCGAGATCGCCGCCAAGCGGCTCGGCGCGGAGGTCGTGAACCTCGGCGCCAGCGGCTCGAGCACGTCGAAGGGCGAGACGCTCGTCGACACGGCGCGCAACATCGAGGCGATGGGCGTCGACGCGATCGTCGTGCGCACGTCGATCTCGGGCGGCGCGGCGCTGGTCGCGCGCAACGTCGCGTGCCCCGTGATCAACGCAGGCGACGGCCGCCACGAGCATCCGACCCAGGCTTTGCTCGATGTTCTTGCGCTCAAGCTGCGCTTTGGCGACGTCGCGGGCAAGCGCGTCGCGATCGTCGGCGACATCGCCAACAGCCGCGTCGCGCGCTCGGCGACGCACGCGCTGGTCGCGCTCGGCGCGCATGTCGTGGCCGTTGGACCGCCGGCTCTTGTGCCCGAGGGATTCGAAGATCTCGCGCGCGGCGCCGGCTCGATCACGATCTCTCACAACCTCGACCCGATCCTGAACGAGGTCGACGCGATCATGATGCTTCGCGTGCAGATGGAGCGCGCAGCCGGCGGCGGCATCGCTCCCGACTACCGCAGCACGTATGGACTCACCGAAACGCGCAAAAATCGCCTGAAGGCTGGCGTCGCCATTCTTCACCCTGGCCCCGTCAATAGAGGCGTCGAGATCGATGACTCCGTCGCGGAAGATCCTGCAGACAGCTTGATCCTCGCGCAGGTCTCGTGCGGCGTCGCGGCGCGCATGGCGGTGCTTTTGCGAGCACTTGATCGCTAAGGCGTTGCGATTCCTCAAATTCGGACTCCGAGCAAGCCGATAAGGACGACACGCGGTGCGAACCCCTCCCGGTGGATGGTTCAACCCGCGCACACGGCAACGCCGGAGTCCAGATCGTGCATCCCACTCAGCAAGCTCGCCAACTCAAGAATTCCCTCGCCTCTGGAGCAACTCCATCGAGCTGCGCACCGCGACGTTTCGTGTCGTCGCTGGGCAATGCGCTCGTCGCGGCATCGCTGCTGTCGACGCTCGTTGGTTGCGAGGTGGATTCATGGATGGATCCCATCCGCACGGGCTACTTCGAGACCACGCCCACGACGATGCCGATTCTCTCGCGCCTCGACGTGATCGAGCGTCAAGGGCCGAAGGGTCAGACGATCGTCCCGCCCGCAACGGAGGATCTCGTTCCGAGCGAGCTGAAGTACCGGCTTTCACCGGGCGACGTGCTTCGCGTGGA
>Ga0114981_10001548_pt1 | contig 15018 bp, 11 predicted proteins | sample S_140806_MF_Meta_FD_87028 | JGI IMG/M metagenome (GOLD analysis project Ga0114981, IMG submission 87028) | Freshwater microbial communities from Lake Simoncouche, Canada to study carbon cycling - S_140806_MF_MetaG | ecosystem: Environmental > Aquatic > Freshwater > Lake | place: Lake...
CGGGCTGAATGCCACCCTCGAAAATCTCAGCGCCACGCACACGGACCTGCAAAACCGCATCGCTCAGCAGGAAGAGAAGGAGAACGAGCTGCGCGGGAGCATCGCCGCCCTCACGGAATCTGAGGCCCGTGCCGTCAAATCTGAGGCCTGGCAAAAAGAGCAGCTCACCAGCCTCGCTGGCCTAGTCCATGCCGTGCAGCAGGAACTCACGGATGCGGAGGATATTCTCACCCAGACGCAGCAGTGGACGGAGCGCTCCCGCAAAGCTCGCGAGCGTCTCGATAGCCTCGAAGCTGGTTCGCTCGAAGAACGAAACTGCCGCAACGAGATCGACATCGTCAGCGCTGGCCTGCGCCAGTTGCTAAACCGTCTCTCTGCACTCAGGACGCAGCCTTCGGTGATCGCCTCCATCCGGGCGGAGAAGGCCGAAAGCACTCTCGCGCCCGTTTTCACCGCCCCGCCGTCTCCGCAGGAATCGTCTGAATCCGAGACGGCCCTCGCAGGCCGTCTTGCCAAGCTCCGCGAGGCTGCTATGCGCGAAGAGAGCCGCATCGAATTCCTCAAAGACGAGCGTGAGCGCCTCGAAAAGATCGCTCGTGCTCGGCCCACCATTGATCCTGCCGTGAGCGAACAGCAGGACAAGTTGCGCCTCCTTCAAGAGCAGGTCTCGCTCGCCGAATCACGCTTGAAACGCACCGCTGCCGAGGAGCAAAATCATCGCGAAAAGATCGCCTCCCTACGCCAGCAGCTCGCCCAACTCCGCGATGGCATGACGCTCTCCCCTTCGCTCTCCTGAGCCTGGAAACGTGTTTGAAAACGCTGCCAGCGTCGATCCGGCGAAGCAAAGTGGCCATCTCGCGGAGCGAGATGGCCACTTTGCTGGCGCGTCCCTCGCCGCCTCTGATCACTTCACGCTCTCCGGCAGCGTTCGCACGCCCGTATCACGGCGAAGGGCCACAATCACCTCCGCGCCGAGGCCTTCCATCATCTGGGACCAGAGACGCTCGCGGCCCGCGATTTTATCTTCCGGCCAGCGGCCGCCGAGGCTGGTGCCATCGAGAAGGATCACAAATTCAGGTTCCGGTTGCTTCGTCAGCAGGCGCTGGCGGATGTCGTTCACGAGACGGCGCTGCACCTCGGCTTCGGGAGTGGTCGCCATGTTGAACAGCATCACCAGCAGAGGTCCGGTGGGCTGCCAGAGGGAGGCAAAATCATCTTCATCACCCGCCAGGATGCGGGTGTATTCCGCCCGTGCCATGCCGCCAAAGCGCTCGCGAATGCCGCGATCCCACACCTCACGCTGCGAAGCCGTGGGGTCCATGCCATGCACGAGAACCTCCACACGTTCCTGGCCGCCTTCCACGGCATTGAGCAAGCGCCTCACATACGGTCCCCAGGAAAGAGCTCGTGCCCGTTTCGCCATGCCACGATGAATCCGCGCCACGCCGATGCCGGCGAGTGCCAGACGCGGCATGATCACCAGCACCAGCAGCGTGCCCGCATACAAATGAATCCACGGCAGCGCCGGGGCAGGGGACACCGGCTTCTCCGCGGTGCGCCGCATCTCCGGCACCTTGTCGAGCGGCACCGGCATGCCCACCGCCGATGAAGCGGGCTTGAACAGGGTGCCAAAAAAGGTCTTCGCACCTTCATCGGTCAGCAGCGTGCTTTCCCACACGGCTCGATACTCCTTCGACCATCCTCTCGCATACAGTGCCACCGCACCGCCGAGCGCCAGCATCGCCGCGCCGATGTGCAGCCAGGCCCGCATGCGAGCCTGGAGCCTCCGCCAGGCCAGCGGCCAGGCGAGATCGGCAAAACGCTCCTGCACCGCATCCGGCTGTTGCGCCTTTCGGGCAATGGAAACGCCGTGCGCCAGCAATTCCGCCAGCCAACCACCGCGTCCGGCGAGCGTCTGCGAGGGCAGCAGCTCGCACAGCAGGCCCAGCACGATCACCACCGCATTCCACGCCAGAAGACCCACCAGCGGCAGCGCCAGCAGATTAAACTCACGCTCCTGACCCAGATCCGTCATCCAGTAGCCTGCCACGCCTGCGGCGATCCAGCCCGCCACCGCCCAGCTCCAGCGGCCCTGCGGCACGCGGAGTGAATCGAGCACGCGGATCAAATCCCCGCGCCATCCGATGGCCTCCGCCTCCAGCCACGAGGCTCGTTTGTCCAAAAAAGACTGCGCCCGGTCATCCAGTGTATCGCCTTTGATCTCCTCGCTCGTCAGCCCCGCCCGCGAATGCGCCGTGGCCTCGCGACGCCGCTCCGCGTTCATGAGTGTCCCGTCGGCATCGCCTTCTTCAAGGGCACGCCAACGCAGCACGCGCAGCCAGTCATTCCAGATCATCAAAAAGGGGGCAGTTTGGGAAAGAGTGCGCACTTAACGCGGCTTGCAGCGGTTTCCAATCCTGTGTTAGAGCACCGCCATGAAGAAATCCCCCGCTGACGCCCGCCTCTACGGCATTCTCGATCTCGGCTACGTCCAGCCCGCGCAGGTCGAGACGATGACGGCCGCCCTTTGCGAGGGGGGTGTCGATTTGATCCAGCTCCGGGCCAAAAAGGCCACGAAAAGCGAGGTCGAAAGGCTCGCAAGGCAGATGCAGGCCGTGCTGCGGGATTTTGACGTGCCGCTCATCATCAACGACCACGCGGACATCGCCGCGCAGATTGGCTGCGAGGGCATCCACGTCGGTCAGCATGATGATGTCGTCGCGAAGGCTCGTGAAATTATACGCGGCGCTTGTTTCGTCGGCAAATCGACCCACAGCCTCGATCAGGCCATCGCCGCGCAGGCGGAAGGCGCGGACTACATCGGCTTCGGGCCGCTTTACGCCACGGGAACGAAGCCGGACTACATCCCGATTGGCCTTCAAGACATCACGGAGGTGCATCGCCGCGTCTCGCTGCCCATTTTCTGCATCGGCGGTGTGAATGCCGGGCGACTCGATGAAGTGCTCGCGGCCGGGGCGAGGCGTGTGGTGGTCGTTTCAGCCTTTTTGCAGGCGTCGGATGTTCGCGGCGAGGTGCGGGCGTTGAAGAAGAGGTTACCTTGAAGCTCCCACCATGCTCCTGCGCCGATTTCGACCTCTGCTCCTGCGTGCCTGGCGGCTCTCGCTGCTGGTTCTCGCTGTCGCAGTGATCCAGAAGCGGCAGCCGTCCGGCATGCAAAGCATCGCGGTGGAGCGAGTGAGGGACTTTTTTCCTTCAGCGGACTCGCTGGAGGATGCGGATGGCTTTCAGATCGTGAAGGATGCCTCGGGCATCGCTCTCGGCCAGGTGATGCAGACCGCGCCGGAGTCCGACGACATCATCGGCTACTCCGGTAGCACGAACACGCTCATCGCGCTGGATCGCAACCGCCGCATCCTCGGCCTCCGCGTGCTGCGCAGTGGCGATACGACGGATCATCTCGCGGAGGTGATCCGGCATCGCGAGTTCTTCGGGCAGTTTTATCAGAATAAGGCGGCGGATCTCACCGCGATGCAGCCACAGGCCGTTTCCGGTGCCACCTTGACGAGCAGCGCCATCGCCGAAGGTGTGCTGCGGCGCATGGGCAAGAGCGCCACGAAATCCCTGCGCTTCCCGCAGGAGCTCACGCTGGAGGAGGTGACCAAACTGGAGCCGAAAGCGAAAGCATTGCGAGGCGAGGCTCCGCGCTGGGAGGTGCTCGATGAGAAGCAAAACGTGATCGCCATCGCTATCCGCACCGCGCCTGCAAGCGATGGCGTGGTGGGTTACAAAGGCCCGAGCGATTCTCTTTTGCTCCTCGATGCCGAGGGGAAGACGCTCCGCTCGATGGCGCTGCGCAAGACTTACGACACCGAAGCCTACACCGCCTATGTGACGGGCGATCCAGCCTTCTTGAAGACCTTTGACGGCATGACGATGGAGGCCATTGCGGGCATCGACTTCGATCAAGCGGGCGTGGAAGGCGTCTCCGGTGCCACGCAGACAAGCTGGGGCGTGGCGGAAGGCGTGCGAGTGCGTGCGCAGGCCTTTTTGAATGAGAAAGCGGACTCCGCCGCGTGGTGGCAGCGCATCCGCTGGCGCTGGCAGGATGCGGGACACCTTGCCGTGATCCTTTCGGCACTCGTCATGGCTTTCACACGCTTGCGCGGCATCGCGTGGTGCCGGCATGCGCATCATGCGCTGCTCGTGGTTTACGGTGGTTTTGTGTCGGGCGAGATGCTTTCCCAAGGTCTCATGGCCGGCTGGGCCGCCTGTGGTGTGCCGTGGCGGAATGCCATCGGCCTCGTGGCGCTGGCGGCGTTGGCTTTACTTGGGCCGGTGTTTACTTCGAAGCAGCTCTACTGCCATCACATCTGCCCGCACGGTGCTTTGCAGCAGCTTCTGGCCAAACGGCTTCGCTGGCAGTGGTCGCCCTCGAAACGGCTCGACGGGCTTTTGAGCACGCTGCCCTTCGTTTTGCTGCTCGCGGTATTCGTGAGCGTCGTTTGGGCCGTGGGGCTCGATTTGAATCAGGTGGAGCCGTTTGATGCCTACCTCTTCCGCGTCGCCGGCATTGCCAGCCTCGTCATTGCGCTCGTGGGGCTGGTGGGGTCGCTCGTCACGCCGCTGGCCTACTGCCGCTTTGGATGCCCCACCGGCGCTTTGTTCAAGATGCTGCGCTTCACCGGTAGCAGCGACCGCCTCGGCACTCGCGACTGGCTGGCGCTGGCGGCCCTTGTGACGGCATTTTTTGTGTGAATGGCACTCGCGAAACCTCCGGCGGCATCCATCATCGCCCTCCCTCATGCGTTTCATCGACTCCCTCGAATCCAAGCTCGGCCGCTTCGCCATTCCCGGCCTCGTGCAGGTCATCGGCATCTTCCAGCTCGGCGTCCTCGTGCTGATGCTGATGATGAGCCAGGATTCCGCCCAGACGTATCTCGATTTTCTCTCGCTGGACATGGATCGCGTGATGCAGGGCCAGGTGTGGCGGCTGGTGACGCATGTGTTCATCCCGCGCAGCACCTCCATTCTCTGGGCGGTCTTTGGCACGCTCATCATGATGTGGATCGGCCGCGGGCTGGAAGCGGCGTGGACGCCCTTTCGCGTGAATCTCTACATCCTCGTCTGGATGGTGGCCGTGACGGCAGGAAATCTCCTCTTCGGCTGGCCGGCGGAAGCGCTGTTCCTTTATCAGTCGCTCTTCTTCGCCTTCGCCACCTTCTATCCGAACGAGGAGATCATGGTGTACTTCATCCTGCCGGTGAAAATCAAATGGCTGGCCCTCATCGCCGCCGGCATGACGCTGCTGGGCGTGGTGCAGCAGCCCGTGCTCTTGCTGCCGGTGCTCTGCGGGCATTTGAACTACCTCGTGGCCTTTCTCCCCGGCCTCATCAGCGAGAGACTGCATGCCGCGAAGGTCACCGATCGTCGCGCCCGTTTCCAAGAAGCTGCCCCAGCTTCAGGAAGCTTCTTCCACCAATGCAGCGTGTGCAAAAAGACCGAGATCGACAATCCCCAGCTCGACTTTCGTGTGCTCGATAGCGGTGACGAGATCTGCTCCGACTGCCGGTCCGCAAAAAAAGCTGTCTAAACCACAAGAAAGGCATCCAGCAGCTCGTTTCAGGCGCACCGGGAATCCGGTCACAACAAGCCAAACATCCGCACACCCATGAAAACACTGCTCACCATCGCCGCCCTTTCCTTCGCCTCCGCCGGTCTCGCCGCCGACAAATGCCCCATCAGTGGCAAGGATGCCGATTCCTCCATCACCAGCAAGGGCAAGGACGGTAAGTCTGTCTCCTTCTGCTGCGAGAAGTGCAAAGCCAAGTTTGACGCGAAGAACAAGTAATCCGTTTCGGTTTCTTGAATCTCTCCAGACGGAGCCGGGAAACCGGCTCCGTTTTTATTTCGTCTTTGGCGGTTCTGGCAGCGCCTGGAGTGCGGAGGTGTCGATGGTCGTCTCAAGGCCACGCAGGACTTTGTTGGTGAACTGCTGACCACGAACCTTGACCTCGGGATGGCTCACGGAACTATGACCGCCATCAGTGATCGGCACAAAGAGCGAGGTCACACCCGCTTTTTGCAGTGCCGCGTGAATCGCCTCAGCCTGCAGGAAGGCCACGCGTTGGTCCTTCGTGCCGTGGAAGGTGATGAAGGGAGGATCGTCCTGACTCACATGCGTGACGGGCGAGGCGGCATTGGCCTCCGCGTTCTTTTCCGTCGCGCTTCCACCGAGCAGGCCGCTGACGGCATCATCCTTCCAGATCGGTTTGCCCCCCTTGTCGAACATGAACGCCTGCGTGAAGTCCTCCGGGCCGCAGAGATTCACCACGGCCTGCACGCGGCTGCTGAAGCTCGTGTGCGGCCCCAGATCGCCCTCCAGCTCCTTCACATCACCACTCGTGCCGAGCAGCGAGGAGAGATGCCCGCCTGCCGAACTGCCCCACACGGCGATCTTGTCCGCATCGAGATTCAACTCCTTCGCATGAGCGCGAATCCAGCGGATGGCCGCTTTACAATCATGCACCTGGGCAGGCCACGAGGCTTCTTTCGTGAGGCGATAGCCAACGGTGACGGCGGCGTAGTCACCCGTGCGGGCTAATTGAATGGCTTGTGCGCCATAGCCCAACCGATCGCCATTCACCCAGCCTCCACCGTGGATCAGAGCGATGACCGGCAGCGGCTTCTCGCTGTTTCGTTTCTTCGGCAGATACACATCCACCCTCTGCTTCGGGTTCTCATTGCCCGCATAAGGCTGGTCGAGCCGGAGATCGATGTCGTTCGTCGCGGCTGTATCGCGTATCTTTTGCTTCTGAGCGGCCAGATCCTTACCGAGGGCGGCGGAGACGAGGAAAACGAAAACAAGAACGTGCTTCATGGTGCGCACAAAACGCACCCGCCGCCTCGATCTGGCACTCAAGGCTGCCTTTGCACCTGCAAGCGCATGAAACGATGCGGCGTGGAGCCGAGCGGCACGGTATCGCGGACGTAAACGACATCGGAAACCACGGTGATCGGCGAACCGAAGCCACCAACCATGTAAAAGACCTGCTCATCGACAAAACCTGGCCCGGTGGGCAGGTTTCCTGGTGTGATGCTCATCACTGTCGTCCATGGCCCGAGCGGGCTATCGGCGGCCTGCACCTCGTAGATCAAATCGTAGGCATAGGGATTGCGTGGGAAATTCATGCCAAGGTAACGCGTGCCAGAAACCTCGGTGACGACGGCGGGAGGTTGTGTGCCGGGCTGTGCTGGATTCATCCACAGCGCATACTTCATGAGGTTCGTGATGCCATCGCCAGCCGGGTTTGCATCGTCGGCGGCATTGCCGGAATTGGCCGTGGAACCAAAGTACTGCTGACGCCATGCTTCGACCGCAGATGGAGTGGTGAATGTGGTGTCCGAGCCTGTGAATTGATTGCCATAGCTGTCCGTGATGCGCAGGCGGAAGTGGTAGGTCTTCTGTGGCTGCACGTTGATGGTGGAGGAGGGATTCACCGTGGAGCCGATAGGTCCGATGATAATGAGTCCTCCGCCAGTACGGATTCCCGTGTTGGCCGTGAGGCCGTAGGCGGTCGTCTCGCCGTAGTCGAATACCGCCGTATAGGTGCCGCCATTCTGGTTGTAGGTGCCTCGAAGCGTTGCCAGGATCGGTTGCACATTGCTGGCGGCATTGGTGGTGACGACGGGTAAAGCTGGCGTGGTGAAAGCAGTGTCCGGGCCGGTGCTGGTGCCTTCGTTGTTCGTGGCGACGAGGCGGTAGTGGTAGGTCGTTGAAGGTGTGAGGCCGCTGAGAGCATCCGTGATCACCTCATACTGGCTCGTGCCCAGCGGCGTGCTGTGCGTGATCTGCGAGCCATACGCGGTGGTGGTGCCCCACTCAAAAACGAGCGTCGCTGGTGAGCTGCCCGCGCTCACATTCGCCTTCAAGGTCGCCCCATTCGCCGAGAGCGAGCCAGGAGTATTCGCCGTCACCACAGGTGGCGTGGCTGCGGCGGCGGTCGTGAAGGTCATGTCGTTGCCGTTGAAGACATGGTTGTCCTGATCCCGCACGCAGAACCGGTAATGATACAGCGTGCTCGGCAGCAAACCGGAGGTGAGCGCACTCATTGGCGTGCTGGCGGGCGAGCTGATGGCGTTTGGAAAGGGGGTATGGGTCCTGCCATAAGCCGTGGTGGTACCGATTTCGAAGTAGCAGGTGAGAGCGCCTGAGACCGCCGCCGCGCTGCCATTCAGCAAAGCGGAGAGATCCGTGATGGCAGTGGCGGCCGCAGTCACCGGCACGGGCCCGGTGGAAGTGGTGAATGTGCCGTCAGCACTCGTCGCGCTGCCATCGGCGCTCGTGATGCGGCAGCGGTAGTGGTAGGTCGTGCCGGGTTGCAGGCCTTGCAGAAGCCCCGTGGCGGTGATCGTCGCATCCACGGCCACGGCATCCCCCGGAGAGGTGCTTCCATAATCGGTGGTGAGGCCGTAGTCCCAGGTCGTCGAAGCTGGAGAGCTGCCCGCGTAGGCATTCAAAACCTGAACCGCCACCGCCGTCGTGCGTACCACGATGGTGGAGATGGCACCGACGCTGGGCGGGGTGGCCGCCACGGTGGTAAAGCTCTGGATCGGTGAGATCGCGGCTCCTTCGGCATTGATGGCCACGCAGCGGTAAAAGTACGTCGTGCCCGGCGTGAGGCCGGTGAGTGTCGTCGCACGTGTCAGCGAAACATTCAACGGCTGGGCTGACAAGTTGACCGTCAGGCCGAGGGCATTCGTTTCGCCATACTCAAACTTCACACTCGCCTCCGAACTGCCGGAATACACATTCGCTAAAACCTGTGCCGAGCGGGTGAGGATGTTTGACGAAGTCACGCTGGTCACCGTGGGCTGGGTGGCTGCGGCGGCGGTGGTGAAGGTGGCATCGGGGCCGTAAAACACCTCGGTCGGCTGCCAGTGATTCACCGCTTTGAGCCGGTAGTGATAGGTCGTGGCTGGCTGCAAGTAAGAGAGATTCACGCTCACAGGCGCGGCGCTCGTGTTTTGCTGGTAAAGCGACACCCATTCTGAGGAGCCATAGGAAGTGCTGGTGCCGTACTCGAAGGACATTTCCAGCAGCAGCGAGTTCGTATTCACCGTGCCGTCCAAGACTGCCGCGAGATCGGTGATGCCAGTGGCGGCACCAGTGGTTAAAATGGGACCCGCAGGCGTCGTGAAGGTTTTGTCATCGGTGTACACGGTGCCCTGCCCGTTCATCGCTTTGCCACGAAAATGATACGTCGTGCCCGGTGTGAGGCCCGTGAGCACAACCGAGGCTGTCACAAGGTCGCGAAACGTATGGATCGGCAGCATCGTCGGATAGGTGGCAACGCTGCCATAGCTGGTCGTGAGGCCGTATTCATAGCTCACCGTCGTCGCTGAGCTGCCGGTCTTCAGCCAGGTGAGATAAAGCTCCACTCGCGTGGGGGAATGAATATTGGCAAAGATACTCGTCGGCTGTACCTCGGGCGGCGTGGCGGCAGCCGCAGTGGTGAAGGTTTGGTCGGCGCCGTAGTAGGTGTTGTTGAAGATGTCGCTGGCGGCGATGCGGTAGTGGTAGGTCGTGCCGGGCAGCAGGTCCGTCGGGTTCACCGTGCATGGCCGACTGCCGGTGCCGGAATGCCAGTCGCCGTTTCGAATCTGGCCGTAGGCCGTCGTGGTGCCGTACTGGGCATAAACCACAAAATTCCCACCACCCGGGTCGATCGTGCCATTAAGCACGGCGGAAAGATCCGTCACCCCTGTGGCGGCTCCGGTGGTGATCGTCGGCGTTTGCGCCAGCGCATGCGGCGCCGGCATCATCAGCGTGACGAAGAGCAAAAGAAGGATCGGGCGGAGAAAAGTCACTTGGATTGGGTTTGTGCTATGTTCTTGTCAAACCAGAGCGGCTTCTGACAAGAAAATTTCGTCACTTCGCCAGCCTCTCCCACGCCATCTCCGCCCAGAAGAACTGCGAGTAGTAGAGCTTCGTGTACTCGTAATGGGCGATCACCTTCTCCACCGCTGGTGCGTGTGCCTTCAAAACAGTCTCATCAGGGCAAAGCGTGACGACCCACGCGGCGGCGGTGGGTTCGCGGACGAAGGCGGTCTCCTTCCCGCGCCGCGGTGCCAGCTTCATGAAGTTCTTGAGCTGCACATGCGCCAGGTCCTGCGCCTCCTGCTCCGTCTGCTGCGGTTTCCAGTCGGCGTTCATCACACGCCAGTTCATCTCAAAGTAGCTCGTGTCCGCGTTGTCGAATTGCTGCGCCATCGGCAGGCTTTGGATGGCCAGATCCGCGCTGGCTTTCAGGCCCCGGGCATAGGCGGCGCGGATGGTTTCATCCTTTTCCATCTCCCACAGCGCCCGCATGGCGCTGACGCAGGTGCAGGAGGTCCAACTGTGATATTTGGCATACTCAAAGACCATGCCTTTCTCGCAGACCTCCAGCCGCGTGCGGTTTTGCTTCCCTCCGCGCTCCACCAACGCCTCACGGTAGAGTTTATCCCACTTCGCATCGCCAGTGATCTGATGCAGCGCCTTGCAGGTGAAAAGCAGGCGCGGCGCACTGTCGAAGCCGAAGCCGCTGAAGCCACCACGCCGACCAAAGGGTTGCTCAGCTGGCATCGCCCACTTCATGGCCACAATGGCATCCGCCGTCGTGACGAGATGCTTGGTGATGCGCTGCTTCTCCTCATCCGTGGCGAGACCCGACTCCCAATAGCGCCACAAGCCCACAAACCACGGCAGCGTCTGGTCGTTCGAACCCATGGCATAATGCGACTTCCCATCCGTGCTCACGCCGCGCCCGACGAATCCCTTCACCTCGCTGATCGAGTTCAGCAAAAGCAGTCCTTCCATCAGCTTGCGGGCCTTGGTGGCATCATCCGCCGATTTCGTGCGCTTCCAGCGCAAGATCGCCGCGTCCATGTAAAGGCCGTTGAACATCGCCCCGTTCTCAATCGGCGCCCACCAGCCCAGCGCGTTCGGTTTCCCGTCACGAAGTTCCTCGGGCGTTGGCAGCGATACCTTCCCGTCCATGTCGGCGAAGTCGATCATGATGCCGTACTTGTCGATGAAGCGACGCCAGATTTCGGAGTGGGCTTGCTCAGCTGCGGTTCCGACATCAGCGGCGTTGAGAAAGCACGCTGAGCACGAGGCGAGGAGGATCTGGAAAAGTCGTTTCATGGGATGATCGGGCGTGACAGGTGACATAGAAGTTTCTCAAATCCAGCGAACTCCCTTTGTGCATGTTCGCCATGCCCGTAAGGCGATAGCCAAGGCGGATGCTGCGACCTCACTGGAAAGCAGGTCGCAGCAATTTCGCGATCGTTTCCTTCATCACTTTCTCCGACTCCGGCGCGGCGTAAGCCTGCGTGGGTTCGTAACCGCCCTCAATGAAGGAATGCTCCAGCGGGATGTAACCCGTCACGCCATCGCCATAGCTCGCGGTGCAGACAAAACCACCCGCCCGCTGCTGCTGCGCGAAGAGTTGATACTCGACGAAGCTCTCGCCGGGCAGATGCACGAGGCACACCTCCTCACCGAGCTGCAGGCTGGTGAAGGGAATCGGCTCGCGGTGGCGGATGAAGCCGATGCGCAAGGCGGCGGCGATGCGTGTGGTGGGCGCGGTGGCGGTGTTTTGCATCACTTTGACCATGCGCTCCTCGGAGAACTCGGGATCGGGCTGCAAGACGACCGGCACATGCTTCCACGCGAGTTTGGTGAGTGGCACACGCTTTGCGTTTTGCTCGGAAGCGACCATCGCAGCATGGATGCGGCCCGCGAGCAAGGGGCGCATCGGCGGGGTGCCGTCGTTGTATTTGCCCGCGCCGATGTTGCCGCCGCAGCCAGTAAAGTAAATGTGCGGCACACCATCCTCCTGCGTGCGTTTTTCACGAGCGATTCCGGCGAAGTCGTGACTGATGATGCCATCGTTGTAGTAGCTCATCGGGTGCGTGGCGTAGTAGTGCAGCGCGGCGAGCTTCTTTTCGCCGTTCCAAAAGCTGATCGTCTTCAAAAACGGGTCGATGAGGCCTTCCGGCAAGGCTCGCAGCACCGGGTCTTTGCTGCCACTGCCGCGCATTTTGCCCACTTTGCCATTCACGATCTGCACGCGACGGTTTCCGCCCACTTCGAGCACTTTGGCATCGCCCGTTGAGAGGTGCGTGACGGGCTGTGGAGCCTTCAAAGCGGCTTTGATACTCGCGGCGATGCCTGCGAGAGCTTTTTCGGTCGCAGCGGCATCGAGGATGGCGATCTCCGGCAGCATCTTCTGCGCGGCATTGTCCACCAGCGGCGCATTGTGCTGATGCAGCGAGTGCAAAGCGACGCGCTCTGCCGAAGTGCCCGCTGCCTTGGCCAAAACCTCACGCCAATGAAGGTGATCCGCGCCGCGAATCTCACAGAAGTCGATGGCGCAGAGCACCACAGGCTTTTCATCGCTGATGAGAACGACGCCGAGTGCCAGCAGCGGCTCGCTGACACCAGCGGCAGGTTTGACGAGTCCGCCACAGAGCGGAGCGCCGATGGGTGGTGTCACATCGGCACGAAACGGCGCTATTTGGATCGCGAGAGCGGAGACGGAGGTGAGGAGGAGAAGCAAAAGCGGTTTCACCCAGACCTATACGAGGCGGCTCACGGATCTTTGGCAGCGAACGAATCACGCCTGAAGGGGCACCACCTTCGGCCAGCAACCACGGATGCTGGGGCGATGAATTTGCAGAGCCGTGTCATGGCCGATCCAGCCCGGCTTGCCCGCCTCATCCACAAAAGCCACGCCGATGGGGATCTGCGGCATGGTATCCGCGATGCGAGTGATCTCCGCATCTGCCCTGTCAGACATGGCGATCCACGCCTTCTTCAACTCAATGGGATCAAGCTGGCGAGCCTGGATTTCTTTGAGCGTGCCAGGCGTGATTCGGGCAAAGCGCTTCATCATTTCCAGCAGGAAGAGAGGACTGAATCCCTCGTCCTTTCCGCACGCCGCCCAGACGATGGCTTCGAGTGGAAAGATGCGGTCCAGCTCCACAATATCCACAAAGTCGCGGGTCTCGCTGCGGGCCGAGAGAGCCAGCGCCTTGTTGGTGGCCATGTCAAAGAGGTGCAGGCGTCGCCCGAAGAGTGAATCTGACTCAATGGGGAAGAACCGGTAAGCGGAGTCCGCAGCCCAGTCGATTTCCACGGATTGTCCATCCAGGCTGACACGGGCTTTTCGGAAGGTCGTCGGCTTCTCCCAGTCGCCAACAAGGCATTCAACATGGTATCCAGCGAGCCGCAAAGTGTTCACGTCTTGAGCACTGGCAGCCGCCACCTCTTCGGCGGCTTCATGGAAGATGTCGAAGTCATGGCTGTAACGAGCTGATTCACTCGTTGCATTGAGGAGCAGGCCTCCTGCAAAGTGGCTGACCTCCGTGCGATTGGCGGCGATCAGTTGGAGAACCTCGCTTTGAAAGGTGGTTAAAGGCATGCTCGAAGCTCCTGCGATCTATTCCATGCACGATGACCTCCGTAGTGGCGTAGGTGATGGATGATGATGTCGATGTCTTCACGCTCGGTGATGTCTGCATCGGGGTGGCGAAACCAAAAGCACTCATGGAAGTCCTTCACGGCACACCGGGCCATTTCCGCCACTTCGGGGGAAACGGGCTTGCTGGATGCTTCAGTGACCTCTGTCATCATGGGGCTAGTTTAACCTGCCTTTAGTTGTCCTCAAGTATTGGAGTCACCGCAACTGCTCACGAATCACCGGTACGAGCAGTTCAGCGACGAGTTCGTGGCCGAGATCACCGGGGTGCATGCCGTCGGGGAGCATGGTGGTGATGAAGGTCTTCTTTTTAGCGGCGAAGGCGGGATAGGCAGCGTGGACATCGACGAGCGGCACATTCAGTTCCTTCGCGAGGGCGCGGAGGGCGTCGTTGTAGGCGAGAAGGGTGGGGGACTCGAAGCCGTCCTCGGCCTCGGGCTTGTAGGGAGGCTTGCCGTAGAGTTCTCGAGTCTTGGAGTGCCAGCGAAGCGGATTGGTGGTCATGAGGATGACTTTGGCACCGCTTTTTTTCGTGGTGGCGATCATGCGGCGGTAGTTGGCGATGAAGGATTCCTTGCTGACGCGGGGTTCGGTGGCGGGTGGTTTGCGCCACACATCGATGGCGCTGTCGTTGATGCCGAACTGCATGACGACGATGCGCGGTTTGTGGGCGAGCACATCGGTTTGCAGGCGCTTCACGGCCTGGGCGGTGGTGTTGCTGGGCACACCGGCGTTGTGAACGCTGAGGCTGGAGCCAATGCTTTGCAGCATCGTGTTCACGCGGTCGGCATAGACGGTCACGTTGCCGCGAGGCGCGGTGGTGCTGTCGCCAAACATGAAGATGCCGCCGGGCTTGGGCACGGACTTCGGCGGTGGCACGAAGACGGGAATCTGACCGGTGGCAAGATCGGCGGTGTTCACGCTCATGCGCAGGCCGCCCTGCATGGTGGTGAGCCACAGCTCGCCGGGCTTTCGTTCATACAAATAGGGATACGAGACGCGGCCGGCGGGGGCGTAGTTCGCGGCGACGATGACGGGCTGGCTCCACGAAGCGGTTTCATCACTGGAAAAGGCCAGCGAGAGCTCGACGCGGCTACTGCCGTTTTTTGGATTGTGTCGCGGCGGAGCATTCCAAAGCAGCGCGATGCGTCCATCGGCGAGGCGGGCCATCTGCGGACAGCAGGTGACGGAGGCGATGCTGGTTTGCTTCAGGCTAGTCCACTTGAGGCCGTCTTTGGAAACGGCTTCCCAAAGGAAGCCCGACTCGGTGCGTAGCAGCAGGTAGAGCGAGCCATCCGCCCGCTCGATGACGCTGCCCTCAATGCTGCCGGCGTGGTCGTGAGTGCCGACGCCGTAATCGAGCAAATCGCCGCGCTGCCAGGTTTTGCCGAGATCATCGGAGGCCCACATGACGGTGGCGTGTCGCCACTGCGCATTGATTTCCTGTCCGACGAGCACGAGGCGGCCGCTTTTCATCTGAATGAGCGAGTGAATGCAGCCGCACCAGGGATCGCTGAGCTTCACAGGCTGCTCC
>Ga0114981_10001551_pt1 | contig 14999 bp, 12 predicted proteins | sample S_140806_MF_Meta_FD_87028 | JGI IMG/M metagenome (GOLD analysis project Ga0114981, IMG submission 87028) | Freshwater microbial communities from Lake Simoncouche, Canada to study carbon cycling - S_140806_MF_MetaG | ecosystem: Environmental > Aquatic > Freshwater > Lake | place: Lake...
CTCGCACACCGATCTCCCTTAACTGGTCGCGTAGCGACTTGGAGAAACGCCTTGAATGCACCCACCCAGAAGGCCGCCCTGGCCGCAGAACTTTCCTTCACGGATTGTCGGATCGCCGACATTACCTTGGCTGATTGGGGCCGGAAAGAGATCGAAATTGCCGAGACCGAAATGCCCGGTTTGATGGCCGTCCGCGCCGAATATGCGGCGACTCAGCCGTTGCGCGGCGCGCGCATCACCGGCTCCTTGCACATGACAATTCAGACCGCCGTCCTGGTCGAAGCATTGCAGGCGCTGGGCGCTGAGATTCGCTGGGCATCGTGCAATATTTTCTCAACTCAGGATCATGCCGCTGCTGCGTTGGCAGCTCGTCGCACGCCCGTATTTGCCGTCAAGGGCGAGTCGCTGGATGACTATTGGGAATACACCCACCAGATCTTTGACTGGCCCGTCACGGATGCCAACCCGCACGGTACGGCGAACATGATTCTCGATGATGGCGGCGATGCCACGATGCTGCTGCATCTGGGCGCGCGTGCTGCACATGATCTGAGTCTGCTCGATCATCCCGACAGCGAAGAAGCGGTGTGCCTCTTTGCATCCATCCGTAAGCGTCTGGCCACAGACCCGGGCTGGTATCAGCGCCAGCTCGACAGCGTGGTTGGCGTGACGGAAGAGACCACCACCGGGGTTCATCGCCTGATCGAAATGAGTCGTCGCGGCGAGCTCAAATTCCGTGCAATTAACGTGAATGATTCTGTGACAAAGAGCAAATTTGATAATTTGTACGGATGTCGCGAATCTTTGGTGGATGGCATCAAGCGCGCCACCGACGTCATGATCGCTGGAAAGATCGCGGTCGTGGCCGGCTTTGGCGATGTGGGTAAGGGCAGCGCCCAGGCCCTGCGCGCCTTGTCCGCTCAGGTCTGGATTACCGAGATCGATCCGATTTGTGCGCTGCAGGCGGCGATGGAAGGCTACAAGGTCGTCGACATGGAATATGCAGCCGACAAGGCCGATATTTTCGTGACGGCAACCGGTAACAAGGACGTCATCACCCGCGCGCACATGGAGCGCATGAAAAATCAGGCGATCGTGTGCAACATCGGTCATTTTGATAATGAGATTGATATTGCTTCGATCAAGGGCGACGCCACAGGCTGCCAGTGGATCAATATCAAGCCGCAGGTCGATCATGTGGTCTTCCCCGATGGCCATCGCATCATCATGCTGGCGGAAGGCCGTCTGGTGAACCTGGGTTGTGGAACCGGGCACCCGAGCTTTGTGATGTCGGCCTCATTTACCAACCAGACCATCGCGCAAATCGAACTCTGGTCGCATCCTGATCAGTACGAGAGCGGCAAGGTCTATGTCCTGCCCAAGCATCTGGACGAGAAAGTCGCCCGCCTGCATCTCAAACAGATCGGTGCGACGCTCACGCAACTGAGTTCATCGCAGGCCTCGTACATTGGTGTCGCCCAGGACGGTCCTTACAAGGCCGATACCTATCGCTACTAATGCTCTGGGCGACTGATCCCTGAGGGTTTGAGGCGGTGCGGATGCGTGCCGATGCGGTCTTGGTCGAACGTGGCCTGACCGCATCCCGTACCCTGGCGCAACGCTTGATTGCAGGGGGAAGCGTCTGGGTCAATGAAGGGGGCGGTGCTCGCACCGTGACCCGCTCGAGTGAGCTGATCGCGCCCGGCACGGAAGTCGGGGTCAATTCGGCTGACCCCGCCCTGCGCTATGTCTCGCGGGGTGGGCTCAAGCTCGAAGCCGCTATGGCGCGACTTGTGAGCCATGGATGGAACGCCGCCGGTGTCGTCGCGCTCGACGTCGGCCAGTCGACCGGTGGCTTTACGGATTGCCTGCTGCAACATGGGGTGCGGCGCGTGGTCGGTGTCGATGTGGGGCATGGGCAATTGCATCCGCGCCTGGCGGCGGACTCTCGAATACGTACGTTCGAAGGCATCAACGCGCGGGCCCTTGAGGCCACGATGTTGGGGGATTCCGTGCCGGAGGAGGGGTTTGGGTTGGCCACGATCGACGTGTCCTTTATCGCGCTCGATGCGGTGTTGGCGCCGGTGCTGTCCTTGATCCGAAACGGTGGTTGGCTCGTGGCCCTGATCAAGCCGCAATTCGAGCTCGGCCCGACCGCCCGCGACCGGTCCGGCATCGTTCGTGATGCCACCTTGTATGGACCGCTTCTTGAGCGGATCTCAGCGACCTGTTCGGGTCTGAATTGCGGGGTTCGGGAGACGCTGGAGAGTCCACTGACCGGGGGTTCGGGGGGTGAGGACGGCAACCGGGAGTTTTTGTTGATCGCGCAAAAAAGAGGATGTGATGATTCCAGTCAGCTTTGAATTTTTCCCGCCCAATACGCCGGCGGGGGCGGAGCGTTTGCGCAGCGTTCGAGCCGAACTCGATGGCCATCGACCCGAGTTTTACAGCGTGACTTATGGGGCCGGTGGCGCCACGCAAGAAAAGACCCAATCCACCGTGCTCGAGATTGCGGCGGCTGGCCAGGTAGTTGCACCGCATGTTTCTTGCGTTGGTGCGAGTCGCGAGGGCATCCGGGCGTTACTCGAGGATTGGCGCGCGCGCGGGATTCGCCGCATTGTGGCGCTGCGTGGCGACTTACCTTCGGGGATGGTTCAGGGTGGCGATTTCCGATTTGCCTCGGACCTGGTCGGTTTTATTCGCGAGGCCACGGGTGATGTCTTCCATATCGAGGTGGCGGCGTATCCCGAGGTGCACCCGCAGGCGCGCAATGCACAGGCCGATCTCGATGCTTTTGTCACCAAGATGAACGCGGGCGCAAATTCGGCTATCACTCAGTTTTTTTATAACGCGGATGCGTACTTTGCTTTTGTCGACGCGGTTCGCGCACGGGGCATTGACGCGCCGATCGTTCCGGGCGTGATGCCAATCCAGGCGTACTTTAAGGTGGCCCGTTTTGCTGAAGTTTGCGGTGCCGAGGTTCCGCGCTGGGTGGCACGGCGGATGGAGGGTTACGGTGACGATACCGCGTCGGTGCGCGCGTTCGGGCTGGATCTGGTGAGTGCGATGTGCGATCGCCTGCTCATGGGCGGTGCGCCATCGATTCATTTTTATACTTTGAATCAAGCGGAATTGTGTCATGAAGTGATTCGCCGGATTCAGCCCTCATCCGGATCGGCTGATGCCCTGAACTGAGCGCGTTCGGTGACGATTGCGTCAAGGGCGATGTCATGGGTTTCGGGGACCAGTTCACCGATCTGGCCGCAGGCTCTGGCGATGCCGATCGCAGGGGTCCGACGGGCGGCTAGGGTGCGGTCATAGAATCCGCCGCCATAGCCCAGTCGCCATCCGCGTGCATCAAAGCCCAGGCAGGGGACTATTAGCAAATCAGGTTGGACGACCATAAACGGATCGGGCAGTGGGATCTGCCAGGGTCCGTTGACGAGGTGGCTTGACGGCTGCCAGAGCCCGAACTCAAGAGGTTGATTCGGGACGGTCCGGGGCAAGGCTAAGCGCCAGCCGCGCAGACGAGCTTGGGCGTACCAGACCGACAAATCGGGTTCTCCTCGAACCGACCAATATACGCCTAGGACGGGTTCAGAGCGGGGGATCGCCCGTTGCTCTTGAGCATGGATCAGGATCGGATCAAGCTGCTCAATCAGCGCCGCGTTGGCGATCGTCCGCTCGCTTGCCGACAGCGCATTGCGTGCGGCGAGTAACTGCTGCCGTACCTCAGCCCGTTCACACGGCGCCACCCGTGAGCATGCTAGATTGCCAACCGCCATGACTGTCTCGATTCGTCCCCTTCGTAGCGCCATCGTATCCCTGAATCGGGTCACCGTCCTGTTGCTTTGGATGGTTGTCGCTTTCTGTATGGGCGTTCTGGCGGGCATCGACTCCGCGTTCGCGGCGAATCCGCCCAGTTCTCAGTCGGACCCAAAACTGGACGCAAAGCCAGCGGCTAAGCCAGCCGAGAAGGCTGCCAACAAGGCATCCACGAAGCCGGCCACCAAGCTGGCCACCAAGCTGGCCACTAAGCAGACCACTAAGCAGACCACCAAGCCCCCCCGTGCCAAGCACGCAAACCCGCCCGCTGCGGGGTCGGTATCGGGCCGGCATGCGCCAGCCTCAAGCTCTAAGGCGCGATCGGGTGCCGCAATTCCAGCTCCTTCATCGGGGCAACCCCCAAGTCAACCACCGGGCCCTGCGATCGCGCCAGCCCTTCCTGCGGCAGACGTGCCGATCGCACCGTCAACGCCGATCGCACCTTCAGCCTCGACTCAATCCCCAGCAGCGGCCCCTGCCCCAGCCCTCTTGCGTGCGGCGAAGTCGCAGTTACCGCCCCTGCCCAGCGATGATGCGGTCGTCAATGCGCGTAACGCCTTCGTTGCCAATGACATCAACCGGCTCAATGCCGCTGCCGCTGCTGTCGAATCCACCCATCCGCTGCGCGTTCACGTCGATGCCTGGCGGCTGCGTTTGCAGCTTAATGATTCCCGCAGTGATTCCCGCAGTGACCTCCGCAACGACGCTCGCTTTGATGCCGATGCCAGCGTGCGGGTTTTTCTGGATCGGTTCGCCGGGACGCTGGCGGCGGACGGGCTGCGCAGGGACTGGGTGCTTTCGCTTGCGCGGCGAGGTCTCTGGCCCGAGTTTGAACAGCAGTTGCAGCGTTTACCTGCACGAGGGTCTGATGACCCTCAGCCCGGTTGTGCGGACGCAAGGCACCGCGCCATCACTGGGGACCCGATCGCCTTGGCTGCCGCGCGTGAAGCGCTGCCACTGGGGCGTGAACTGGGCGAAGCCTGTTTGGCCCTTCTCGAACAACTCGCGGGGCAGGGCGTCCTTTCCCAGGCCGATATCTGGCGCCGACTCCTCGCAGCCGTCGATGGCGGCGCATTGAATGCTGTGCGCAAATTCGCGGCCCTATTGCCTCATTTTGATGAGGGGCGCGCGCTAAGCGCCGCGCTCGATCAACCCCAAGCCGAAGTGTTGGTCGCGCCCAATGCGAATTTTCGGGAATTGGTCGTGATTGCGTTGGCGCGGCAGGCTCGCAACGAGCCGCTGCAGGCCGCTGAGCGGTTGATGCGCTACGGGCCTCGATTGGGCGATGAGGATCGGGCGTGGGTCTGGGCTCAGGTCGCTGCATCGGGCGCGCGCAGGCTCCACCCGGACGCAGCCCAATGGGCTCAGCGCGGCGCGATTGTCGCTGGAGCTGGCGTTCCACTTGGGACGGTGTCGGATGAAACCCTGGGCTGGCTGGTGCGCGCGGGCTTGCGCAATCGGGACTGGAAGCTGGTGCGTGGGGCGATCGAGCGAATGACGGAGGCGGGTCGGGCCGATCCTGCCTGGCGTTACTGGTGGGCCAAGTCGGTCCTTGCTGAGGGTCGTACTGAAGAGGCGAATCAGCAGATGCGGGCGATCGCCGGGCCCTGGAATTTTTACGGCCTCCTGGCAGCCGAGGAACTCGGCATGGTGCAGACGCTGCCTCTGCGCCCACCGCCCTCAACCGAGGAAGAGATCACGGAGGTTCTGAGTCAGAACGGCGTCATTCGGGCCCTCAAGTTCTCCGACCTGGCGCTGCGGACCGAGTCTGTTAAGGAAATGGCATTCACCATCCGAACGCTGACCGATCGCCAGATTTTGGCGCTCTCGGAAGGGCTGCGCCGGCGTGGGATGCATGATCGGTCGATCGCGGTCGCTGAACGGACCGTCACGACGCACGACGCGGGTTTAAGGTTTCCAACGCCCTACCGCGATCTCCTTAGTGAGGCGGCTCGTTCGCAATCGCTCGAGCCCGCTTTTGTGTATGGGTTGGTTCGTCAGGAGTCGCGGTTCTTAGCCGAGGCTCGTTCGGTGGTGGGGGCGGCAGGTCTCATGCAGCTGATGCCAGCGACCGCGAAGTGGGTGGCGCGCCAGGTCGGTGCCAATGGGTTCACGCCGGGGCGGATTCATGAGCCCGATCTGAACTTGCGTTTTGGCTCGTTTTATCTTCGCCGGGTGCTCGATGAGTTGGATGGCTCGCCGATGTTGGCCGCTGCCGCCTATAACGCCGGACCAGGCCGGCCCAAGGCCTGGCGCGCGTCGCTGCCGGTGAGCGTCGAAGGAGCGGCCTTTGCCGAGACGATCCCGTTCACCGAGACCCGTGATTACGTCAAGAAGGTGTTGGCCAATTCGGTCACTTATTCGGCCCTGCTCGAGGGTGGATCGAACCCGCAACGCTTGCCTTCGCTCAAAACCCGCCTCGGTCAGGTCGCTCCGAGGGCTGCAGTCCCCGGCGAGGCACCGTAGAATCCTGACATCTCAAATTTCAGGATGAAAACGCCATGCGCCACGAACGAATTGTTGTGCTTGGTGGAACGGGGTTCATCGGTCGTCATCTCGTGGCCCGCCTTGTGTCGCAAGGCTGTCACGTCGTTGTGCCCACGCGGCGCAGTCAGCACGGTCGGGATCTGAAATTCCTGCCAACGGTTGAAATCGTCGAGACGGATCTGCATGACAGCGCCGCGCTGACACGACTCCTTGCGGGCAGCGATGCCGTCGTCAATTTGATCGGTGTGCTCCATGACAAACCCGGTGACCAGTATGGCGAACAATTCGGGCGTGCCCATGTCGCGCTGCCCCGGCGCCTGGTCGAGGCGTGCGGACGCGTCAATATCCGCCGAATCATTCACGTCAGTGCGCTTGGGGTGCGACTCGACCGGAAGGGGCCATCCATGTACCTGCGCTCAAAGGCGGACGGTGAGCGTGCGATCGAACAGTCACTGACCGACTGGACCATCCTGCGGCCATCGGTCGTTTTCGGACCCGATGATCAGTTCTTGAACTTGTTTGCCGGCTTACTCCGGTTGGCCCCGATAATGCCGCTCGCAGGCGCCTCGTGTCGTTTTCAGCCGGTCTATGTCGGTGATGTGGTCGCCGCGATTGCGGCGGCCCTCGACGAAGCCAGCACAATTGGCAAGACCATCGAACTGGCTGGACCCGAGATTTTTACCCTGTCGGAACTCGTGGCCTGGGTCGGCCGGGTCAGTGGTCACCCAAGGCCGATCATTCCGATCTCGGCGGGTTTGGGCAAATGGCAAGCCTGGTTTCTCGAGCACTTGCCCGGCCCTACCCTCATGTCGCGCGACAATGTTGATTCGATGGCCGTCGATAACATCGCCAGCGGCGATTTGGCCTGTTTTCCCTCCGAACTGGGTGTGCGTCCGGTGACCCTCTCGACAATCGTGCCGACCTGGCTGGCGACCGACGCAGAATCTCGCCACGGCGTCGGTCACTACGTCAATCTTCGCGAGCGCAGAAATCGATGAGTGGCGCGGTGGCACCCGAGTTACTCACCGGGGCCAAGGTTTACGTGGTGGGCGGAGCCGTTCGGGACGCCCTGCTCGGCCTCAAGGGTGCTGATCGTGACTGGGTCGTTGTCGGTGCCCGGCCAGAACAACTGATCGAGGCGGGCTTTAAGCCCGTCGGCCAGGACTTCCCGGTGTTTTTGCATCCGCAAACGCGCGAGGAGTACGCCCTGGCCCGTACCGAGCGCAAGACCGCTCCCGGGTATCGAGGGTTCGTGTTTCACGCCGCTCCTGACGTCAGTTTAGAGGAGGATCTTGAGCGACGTGATCTGACGATCAATGCGATGGCCCAGGCCGCAGATGGTCGTTTGATTGACCCGTTTGGTGGGCAACGCGATTTGGCCAATCGGGTCTTGCGGCATGTCGGACCAGCCTTCTCCGAGGATCCCGTTCGAATTCTGCGACTGGCGCGTTTTGCCGCTCGTTTTGGGGATTTTCAGGTTGACCCCGAGACCCAGAAGCTGCTTGGCACGATGGTCGACGCGGGTGAAGTCGATGCACTGGTCCCCGAACGGGTATGGCAGGAATTAGCCAGGGGTTTAATGGAGCGTCATCCGTCGCGCCTGTTCGAGGTGTTGCACGGTTGCGGGGCGCTGGCGCGGCTACTGCCCGAACTCAATCGTGTATGGAACGATCGCTCAGGGCGACTGATTGATGATGCCGCCTTGAACGACGAACCCCTGGATGTGCGATGGGCCTTGCTGACGATCGACCTGACCAGCGCCGAAGATTGTTCGGCCGCCGAAGCGATGGCACAGCGTCTTCGCGTACCCGCGGAACTGCGCGCCATGGTGCAGTTGGTTGCGCGCGAATGCGGGCCAGTGGAACAAGCATTCGATTTGTCAGCTAACGCCATGCTGGAAGTCATCGAGCGCTGCGACGGGATCCGCCGACCCGATCGATTCTTACGAATGCTTAAGGCATCCTCGTATGCGCTCCCGTCCATGCACTCTTCCATGCACCCCTCCATGCACCCCTCCATGCTCCCGTCCCCGCATGGAGATCGAGCGCCGCAGGTTGAGCGTTTCGTGCAGGCTTTGAAAGCCGCCCGGGGCGTCGATGCGGGGTCTGTGGCCAGGCACGTCCCCTCGGAGCTCGAACTGTCCGACGGGACGTCATCCGATGGGACCTCATCCGGCGGAACGATCACGGAGCGAATTCGTCTGGCCGTCCAACGCGCCCGGGTGGACGCCATCGCACGGAGCTTGGCATCATGACGACGGCTGCCTCCGTCGCTTTCCTGAAGGTTCTGCTCGTCGGCGCAGCGCTCGCACTGACCGGTTGTGCTTCGACGGGTCATCTGCCGTCCAAGCCCAGTCAGGCCAATGAAGCGTCTTCGCCCGTGACGGCACCGGAATCCGCGATCACCGCGTTTTCGTCTGCCCGAACCGGTGAAGGGTTGCCAGGTCAGTGGCAGCCCTTCCTGCTCACCCCCACCAAGAAGAAGACTCGCTGGCGAATCGAGCGCCCGGCACCCTGGGATACCGCCCAGGATAGCGCGCCCGGGATGGCCCGGAAATGGTTGCGGGCGGTTGACGGACCCGCAGCATGGCCGCGGGACGGGCTTCCGACAGAGCGCGACGAGTTAAGACGGGTCTCCAACGCCGCCGGACCTGACTCAGTTCCTCCCCCCGCGCTGGCTCTACGGGGGGACGCCGATCAAGCGGCCTCGGGGATCGCGCATCCCGTTGGTCGCACGATTGCCCCCAACGAGCGGTTGCAATGGGATTGGCGGATTGATCTGCCACCGAGCGATGCGGACCCCGGTGACCGATCGCGCGAAGACAGTGCGATGCGGGTGGCCTTGTCGTTCAGTGGCGATCGGTCCCAGATGCCGGCCCGTGAACTCATGCTTTCGGATTTGTCGCAGGCGCTGACCGGAAACGAAATCCCCTACGCAACCCTTGTCTACGTCTGGGCACCCGAGCGGGAGTTGGGGGAGATCGTGATTGATCCCAGAACCACTCGGGTTCGTTCGATTGTCGTTGGCAATCAAACGACCCCGATGCGCACCTGGTTACGTACCCGTCGGGATGTTGCCGCGGATTTCGCCGAGGTGTTTGGCGAGCCGCCGGGGCCGCTGAAGGGCATTGCCTTGTTTGTCGATGCCGATCACACCGAATCACGGGCGATCGGTTGGTATGGTGATCTGAGTCTGCGCTGACTCTATCGGTGATGGCCTAACTCGGCTTCATGTGGCCTAGAGCAGCCGACCCAGCCCGGCTGCGATCAGGCTCAGAATAATGGTCGAGCCGAGCGGTAGCGGAATTTCCCGACGTCCGAGCTTCAGGGTGAAGTCGCCCGGCAGGCGGCCGATTCCAAACCGACGCAGCAATGGCGTCAGACCAGAAAAGAGGATGAGCGCAAGAAGCGTCACAACCATCCAGCGGATCATGATCGGCGCTCCAGCGACATTGAGCGATCGCCCTGGCCAAACCCAAGCGGAATCGTTTCCGGCATTCCGCGTGTGAACGCAATGACTTTAAACAACTCGCCCATTTCGGCTTCGGACAGTAACAGTTGGACGGCGGCGATTTGGGCGCTGTGTTCTCGTATGGCGGCGGGTGGCAGGGCACTGAGTCGGTCCAACAATCCACAATTGAGCAAAAAGCGAGCTTGACTGGTGTAGCCCGCACAATGCATCCCGGAGCCCATCACGGTCGCTGCGATCGCGCTGAAATCTACGTGTGCAGTGATGTCGCGCTGACCGGGCTCGATCAATGGGTCGGGGTGACTGCGATGCTGGGCATGGCACATCAGCGTTCCGGTGTGGCGGGCGGGGTGATAGAACTCTGACCGTGGGAAACCATAATCGATCAGCAGGAGCGCGCCGTGTTGAATGCGCTCCGCAACACTTGCCGCCCAGCCGATGGCTTGTTCGGGCCATTCGCTCAGGTAGCTTCGTGCGTCTGCGATGGACCATTCGGCTTCCTCAATCGCCTGCGTTACGGCTTGTGCGAATGCTGGATCCGCCGCCCGATCGGACCAGACGAACGGAGTTTGGCCAGCGGCATTTGGGCCCGCTAACAGGTCCGACGAGACCACGCCGCGCTCATACACGCTGCCACGATCGGCCACAAAGAGTCGCACAGGCAGGGCATCGAGAAGTTCGTTGGCGAGCACCACACCGTTGATCTGTTCGGGCAGGTGGTCGAGCCACCGCACCCGATTCGCCAACTCGGCCGGGATCCGGGCCAAGGTGGCGCGTTGCCGCTCGCGCATGGCGCTCGATAGTTCGATGATTTCATATGTGTCAGGAGTGCGCCCCGCTTGCGCACACGCCACCAACAGGTCGGCAGCGAGTTGCCCGGTTCCGGCCCCGAACTCGAGTACCTTGGCGGGACCGCACTCGAACCATTGGGTCAGCTGGGCCGAGAGTGCACCCGCGAAGAGCGGTGTCAACGCCGGCGCTGTGATGAAGTCACCCCCGCGCGAGGGTGGCCCAATGGGGCCTATTGGACCCACTGGACCCATCGGGCTGGGCGATTCGCCCGTCCGTTGGCCATCCCGCCTCTCGTAATAACCCACACCTGGTGCATACAGCGCGAGCGCCATGAAGTGATCAAAGCGCAGCCAGCCCCCGGCTTGATCGATCGCATGAGTAATCCGTGTCTGGCAATTGGGCATGGAAGCGATTGTAGAGTGGGGCCTGGGCTAAACTCAGTCGCAATCGCTGTAACCCTACACTTTGCAATCCCTCAATTCCCCGCCCGTGAGTTCGCTCGTGCTTAATGTTGGCACCGATGCCCGTTTGAATCCCCCCGTGCCCGATTCCGCTGCGAATGGCTCCGCGGAATCGATGCGTCCGGTCGCGTTGGTGACCGGTGCAGCACGTCGGCTTGGACGAGAAATTGCACTCGGACTCGCGCGCAGCGGCTGGGACGTCGCAGTTCATTACCGTCGCTCGGCGCATGAAGCCCACGAGACTGTTGCGGAACTGCAGGCGCTGGGTGCTCAGGCCGCTTGCTTTGAAGCCGATCTGGCACTTGAGAGTGCGTGCGATAGATTGCTCGACGCGGTCATTGCAGAACTCGGCATACCGCTATGCCTGGTTAATAACGCTTCTTTGTTTGAGCATGACACCCCGGCAACGTGTTCGGCCGCACGACTCGATCAACACATCGCGCCCAATCTGATGGCGCCTCTGAGACTGTCTGCTCGTCTCTATCAAGCGATGTCCGAGGACGCGAGGGGCGTTGTCGTGCATCTGCTGGATCAGAAGCTGGCGGCGCTGAATCCAGACTTTTTTTCTTACACGCTGACCAAGGCGGCCTTGGCGGCGGCATTACCCATGCAAGCAATGGCCTTTGCGCCGCGGCTCAGGGTGGTGGGGGTGTCGCCTGGCCTTACGTTGCCGAGCCACTTGCAAACGCCGGAGCAGTTTTCTTTTACCCACCGTGACACCGCGCTGCTGGACCAATCGAGCCGCCCAGAAGATATCGTTGCGGCCATCCTGGCCTTAGTCGCCAATCCGGCCATTACGGGACAAAATCTCGTGGTCGATGGCGGTCAGCACTTATTGCGGGTGGGGCGAGACGTGAGTTTCCTGCTATGAATTTGGACCATTGCACCCGCCTCGCCTTGCGCGGACTTGCGATCGATGTGTCGATCGGCGTTTTTGAACACGAAAAACAGGCGGTCCAGCCCGTTCGGGTCAATATTGATGTCTGGGTCCCTTCCGAATTTTGTACACCGACTCAGGACCGGCTCGACGAAGTCATCGACTACGGCCGTTTGCGTCAGATCGCGATTCAGACGCTGACCGAGTCGCACATTCACTTACTCGAAAGTGCCTGTGATCGGATGGCATCCGACATTCTCGCCGCTCTGCCCGTGCGCTGTGTCCGGGTGGCGATCGACAAGCCACAGGCCTTTTCGGATGTCGATGCCGTCACGGTCGAAATCACGCGCTGGAGCGCCCCGTCATGAGTTCACCTTCATGAGTGCCCCTGCATGAGCGCAATCATGAGCGCCACCGTCGAGCGCGAGCGCAACAAGCTCTCCAAGCGGCTGCACCGTCTGGTGGGTCAGGCGATCGGGGACTTCAAGATGATCGGCCCGGGTGATCGGGTCATGGTGTGTATGTCAGGCGGCAAAGACAGTTACGCGATGCTCGATCTGCTGCTTAGCTTGCGCGAGCGCGCGCCGATCGAGTTTGAGCTGATCGCGGTGAATCTGGACCAGAAGCAGCCAGGATTTCCGGCCGAGATCTTGCCGGCTTATCTGCGCGAGCGCGGCATCCCATTTCATATTGAGAATCAGGATACTTACAGCATCGTCAAGCGCAATATCCCTGAGGGCAAGACCATGTGCTCGCTCTGTTCGCGGCTGCGACGGGGCATTCTGTACCGGGTGGCCGAGACGCTGGGTGCGACCCGGATCGCACTTGGGCACCACCGCGATGACATCCTCGCGACATTTTTTTTGAACCTGTTTCACGGCGGTCGTCTCAAATCAATGCCGCCCAAGCTGGTCAGTGATGACGGCCGTCACGTCGTGATTCGGCCGCTGGCTTATGTTGAAGAGGCCGATCTCGTGACGTATGCCGAGTGGAAAGCCTTCCCGATCATTCCCTGCACCTTATGTGGTTCGCAAGAGAACCTGCAACGCCAGGAAATTGGCCGGATGCTGCGCGAATGGCAACGCCAGCATCCCGGTAGGGTCGAGACCATGTTCTCGGCCCTCGGACGGGTGGCACCCACCCACCTGCTGGATCGGAGCTTGTTTGATTTCGAGGGTCTGGTGCCCAACGGGGTGCCGGATCCCGAAGGCGATCGAGCGTTTGATCCCGACGAGTTGCCGGCCCCTTCCGTGGTCTGGATGTCATGAGCAGCCAACGTCCCAGCCCGGTATCAGCTCGTTCGGGTGGCGGGTCGGGTGGTGGATCATCGGCGAATAGCGGATCGATGATGGCCACCTTGGCGTCGTTGCTAACAGCGGGTCGTCGGGCGGCCCGGTTGCGCAAGATTCTGGCCGTGTCCTGGCGCTATGGGTTGGATGAACTCCTGGTCGAGGGCGCAACCAGCACGGTGGGATCGCAGTGGATCCTGACCGCAATGCAGCGTCTGAGCGCTGGACGCAGGCAGGCCCGTCTGGCCACCATCCCGCGGGGTGCGCGGCTCCGCATGGCCCTCGAAGCGCTGGGTCCGATCTTTGTGAAATTTGGCCAAGTGCTCTCGACCCGTCGGGACTTATTGCCGGCCGATGTCGCGGACGAGTTGGCCTTGTTACAGGATCAGGTGCCGCCTTTTGCGTCGGAACTGGCCATCGCCCAGATCGAGTCCGCACTCGGGCGCTCAATGGCAACGCTTTTTCAGGTGTTCGAGACCGAGCCCGTCGCCAGCGCCTCGATCGCCCAGGTGCATTTTGCGCGGCTTCACGACGGCCGCGACGTCGCGGTCAAGGTCTTGCGCCCGCGCATGGCCGAGGTCATCGGCGAGGACCTCGCCTTGCTGCGGACGGCGGCTTCGCTCGCAGTTCGTTTCTCAGCGGATGCACGCAGGCTTCGTCCGATCGAAGTGATCGATGAATTCGATCATTATTTGCATGACGAACTCGATCTGATCAATGAAGCAGCCAACGCGAATCAGTTGCGCCGCAATTTTGCGGGGAGTCCGTTATTGCGCATTCCCGAGATGCACTGGGATTACTGTTCGAGCTCGGTCATCGTCATGGAGCGCATTCATGGCATCCCGATCGGGCGGATCGATGCACTCAAAGCGGCCGGGATTGACCTCTCCAAGCTTTCCCGAGAGGGAGTGGAGATTTTTTTCACACAGGTGTTTCGGGATGGCTTTTTTCATGCGGATATGCACCCGGGTAATATTTTTGTGGGCGATTCGGGCGCGGACTTTAACCGCTATATCGCATTGGATTTTGGAATCGTCGGAACCCTGTCTACGTTTGATAAAAGTTATCTCGCGCAGAATTTTCTGGCGTTTTTTCGGCGCGACTATCGGCGGGTGGCGGAGCTTCACGTCGAAAGCGGCTGGGTACCTGCAACGACCCGGGTTGAAGAACTCGAGGGCGCCATCCGGGCCTGTTGTGAACCTGTATTTGACCGTCCCCTGAAAGAGATCTCATTGGGCATGCTGTTGATGCGGCTCTTTCAGGCCTCACGCCGATTCGATGTCTCGATTCAGCCCCAACTCGTACTTCTCCAAAAAACCTTACTGAACATTGAAGGGCTGGGTCGGCAGCTCGATCCTGATCTGGATCTCTGGGTGACCGCGAAGCCGCTGCTTGAGCGATTTATGCACGAGCAAGTGGGCTGGCGTGGCTTTGTTGATCGGGTTAAACGTGAAGGCGAGCGCTGGAGCGCGATCCTGCCTGAGCTGCCGCGCCTCACTCACGCCGCCCTTGAGCGCTCGGGGCGCGTCCCCGCTCAGGAGGCCGCCCTGCGGGCGCTGCTCGAGCAAGTGGCACTTGAGCAGCAACGCTCCCGGCGCTGGATTCAGGTGCTGGTGGTCGCTATTCTTGTGTTGGCGTTCCTCAAATAACCGGAGGTTCCTTTGCCATGTTGTTGACGGCTGTGATTGCTTACTTGGTCGTAACGATTGCGATTGGTTTGATTGCGGCACGGGGGGTGCGCGGATCCGCGGATTTCTTGGTCGCAGGGCGCAGTTTGCCCACCTACATGACGCTGACCAC
>Ga0114981_10001553_pt1 | contig 14985 bp, 13 predicted proteins | sample S_140806_MF_Meta_FD_87028 | JGI IMG/M metagenome (GOLD analysis project Ga0114981, IMG submission 87028) | Freshwater microbial communities from Lake Simoncouche, Canada to study carbon cycling - S_140806_MF_MetaG | ecosystem: Environmental > Aquatic > Freshwater > Lake | place: Lake...
CCAAGCCTCGCATCCGAGACATTCAAAGCCGCCTACCAGCAAGTCCTCACCCAAATTGGTGCGCTGACCGAATGCTTTGATCGCTATCAGATTGGATCGACGACTGACACTGCAGTGACCGATGAAACGGTGCGTGTGTACGAGGAACTTGCACAGACATTTGACACGCTTGAGCTTGTGAACAACCTCGTTTCATCCTATGTCTACGCTCATATTTCGACCGACACCACAAATGAGCTCGCACAGGGGATTGCAAGCGAATTGCGTGGACAATCCGTTGCATTACAGACATTGGCTGTCCGCTGGGTAGCCTGGCTGGGCTCCATCGATACAGAGACGCTCAAAGCGAAGAGTGGGCTTGCCAGTCTCTATGCCTATCCACTTGAACAGGCAAAAGTGGGTGCCCAGCATCAAATGTCGAGCCCGGAAGAGGAACTTGCTGCACAGCTTTCCCTTTCAGGTACGGCCGCCTGGGGGCGCCTGCACAGTGATATGACAAGCCAACTTACCGTTGCGGTCGGCGATCAAAAACTGCCGATGGCAATGGTGCGCGTGCTTTCATCCGATGCCGATGCAAAGGTTCGCCGTGATGCTTACGATGCTGAGCTAGCGACGTGGCCGACGGTTGCGCTTCCACTTGCCGCCGCAATGAATGGCATCAAGCATGAAACAAATGTTCTGGCTACGCGGCGCGGCTGGGCAGATCCACTCGATGAAGCCGTGTGGGAAAACGGTATTGACAGAGCGACGCTAAGTGCGATGCTCGATGCTGCAAACGCCGCTTTCCCAGACTTTCGCAGATATATGAAAGCCAAGGCTAAGCTCCTTGGCTACGAGGGCGGGTTGCACTGGTTTGATATGTTTGCACCCGTCGGAGCCGAATCGAGCAAGTGGTCATGGAGTGTTGCAAAGGATTTTGTTGCGACACATTTTGACTCGTTCACACCGCGGCTTGGCGATTTTGCGCGGCGGGCATTCACCGAAAACTGGATTGATGCAGAGCCGCGTCCCGGTAAAGAAGGCGGCGCATTCTGTATGGGGATGGTTCCCGGGGAAAGCCGTATCCTGCAAAATTACAACCCAAGCTTTGATGCAGTAAGCACTCTGGCACACGAACTCGGGCACGGTTACCACAATCTCTGTCTCGAACATCGGCCACCAACCATTGCCAGCACACCCATGACGCTTGCTGAAACGGCAAGTATTTTCTGCGAAACCATCATAAAAAATGCCGCTCTTGATGGCGCACTAGCGGATGAACAGCTCAGCATCCTGGAAGCAAGCCTTCAAGGGCAATGTCAGGTTGTGGTTGACATTTCGAGTCGCTTCTTGTTTGAGCAGTCGGTTCTCGAACAACGCAAAACACGCGAACTTTCCGTGGATGAGCTATGTGGCATCATGGCCAAGGCTCAGGATGACACCTACGGTGATGGCCTCTCAGACCATCGTCACAACTACATGTGGGCTGTCAAGGGACATTACTACGGAGCAACGTACTACAACTATCCGTACATGTTTGGCTTGTTGTTTGGACTTGGCCTGTATGCCTGTTACCAGAAGACTCCTGACACCTTTGTCGCTGGCTACGATGATTTGTTGTCCAGCACGGGCATGGGTGATGCAGCAACACTTGCAGAGCGCTTTGGCGTAGACATTCGGTCGCGTGCGTTCTGGGATGCAAGCTTTGATGTCATCCGTGCAGACATCGACCGCTTTGTAGCCTTAGCTGAAGCCACAAACTAAGTAAGTACCATCCAGCTTCCTGATGATTACAGCATCGGGAGGCTGGTTCCGAGGGATTCCGATGGTCAGAGTTACTCCATGTCTGATGTTTGATGGAAATGCATCCGAAGCAATTGCGCTGTATCTCGATGCGTTTCCTGAGGCAGTGCTTCTGGAAAAGTCAGACTATGGTGCGGATACTAAATCAATGTCCGGCAAAGTCAGATCGGCGACTCTGGCCATTTATGGAAACAACATTCGTATTATTGACAGTCCTGTGATGCACGGGTTTGCGTTTACGCCGGCTGTATCGCTCTACATTGAGCTTGCGGATGAAGCCGCCTTGTTCCATGCTTATGAAACGCTTGCGAAGCGCGGAACAGTACTGCTTGCCATCGATAGCTACCCGCACAGCCCGAATTACGGTTGGCTAACCGACCGCTTTGGCGTCTCTTGGCAGATTAGCCAGTCAGATGAGCTTTGCTAATTCATTATTTTTCCGGCTCCGAATATCAGGATAAGTGCTAACGTGCCAAGCGCTAACAAAATAGTCCCTACGATGCCGAGGGTCCGGCCCGTACGGACCTGTTGCTGCATCGACTCTGGAACATCACCAAGTTCCTCAATACGTGCAAGTGCCTTGTTTCCCATAATCCAAGCGATGGGTGCACAGACCATCGGCAAACCACAGCTGAATCCACCGGCAATCCCTACGATCCCAAGAGCGAAAATGGTGGATGCCGGGACGCCAGCGGGTTCCAAACCCTGACGGGCGGCAAAGGATGTACCGGCACCAGGAATTTTGGAAACAGGGTGTACTCTTGGAGCCGTTGGTCGTTGTTGCTGACGTTGTCCGCCGCCAGTCGGCACAGACTCCGATCCCCAGCCTCCAACATGCGTTTCAACAAATGTATCGGTGTCTGATTGCAATGGCTGAGCCATCGGGAATGGGACCGTTCTTGGACTATCTGGATAAGCAGCATCTAGATTTGTGAGCCGCTGCTGCGCAAGCATATAGGCCGGATCCCGTCCAATCGCGGCTCGGTAACACGTTTTGGCATCTTCGTAGCGGCCAAGCTGTTCGAGTGCGACGCCGAGGTTGAAATGGTTACGGGCAACACCCGGAGAAATAGCAATCGCTTGGCTAAATGCATCAAGTGAGGCCTGCGTTTCTCCAACATTAGACAACGCACCACCAAGAATCCGCCAGAGGTTGTCATCATTTGGGGCGACAACCACTGCCTTTCGCAAAACCGCAACCGCATCAGGATGTCGACCGGCCTTCATGTGCTCTACCGCTAACAGCCGAAGCGGCTCAGCATCACTGTTCTGCATCTGATATCTCCAATGAAGGCTGCCCAAGAAAGCCAAGGAATGTCTCTAATAAGTGTCCTACTGGTAAATCGGACATCGACTTGCTTACATGGGAAACCAGAGTCTCACCTGTAGGCCCGATGATAAAGAGGGCTGGATGAGCCAAGTTAAAGCCATCGTAGCGAAGCCAGTAATGAACCCCAAATGCCTTTGCAGCAGCGCGATTTGCATCATGGAACAAAGGGACATCCAATCCAGATTTTTTCATGTAAGCCTGAAGTGCGTTTTGGCTCTCCGGCGAAACACAGACAATGCGAAACCCGATTTTCTTGAGGGAATCCTTGTGTTTGGCTAATGCTTTGAGCTGTTCTGTGCAATACGGACACCAAGTCCCGCGCAGAAAAAGAATCAGAGTAAAGCCACTGCAAGGGTAACCGAATGTATCTTCGACACCGGTTTGGGGATTGATTACCGCTATGGCTGGAGCGGTGGAACCATTGATAGGCGGTTGAGTCACAGTGGACGATACCTCTCTTACTGGACCGATGGTTCCGCAAATTGACGCTTATTCGCCGCAAGGTGAAGCCTTAGGATTGAGATGTCTGCCGGGTTTACACCAGGGATTCGCGCAGCTTGGCCGACGGTGGACGGCCGGATTTGCAAGAGCTTTTCCCGCGCCTCCGATGCGAGCGAGTTGATTGCCCGGTAATCGATTTCAAGGGGTATGCGCATGTCATCCGCACGTTTGTAGGCATCGATTTGTGAATATTCACGTGCTACGTAGTGCTCGTAGCGAGCAAAAATGATGCCCTGCTGAATGCCATCCCGTGCGTCAATGACATCAAGCTTAAGCAAATCTGCCACTGCCTGCTGTGTAACCTCCGGGCGCCTGGCGTACTCAAGCACAGACATTTTGTTGTCTGGTGTAGGGAGGCCCTGAGCACTCAAGTAAGCATGTTGTTGATTCGTCACAAAGCTTGACTTCATCAATGACATAACATCATCGATAAGCTGTTTTCTGCGTTCAAATCTCTGCTTGCGCTCAGGGGTAACAAGTCCATGGGCGATTCCCTTAGGCGTGAGCCTTATGTCCGCATTGTCATGGCGCAGCGTGAGGCGGTACTCCGCACGACTGGTCAATAACCGGTAAGGGTCATCAATGCCCTTAGTCACCAAGTCATCCACCATCACGCCGAGGTAACCCTCATGGCGCTCAATCTCAAGGGGTGGCAAGCCTTTGACGTGCAATGCAGCATTTGCTCCAGCCAGCAAACCCTGTCCAGCCGCCTCTTCGTAGCCGCTCGTCCCATTGATCTGACCGGCGAGGTACAGACCTTGTATACGCTTTGTTTCAAGGGTCCGGAATAGCTCTGTGGGAGGGACGGCATCGTATTCAACTGCATAGCCGTACTTAATGACTTCAACATTTGCCAGTGCCGGGATGGACTTAAGAAATGCAAGCTGGACATCCTCGGGCAGGCTTGTACTCATCCCCTGTACATACACTGACTCCGTATTCCAACCTTCTCGCTCAAGGAAGATCTGGTGGGAATCCTTGTCAGCAAAACGCACGACTTTATCTTCAATGCTCGGACAGTAACGCGGGCCTACGCCTTCGATTAAGCCCCCGTACATCGCTGAGAGGTGCAAATTCTCCCGAATCACATCGTGGGTTGCATTGTTCGTCCACACCTGCCAAGCTGGGAGAAGGCCATCGTGCCTACGGTCAGGCGTCGAAAATGAAAACGGAGGACACTCAGGCTCGCTAGGCTGTTCTTCGGTTAGGTCAAGGTTGATGCTGCTAAACCGTATACGCGGCGTCGTACCCGTTTTCAGGCGCAGCAACGGGAAACCGAGGTCGGCAAGGCTTGTCGAAAGCGCTCCCGCGGCGGGTTGATCCGCCCGCCCACCAGACCAGCTGTTTTGGCCACGATGACAGACGCCACGTAGAAACGTGCCCGTTGTGATGACTACCTTGCTGGCGTTAATGACGGTCCCATCAACGAGCTCTACACCAGATATCTCAGGCGTTGCACTTGGGCTCGGACCGGTCAAAATACGCGAGACCATGCCCTCAATTATGGTAATGAGCGGATGCTCTTCAACCAGAGTTTCCATCAGCTTTGGATACACATCGATGTCAACCTGCGCACGCAGCGCGTGTACAGCAGGGCCTTTACCGGTATTGAGCATCCGGATATGCGTCAGCGATGCATCCGTGACCTCCGCCATGAGGCCGCCAAGGGCATCGATTTCGCGTACTAGATGCCCCTTTGCAGGGCCACCAATGGAGCAGTTACAGGGGAGAGTGGCGATGGACGCCCGCGATGTCGTGATGAGGGCAACGCGCACACCGATGCGTGCCGCAGCATGCGCGGCTTCTACACCCGCATGGCCACCACCTACGACAATCACATCCCAGTCACCCATTCCTACATTCTACCGACTATGGCGGTCCGCAATTTCAGATGAGTGGTTTCGATATTGATAAAATGCCGCTATATGTACATCCCACGGAAGTTTAAACTGCGTGCCGACTGCGACTGGCTACCGGATGTGATTGTAAATCCGTTCGCTACGGTCGTTTCGCTGCATGAACAAGCGCCATGTGTTTGCCATATTCCAATAGTCATTACGAACAGCGATATTGGTCGAGTCGCGATTGGGCACGTCTCACGCGATAATCATATTTGGAAATCGTGGCATCCGGAAACGAGTCAGTCCTGCCTTGTGTTCACTGGGCCAAATGCCTACGTATCGCCGATGACCTATCAGGATGCAATCCCAGTCCCGACATGGAACTACATCGCAGTTCACCTGAAAGGGCACCCGGTACCCGTTCACTTTGATGACGACCCCAGTGAACTCCATATGATCATGGATACACTCATCACCCATTTTGAACCAGATTATCTGCCTGTTTGGCGCTCGCTGGATATCGTGAACCAAGAAAAGCTCCTGCGCGGAATTGTTGGTTTAAGAATGCCTATTGCAGATGTTGAATGCGTTGAAAAGCTGTCCCAAAACCGCACGCAACGGGATGCAGAAGCAATTGCGGATGTGTTGGACGCAGCTGGTCAGACAGCCCTTGCAGTAAGAATGGTAGAGGTTCGCAAGTGAAAATCGTGCTTCAACTTGGGTTGATTCCTGGAGATTCTACGCTGGAAAAGGTGACATGGGCGCGTGATGCAGGTGCCAGTGGCATTGAACTCGGGGCATGGGGAGGCATTGATCAGCTCCGCCGAGATGCGGACATCTGCCAGAACATTTTGCCTGTCACGAGCATCTGCGGAAACTGCGATGACACGGGCGCCGGCAGCTTTGACTTTCTTGACCCGGATCCCATCAAGCGCAGAAAAAGTCTGGATGGTAGTGCAGCTATTTTAAAACTCTGCGGTGAACTTGGCGCTGTAGGCCAGGTGATTCCACCAATCTTTGGACCTGCACGTGTGCCTGATCTCTCACCGTTTGCGAGTGCGATCGAGCTTGAACACGGCTTAATGACGGCGATGCTCAACGAACTCGGGCCCATTGCAGCCGCGCACAATACACTGGTCTTACTTGAGCCATTGAACCGCTACGAGCAGCATTACTTGCGTAGACTCTCCGATGGAATAGCGGCCATCGAACGTGCCGGGACACCTCCAGGTGTCGCACTGCTTGCAGACACCTTCCACATGCACATCGAGGAAACTAACTCGCCGGCAAGCATCTGGAATGCGGCAGAAATAATCAAACATGTTCATGTCGCGGACAACACACGCTTCGAGCCGGGGTCCGGTGACATCGATTTTGCAGCGATCATCAACGCATTGCTCGATACCGGCTACGATGGCTACTTAGCGTACGAATGCAGCATCAGTGGTGATTCTGCCACTGAGAAACAACACGCATTGACGCGAAGCATCGCATTCCTTAAGGCTACGATTGATCAGGAAAGCTAGTACGTACCCGGCTCCAGGAAACTAAGCACGGGACTGTTGGTAGATGGATTAACATCTTCCAATAATGTTCGCCAAGATTCTGGCATCACATTCGTTATGAGGCCAAGAGTCAATACCCACATTACATTTGCAAATGCGTGCGATTGTCGGTATTCACGTAGTGCTGCGGGTTCTGGCAAACCTGTAAAGCCACGCTGACAGAGCACTTGCTCCAGTGCAAGGTCCAGCTGATTCCACGATGTTAAAATCTGACCACTGAGATCGACAACCATCACGGTAGTTACTTCGCCAGCATCCGAACACTGCACCGAAATCGAAGAAATCAGTTTTGTACTGTCAAACGATGTCATATTTGCTAGATGACTGCCTCGGGTGCCGCAGAGAGTGTCGTCAACTTTGTCATCCAGATAAAGCTTAAATCCACGGGATTCCCAATATGCAGAAAGGTACGCAAAGATGCTTTTTTTGTCTGCAGTCAGAGAAAACTTATGGTTAATCAATAACCGGCGACTTGCGATGCTGGGGTGAGCCATACAGGAAGATTATCCCATGCGAAACATACGACAATGAAAATGCTTCGATTATGTTTCACCCACGGCATCATGAAGAAATCAAGACGATCCCAAAATACGTATTGGGAGAATCAAATGCGTTCAATGTTGACAATGTTGGTCGTTGGTGGCGCCGCCGTTTCCTCTATGGCACAAAGCGTGCCACAAGCGGTTGTTGTAAAAGCTGTTTGCAAATCAGTTCCAGTGAGGTCATCAGGTTATCAAGTCGACATCACGTGGAAAGTCACTCAAAAGTATCTGAAGTATCGCGTGCTGCGCAACCAGCAAGTAATTGCACAGGTAGCGTCTGTCACGAGTTTCTCAGATTGGAGTTTGCAATGCGGAATGGCATACACGTATCAGATTGCGGCGGTTCTGCCAAATGGCAAGCTTCAGTATTCAAATATTCAGCTGGTCAATGTGCCTGGTCGCCCGTCTAACGCAACTGTTTTTTCTCCTCCAGTTGGGCTTCGGATTAAGGGCATTTGGTTACCAAACACACAGAATCTTCAGTACTATTCAGGCTCCACGGATGTACTCTCATGGGACCGTCGCGCTGGTGCCGCTCGGTATAACATTTATCGCTACGACACAAAGATTGGCGAAACAGCCGAAAACCAGTTTATGGTTCCACTGGATGCGTTTAAGCCAGGGTTCACCTACACGATTACCTCCGTCGACATCGATGGTACTGAATCGCTGCCAAGCGCTACTATCGGATCTCAGGGGGCACATGACCCTGGGAATCTGACAAATGTCCTGAAGCCGGCAAAACCGTTTGCTCCCGAAGCGCTAACGGTGAAACCGCAATGGAATAATGGCTCCCCGCGAAACCTAATCCAATGGAACGATTCAGGATGGGGATGGAATGTCATGACTTGGGTTCAGACACATAATATTTACCGAGATGGTCGATTGCTTGCGTCGGGTGTCTGGGGCGTAGAGTATATCGATGAGTCTGTACGACCTGGTCAAACCTATTCCTATACCGTCGCTACCGCGAATGTTTCAGGGGACAAAGATCAACAGTCAACTTTGCCAAAGGAAGTCACTTGCCAGACAGCGATTGCCGCTCCTGAACCCGCTTCACAAAGACCCGAAATCATTTCCATTAAGCCAAATGATGACAGTGTTCAGATTACGTTTGCTCCAGTGCCGGGTGCCGAAGACTATCGTGTTCATGTTGTGAATCAACCCTATGTCTATAAGTACACCGGAGGAAGTACCAAAGTTGAACTCAATGGCCTGCAGCCAGACTCCAGCTTTGATGTTGTGATTGAAGCACTGGATAAACATGGTCCGTTTCAGAAAATGGATGGCGTCATGGGCCCGGGTTCGATGTTGCCCGGCAATCTGACAAGAATGGAGATTAACGGTCAAGGCAATCCATCAAATGTACCAATTGTGCTTTCTGCATCTCCAGTTTCAACGGTTACTACTAAGAGTGTTGTTCTCAGCGGTACACAAGTCTTTTTTGACAACTTCCGCGGATCGACTTCCGTACGGCGCAGATCACCTGATCCGACAGTAATGATCGCTAGAACTGGAAAACCGCTACTTTTGGATGGCCAAGGACGCGACATGACCGATCTTTGGTTCAAGTGGTTTGAAAATGATAAGTGGAACTTCTTTTTCGATGACCTTGACCAAAATGCATCTGTCGCATTCATGATGGGCAATCACTTTATGGACACCATTTACGATGGTGCGACGCTGCCGTATCCGGGACCGGCGCATCAGTCAAACGGCGCCATGGTTATGTCGCCAAAGGCAACTGCCGACATAAGCAATGGTCGTGTACTTCACGTGACGTTTGAAGTTGACCCACACTTTTCCGGCCGACGTTGGACAGATGTCACCCTCTATCCAGCGGGTGATAAGTTGGTCTCTGGTAAGAGTTTTGACAAAATCGCCCACAATACACTCACAGACAAATCACTCGTTTGGTCCATTACAGATCAACGTCATGGAGTCCAGATGGCAACTGGGCGGGATGGTAATTCTAACCGAGTTGTTCGTAATGTAGACATTTTGTACCCAGATCGGCGGCAGTATGTGCCACGGCCGTTTCAGGACATTAATGCTCCGCAGGTCGAGCATAAAATCGGAACGTTTACCGGCACCAGCATTGGCTCAAATGCATATTCTGTCACCTATAACTTTGGTACATCTGCGAACAAGTTTCCTGCCTTCACGTCGACCAGCAGGTGTGATTCCTACGCTCCCAATGAGTGGGGAACACTCCTAAAGTGGAATGTCAGTCCTGATCAAATCGAAGTCGTCACCGACATCCGGATGACGCAACCGACTTGGTGGGTTTGGGTCCAGAATGACAAAAAGTACACTGACTTGTTACGTGCATATTCAGATTCAAAGGAAGGTCTGATCACCATTCGTGGGCGGTATGACGCGAAGCTTGGAAATTACATCGGGGATGTCTTCCTGACGCCATTACCATCATTGAAGGACGGGCCACTGAACGGTACGATTGCGGACTTGGATAAACGTGTCCGTTACGACATGTATATTTCAAAGTCCAAACTAAGACTGGTTGAAGATGGGATTCTCATTTCTGAGACTAACCTGCCCGTTCCGCTTGATTACGACAACGTTTCCGTAGCATTCTCGCACCTCATCTATCACACGCAGAATGAGCTTGGAGAAAACATGATTTGGAATCCAGCAAACCGATATTGGATCAATCATCGACCATTTTCAGATGAACGTCACTGGGACAACATGGGATTTGAAGTCCTCGGCGACTTTCCTCTCGTTCCAAAACGCTTCTGAGGCAGCATTCGCTAAAAACCCGGTCGAGTTCCTGCAATAGGTGACCGGGTTTGATAGTTTCAAAGGGCTTTTGTACATCCAAAGTGAGGTGGAATAAGATTTCACGAGTACAAGCGAATCATTATCATATTAGTAACCTTACTCGATGACCTGCCATTGCTCGACGACCTCGCGAATACCGGTCTTTGCACGTAAAGCCTTCAAGAATGCCTCACGGATTTCACGATATTGGGTTTCGTATCCACGCAGCGTCCGCACACGTCCATAGAGATAGACGACACCATGCGTAACAGTCACACTGACCTGGCCGAAATCTAAACTGTGCCGCGCCATCACAGCCCGCACTTCACGGTTCTGTTCCTTGGCAGCCTCTTTGCTATGAGCCATTGATAAACCTCCTGATCACCAGAAAGTCTATGGTCATGTACACATGGGCCAGGGACGCCCGTGCGATATGGGTAAACCTTACCACAAAAGGTATCTGCACCGAGGATGAGGAAGTTTGATTTGACGTGAATCTCTCAACTGGATGTAACATTCAAATATGGGTATCGATACCAACCGGCTGGTGGAAATAGTAGATCAAATCTCGATTCTCACCACTGAGCTTGCAGATTTGATGTCCATACAGGAGTTACCATCGGCTGAGCAAATTAGGTTGAGTGAGGTCATCCAAACCCTTGACTCCATTCTTAATTCAGATGCACTGAGATCAGAGACAAACGTCGCGATGACGCTCGTACCGATGTTTACATCCAGTGAACTGGTTTCGACGATCAACCTTGCTTCCTCGACGGAGGAGGCATTACGTCATGTGATGTTGACCACGGACATCCCGCTCCACTGGAACACGATTTATCAACGCGTACATGCAATCGCGCATGACAGCCTGCGGCCCCAGGATGAGCTTTCGCAAGCGGGGCACCCTGGCGTTTCACGCTGGCAATATCGCCTTAGTTGGCAAATGCAGCAGCTGCGTACAGAAGGGGTGGTTCGCTCCGTTGGAGATGGCTACTGGATGCGAACGGATGCTGATGCTCCCAAGCTGCAGTCAGTCTTGTTCGATGAATGATGCTTAGTCCTTGTAAGGGTCGATGACATCATCGCCTGCCATACAAACACCAATCGGTCTTAGGGTGTGTAGGATTCGTATTGTGCCGGCGTGACACGCAAGAACATCCGGGAGACGTTTGTAACAATGTGGAGATTCATCTGTACCACCACCGCGTAGCTCGACACCCTTATCACTAATCCACTTCCGCAACATTTCCCAGGAGACCTGACCGCCACTACGCTGGCCTTTGTTCGGCCCCTTGTAAATCATTTTTCCAGCTGCTTGCGTACGACTCATCACCCTGCCTGCACCATGTATGGTTGAGTAGAGCGCATCACGTGACGCCTGGCTCGCTGTGCCCTCAAGGATGACCGAAATGTCTCCCATTGAGCCTCCCACAAACCCACGTTGCCCAGGGAATGCCGGCGTTGCGCCTTTGCGCACCACCCATGCATCCGCGCCCATGACGTGTTCCTTCCACGCGAAGTTATGGTGGTTGTGGACTTCATCGAGAATTTTCGCGCCAAGTATCGATGTTACTTTTGCACAAACCCAGTTGCGTCCAGCATACGCGTAGCGCCCAGCGAGCTCCATGGCTGCAAGATAATGTTCGCCATGCTCAGAATGTGCATCAAGAAGGGCTGGAGGAGCATCCATATTGCCATCCGGTTGGCCACCAGCGACACGAATATAGTGACTTGCTATCGTATGCCCAAGGCCGCGCGAACCAAAGTGAACCCCAATCCAAATCCTGTCAGCTTCATCTCTGAAAACATCCACATAATGATTGCCCGATCCGACAGTCCCTAGTTGGCGCCTTGCCTTGTCCCGGAGGCCTGTTGAAGCCAATATATCTATGTCACTCCACGCTGCATCATCAAAGAGGGCATTGTCAACATTGTCGGTTGTATTGACACGACCAATTCCAAAGCTGAGCGATCGATAGATGGTTTCCATAAGCTGTGGGAAGTCTTTACGGATGTCATTCCACATCACATTTGTTAGAACGGCTTTGTTCCCGCATGCGATATCAAATCCAACACCCGCCGGGCTTATTTTGTCTCGGTATGCAATAACGCCACCGATTGGCATGTTGTACCCACGGTGACCATCCCCGCAAAGGACCGCACCAACCACTGACTCGTCTTGTGCGCATCGGGTAATCTGCCCGATTGTGTCTTCATCATGTGAACCAAAGATTTTAATGTCGGACATGAATAACTATTTCCTTCACATCTCTCATAGGGGGATGTGCATCAAAATGACTCAAAACATAGGCTGCTTCTTATGTGCGCCAGACAATTTCTAATCGTTCAAAACTGTTTGGTTGATGAACTTAAGTGGGGCTTACCAGATTCATCCAACAAATAAAAAGACGCCACTCAGTCATCTGAACAGCGTCTCAAAAATCACCCCTACATAAAAGGCTCTACTTCTTAAGCTTGTCCTTATACATTTTTCTGAACTTTGCTACCTTTGGAGCAATAATTAGGGCACAGTAACCACGGTTTAGTGTGGCCTTTTGCTGGTTATTTGGATCCTCGAATTTTTGATAGTAGTTCTGGTGATAGTCTTCAGCGGCGTAGTAGGTCTTGAACGGCTCAATCGTCGTGACAATTTTACGTGGCCAAATCTTAGCCTTGTTCACTTCCTCAATAACGGCCTCAACTACCTTTTTTTGCTCAGCAGATCTGACAAAGACAGATGAGCGATACTGCGTTCCAACATCGTTGCCCTGACGATTCAGCTGCGTTGGATCGTGTGTAGTCAGAAATATGCGAATCAAGTCGGCAAGGGATACATCCTTCGGCTCGAAAGTCACTTGCACCACTTCGGCGTGGCCAGTCGAGCCTGAACAGACTTCTTCGTAAGATGGATTCACAACATGGCCTCCGGAGTAACCGGATTCAACCTTGGAGACCCCACGGAGCTCTTCGAATACGGCTTCCACACACCAGAAGCAACCACCACCAAGAGTAATCGTTTCCATCATATTCTCCTAAAGAGATTATACTCGTCAGCGGCCTAGTTTTGTTCCTCCATCTTGAGCCACTCCTGTAGAATACCGACATGGATGCTAAAGGGGCCTTTCTGGCAACGACACTCCTCGGCGCGAAGGTAATCGATACCAATGGAATTCACCATGGAGTTCTCTTCGACCTTGCGGCTTCATGGAGCGGGGGAGATGACCTGCCGATCGTGACGCACGGAGTGATCCAATTCCATGGCAAGACCAAGGTCTTTGCTTGGACAAATGTCAACCTTAGTCAGCGGGACATCAAAATAGCTGGTCCAGTGGAAGACGCTTTAAGTCCGCCCGGCCCTATGCTGCTCAAGCAACATGTTCTTGATCATCAGCTCGTAGATACCCAAGACATGCGGGTGGTCCGTGTGTCTGATATCCGGCTAGCATATGCACCGGATGGCTCTCTCGTAGTTCTTGGCGTCGATCCTGGGCAATACGCGGTTATCCGTCGTGTACTACCCGGCGCTTGGGCGGATGCCTTGGCGAAACGCTTTGGATGGGATGAATCTCCATTTATTCCGTGGTCAGATGTCGAGTCAACCGGCGGGGATGGTACATCTGTAATTCGGTTACGCACCACCCGGGAGGGTCTTAGACACCTCCATCCTGCCGACATTGCCGACATTCTCGAACAGCTCCACCCGCAGGAGCGCAATGCGCTCATTAACAGCCTTCCCGTCGAAACGGCAGCCGATGCTGTATCAGAAGCCGATGATGATGTTCAAAGAGAAATCATCGAGCAGCTTGCACCTGAAAAGGCTGCCGACATTCTGGAAGAAATGGAACCTGATGATGCAGCCGACATCGTGCAGGATCTGTCAGGCAGCAAGCGAAAAGAGCTGCTTGAGGAAATGGATGAAGACGAAGCCGAGGAGCTGAAAGAGTTACTGCACTACGATGAAAACAGTGCTGGTGGCCTGATGACGACGAGCTACGTCGCGATGCCCGTTGAACTGACAGCACAGGGGGCCATCGATCGGATTCGCGAACTGAGCCCCGATGCCGAGACTATCTACTACATCTATGTTGTAGATGAAGAGCATCACCTCACTGGTGTCATTTCTCTCCGTGATCTCATTGTCTCGAACCCAACCACACCGCTGTGGAACATTATGGTGGATGGTGAGAAGCTGGTGACAGTTCATCCCGATGATGAACTGGAGCAAGTCGCTACCGTACTCGAGCATTACGACTTACTTGCCGTTCCAGTCGTTGCTGCCGATGGGGAACTCCTTGGTATCGTAACCGTCGACGACACACTTGAAGAGCTATTACCACCATCCTGGCGGCGTAAACGTGGCATTCGCCGATGATGCTGACCATCACGTTTAACCTTACATTGGATACCCAATATTCAGGAGACACTGGTCAGCAGTGGGGGCTACTTGGAAAGAAAGCAAGTCAGCTGGAGTCAGTTACCGGCGAAGCCATAAAGGTCGCAACGACGATCGAGCGCCTCACCGATAGCGACTATCGTGGTGATGTAGTCGCCGGTAAAAAAGGTGAGCGATTTGTTTACTTCGGCCTCGAAAGCAATGGGCAGTGGATGCGGCGCTGGAAGCTGAGACAGTATCAGCTAGACAG
>Ga0114981_10001556_pt1 | contig 14963 bp, 9 predicted proteins | sample S_140806_MF_Meta_FD_87028 | JGI IMG/M metagenome (GOLD analysis project Ga0114981, IMG submission 87028) | Freshwater microbial communities from Lake Simoncouche, Canada to study carbon cycling - S_140806_MF_MetaG | ecosystem: Environmental > Aquatic > Freshwater > Lake | place: Lake...
CAAGAGTGTTCTTGTTGGTTATCCATTTGCTTATTAGACCACTTCCTTCTTTGAATCCCGAAGAAATATCGGTTAGTGAAATAAAATCATTTTCGTTGAATTGAATTATTGAAATTTCCGTTGTTTGAACTTTAATTTTCGCCATATTTTTTAGCCACAAAGTTGAATTGGCCTTTTGGCATAAACACCAATTTTTATATGCTGTTTATATGCTGTTTATTCTTCAATCCGAAGGATTGATCACCTCTGGTGATTGATGGCTTGCAATTGATCTTCGAAGAAGATTGGTCCTACTTCTTAATTGGAACCTTGAACTGCGTTGCCTAGAGCTCGCTCTGCGAGCGGCATCCGAAATGCCCCCAGTGAAGCTGGGGGATAAAGTTCAAGGTCACAACTTGCAACCTTGAAATTGGATGTCGCAATTTGCGATATCCAATTGAGGTGATCTTCTCGCGAAAAAACAGCCTATATGTTTCAACTTGGCGTTGATGAAATTTCACGGTTGCAAATTGCGACCTTGAATTCCTCAATGAATTCAAGTACTTCAGAGACTATTTCAAGTTGAAGGTCGCAAATCGCAACCCTGAAAATGAAGTCGCAAATTGCGACTTCATTCTTGAAACAGGGCTCTAAAATGGATGGACTGGTGTCTCAAATACTCACTCATCTTCATGATTAGAAAGTCGAAGACATTCATTCAGACTTTCAATAATAAATCTCGAGAATAATGCTCTTTTCAGATTTGTCCAAGATATTTTCTATTCGTTCAAAGTATTTCTCATGAACCATAGGACACCCCAAGCTATTGCAAATTGACTCGTCCTGCTCGTCGTATGGAACTTTCGAATATTTATGAAGAACAATATTTCTTACGAAAGCATTGCTATTTGTTGTGTCAAGGCCATATAGCTTATAGGCTTTGCCGAATCGTCCGTTATAACTTGCGCCAATGCAATATTTGCCTAAAGATGTGCTTAATGAGTTATTGGCGTTACTGAATTTTAGTTCGCCTTGAACTTCTGTTTCAGAGCCCGATCCATGTGCCACCAAACCTTGATCAATCACTTCGTTTTTCTTTAAATCATAAATGAAAAATCTGTTTTTACCAGAGTGTATCTTCATATCAATAAAGAATGCAATTGCATCATTGTATTTCGGGTTTTTAGAGATAAACAATTGAACTTCTTTTACATGAGTGGCGAGTTTATCCTCAGTTGAATGGTCAAGCGCAATAACTTCTTTGGGGAAATTACTTTCAGAGTTATAGATAGAGTATATGCCACAAGCAGCAATGAGCAGAATTATTACTACTAGGATTTTTTTCATTTTGTTTAATTCAAATCTAAAACATCAATATTATATGGTCCTTGTCCAAGTAGAACATCGAGCTCTTTTATCTCTGATAATTTGAAAGAAACATTCTCGATTCTCAGCACATTAAAGCCTACATAACTTATAATAATATCATAGGTACTAGGTCGTAGGTATTTCTGATACTTCCCTTGAACATCCGATGAGACTAAAATAGTATCTCGATTTTCTAAATCAATAAATTCGATTCCGGTGGCAATGAGTGTATCAATGATTATTTTGGAGCCAAGGTGTGCTTTCCCGAAAGTTATTCCTTGAATGAATGCTAATGTTGTATCAGAAAACCCGACTGTATGGAGTGATACTATTTTGCTTGGAATCGAAGTCATGCTGTCATTGGCACTATTGCCAAAAGTGTTGACTGACTTTCTTCCGCAGCCAACAAGCACTAATCCTAAAATCAAGGAGATTAATATTGTTGAGCTTGGTTTCATTTTATTCGAATGTTGATTTTTTTCTAATCATTTAAAAGTAATCAAAGACTCCTTTCGTCTACCCCAAATCCCCTCAAATTTTTCCTTTCTAAAAACCAGGGAACTTCGTAATTGGAACTACGTTAATCCTGCTTCGTAATTGGAAAACTGGAAGTTTTATTCCTACTTCGTAATTCCTACGCTGGAATGGGAACTTCATTTTAAATCTTACCCTCTCTTACCTTTTCTTCCCCTCTCTTACCTTTTAGAGAGGCATTCGTACGAAGTACATTCTTCATTATCTATCGAACAAAAACTTTTTTCACAACGATTTCATGTCCGTTGAAACACTTTATAAAATAGACTCCCTGAGCCCATTGCGATGTTGAAACGTCAGCCGTTTCTTTTGAGGAAAATGTTGCAATGCGTTTTCCATCTGCACCAAGTATTTCACACTCAAACGCCTTCCCAGGCCAGTTAATCCGAACCGAAGTAGCAGTCTGATTCAACCAGAAATTTTCATCTGATTCTTCAGCAACTGGAGTGCACATCACGTAATTCAACTTCTCCCAAATCTGATCGTTCAAGATAAACGGAACCAACGAATTGTCGGGAGCATTGCCGAGTCGGACAACGACAAGTCCTTCGCTCGGACTCACATTCAAGAACTGACCGTTCTTTCCCAGAGCAGCGTATACATCGGAAGGTGCATGAGGAAACAACATGCCCGGAAGTACCAACTGTGATCCAGGAACCATGTAAGAGCTTTGACCATTCAACCACCACAAGTATCCGTAAGAGTTGTTCAGGTTCTGAGAAGGCGTAATCATTTCCTGAAAATAATTCGCGTCGGTCATTAACTGATTCCCATTCCAATTACCGCCGTTCTGCATTAAGATTCCAAAACGTGCCATGCTTCGTGCAGTGCTCAAATACACATTGTTGTATCCACTTTGAAAAAAGAATCCATCCATTCCCGTCGGTTGCTTCAAAGCCGAAAAGACAAGTCCGTTCAACGTTTGTCCGGTCGCTCCTTCCAACACACCATCTAGTAGGGTATAGGGACCATTGTGATACGCCCAGCGCGTGCCCGCATCAGCAGAATAAACTAAACAATTCGGATCGGTGCAATACGGATCTGCAACACCATCGTCTAACCCCGACGTCATTGTTAATTGGTTTCGAACGCTAATGTTATTTTCTTGAGCGGCAGTGCAACTGGTCCAGCCAGTTCCCAAATAACTTGAACTTAAATCATTGATCGAAAGCTGTCCGTTTTGTTGTGCAATTCCAACCAAATAGGAGGTAAGCGTCTTCCCCGCAGAAGCCCAATACCACAGGCTATCCTGCGTGAATGTCCCGAAGTAATTCTCAATGACAATCTTGCCATTCTTCAACACAATAAATGCTTTCGTGTTGTTGCTTTCCAGAAAGGTTAACAACTCAGGTATCTGATTTTCACACCATCCCAATTCCGCTGGAGTAATAGTGGCCCATGTATTTCCAACTGTAGGAGGAAAATAGATTTGGGCACGCCCAAAAACATTTGCGACAATCAAAACAAGCAGTAAAGTATATTTCATATTGATTTGAAAATATTTCATTGAAATGGTTTAACGAATATACTATTTAAACCATTTGAATTTCCGCAACACTGTTGCCCTCGTCCTTAGTACACTAGGAAAGATTTGGCACCTATATTTTCACGACCTTGAAAATGACAATTTTTCCATTGAAGTCTAATATTTTCAGAAAATAGGTTCCTGGTATGTTAGGCATTTCAATTTGAATAGCAGAATTGTTGTCTGGTATTAAACTGAACAACTTACTTCCAAGGACATTGAATACCTCGACCTCGGAAATTCTAATGTCTTTAGTTTTTTGAATATGAATTACCGAAGATGTGGGATTAGGAAAGATACTAATGGGCATCTGATCCAATGAACTTACTTCTGTTAAAGTTATATTCGTGCATGGGCTGATTATGGAACATGCTCCACTGTTAATATTTACCGCGTAACTTCCATTAACGACCGGTTCGAAACTTTGGTTAGTTGCCCCCATTATTGGAATATATGCATTGTTGCAATCAAGCCATTGGTAGTTAGCTCCATTTGCGACTGCAGTTAACGTGTTGTTAGTTAAAGTAATCACATTATTTGGAAGATCAGTAATGTTAAGATTTAGAGTGAGTGTTGAGTCACAACCAACACTATTTGTTAAAGTTTGAATGTAAGTTCCTGTTTGGTTGAATGTTTCTCCATTTAAAGTAAATGAGGCACAAGCATATTCACTAATGGTAGATGCGCTATTTGAACATTCGGGTTTATACTGCCACATACTATTTACTTTTGGTGAAAAAGGAGAATAATTTTGTGTGCCACCTAAAACGAAGGAGTTGTTTGGAAAACTAAAAGATCCGCCACGAGATTGATTCTCCGGAAGAGATTGCCTTTGTGACCAAGTATTATCAGCAGGATTGAATTCGTATATAAAACTTGAAGTTGTCCAAGATGTTGTAGAATTAAAGCCTGTGCCGTAGAAACCTTTTGATGATGTTTGAAATGAAAAATAATATGGGGCGGCCGCTCCTGAAAAATTCGGCAAAGTATTGACCAAAGTCCAGATGTTTATGGAAGGATCATATTTATACAATGTACTGCCAAGATTTGTGTATCCGAAATTGTTTAAAGAGAAATTGATGTTTCCCGAGGATGCAGTTGGTGTGCTAGCTCTTTGGTTAAAGATGTAGGTATTTGGATTGAATTCAAAAAAACTTGCGCCCATTTGTGGACCCCCACCGAAATATCCTTTTCCATTTAGAACAAAGCTATATCCTTTATTTGCTGCTATAGGTACGTTTCCAATACTGGACCAACTATCATTAAGAGGATCATATTCCCAAAAGTCAGTTACAAAAACATTGTTGGAAGAAGACCCCGAACCGTAATATATTTTACCGTTTATCGAAAAACCATTTCCAACCTGCGCTATTCCTTGTCCTGGATATTTTGATTTCTGTTTCCATACATTATTTAAAGGGTCGTATTCATATAAATAGACTTCGAGAACATATGGGGTGGCTGTACCTTGTCCACCATATTGAAAGAGCGCATATCCTTTGTTGCCAATAGTTGTTGAAAAGCCAAAATATGATTTCAATCCGCCAAAAACTGCTTTGACCTCCCAACTGTCTGTTGACGGTGAATATTTTAGGTTAGTTTCTCTACCATATCCGGCATTATTAAAGCCCCAAGATTCTTGACAAACCGGATTATAGCCTCCTGAAATGTAATAGCCGTATCCATTCACAGAAGCTGTACAACCATTTGATATTTTACCTAAATGTATATTGGACTTTTGAACCCAAGAATCATTTGGAGGGTAATAAGCCCACACGTCATCAAAGGTATCTGCTCCTTCGCATGTATTTGGTGTAGATTGACCGCCACAGTAAAAAATGGTATCATTGATTACGAATGATTCGGAATAATATCTTATTACAGGCTTTGCGGTTTTTTCTGTCCATGAGTTATTCTCTGGATTATACTCGTAGTTGCGGCTCCACTCGTTGTTTCCCGCAGAAGAAACCCCAGAAACATATATTCTATTGTTCACCGAACCACAAGACAAGCCACCAGCAGAAAATGGTAAGTTTGCTAGTTGAGTCCACGAGTCTGTCGCAGGCGTATATTTCCACCAACCATTACTCAAGCCAACATAACCTGACATTCCAATATTACAAGCAACTTGCCCTTGGGAACTTGGACAGCTACTTTTTTGTGTCCAACTATCCGTTTGTGGATTATATTCCCATAGGTCATTTAAGAGAGGACCACTATTTCCTTGACCAAATCCAACATATCCTCTGCCATTTACAACAAACGCAACGGCATTCATCCTAGGGCTGTTTCCAAAGGCAAAAGGCGCTCTTTCTGTCCATTCATCTGTGATAGTATTGTACTCCCAAAAATCACTTAGAAGATATCCCGGCACTGTAGTCTGACCTTTGTTGTCGTTATAGCCAAGACCAACATAAATTTTATCTCCAATAGTAAAACTAACCGCACCAATTCTTGTTGGGAATAAAGGCGTAACCATATTTTTATCAAGTCCCACGTCAGCCATTCTTTGCCAGCTGTCTGAGGTTGGTTGAGCCAACCAGACATACAAGTCATTACTAAAAACAGAACAGCCGCTCGAACTGGTAACTCTGCAAACTATTTTTTCTCCGTTTACCCAATTGTTGTTACTGTATGTGCTTGAATTATTCCCTACTGAAAGTCCGTTTTTATACCATTGATAGGTTGATGATGTCCCTGAGTTTATTGTGTTGGCAGAAAAGGTAATTGAAGAGTTAGGCGAATTTTCCGCTAGCTGGCTAGAAGCTGAAATATTTACCTGAAGGTTGTTAACTGCGACTGATACAACATTAGAAGTTAAAGTTGGACAGACACCATTTGAAACAGAAAAGGAGTACATACCAGCCTCATAAATATCTACATAGTTTGTGGTTTCGCCATTTGACCAAATAACGTTGCTCGTTTGGTTTGAAATTAATTGAACCATTTCTCCTTTGCAGAGAGTTAAAGAGCCATCAATGCTAATTAATGGATTTATAGGCGGTGCAACAGTAGAAATAGTCACTGTATTTGAAATCAAAGAAGTACATACACCATCGGTAACTTGAACAGAATAGCTGCCAGGTGTGAACACAGTTATGACTTGCGCATTAGAACCATTAGACCAAATATTATTTGCAGCGCTTGATGAATTAAGGATGACTGAATTTCCTTGACAAATGGTTAATGGCCCAATAGGGGTTATTGAAGGTGTTGCTGGTCTGGGTAAAACAGTTACCGTTATTGGAGCAGAGTTACTTGGGCAGTAATTAATTCCCATAGGAGTGTATTCATGCTTAACATAGTATGTTCCAGAAGTAGTAATAGTCACGGTGCTATTATCTCCGTTATCTGGGATTGCTACATTGCCATTATACCAAACATTATAATGTAAATCATTATCAGGATAATTTGACGTCAGTACAACGGAATTACCTTCACAAAATGTCAAAGGGCCATCAGCCGTAATCGTTGGAACAGCAGAGTTAGGGTTTACTGTAATACCTAGAGTAGTTGCGGAAGAAACGCACCCGCTGGTATTTGTTGAAAAAACGGAATAGTTACCTGAACTTGTTACAGTTATACTTTGCGATGTCGCTCCGGTTGACCAAGTATTGCCGGACCCGGAACTAGAAGTTAAAGTAGTGCTCTGACCTTGACAAAATGTTGCAGGCCCACTATTAGTTATTGTGGGTGCAGGGGGATTAGTATTAATTACAACATTTGTTGTTGCGGTTGAAGAGCAACCGTTTGCTGTCACAGTCACAGTGTAAATCCCCGACATAGCCACTGTCGAATTTGTTCTAATGGGATTTTGCGCTGAAGATGTGAAGCCCCCGGGACCAGACCATAAATAAGTTCCTCCACCGGCAGCTGATAGGCTAATTGTGCTGCCCGCGCAATAGGGACCTCCGTTAGCTGCGCTAGCGATTGGCAAAGGATTTACAACAATATTTACGGGGGTGGAATTTGAAGAGCAACCGTTGGCATCGTAGATCGTAACGGAGTATGTGCCTGCTGAAGTGGCCGAAATCGATTGTGTAGTTGCGCCTGTTGACCAAATGTAACTGCTTGCGGGACTAGACACTAAGTTTAGGGAATTGCCTTGACAAAAGGTATTTGTGCCCCCAGGTGAAATTATAGGAGCACTTGGCAGGGAGTTGACTGAAATTACAATAATATCAGATGAGGAATAACAAACACCATTATAATTAGAAACAAAAAAACTACTGGAACTGGAGGTTGTTATTGATTGAGAACTTGTTCCATTGGACCAAGTATTCCCTGACAGATAACTAGATGTTATTGTAACGGAATTACCATTGCAAAAAGTTAGGGGGCCGCTTGCTGAAATCTCTGGACTCGGAAAAGATGTGTTTATTTTGTGTATGTGAAAATGGTTATTAATATTTGCCGAGGTTAGATTGAAGATTCCAAGATCGGGATTGAAATCCACAACATTTTTATAACTTCCGGTAGATATTATATTTGAGAGGTTGTCAGTGCAAATTGAATTGCTTTTGTCTGAGCTAGTGCCTCCAATTTTTTTCGCCCAAATAAAATTACCTAATGGATCTATTTTGCTAATAAATATATCATCAATACCATTTGAGTTTAAGTTGTATGATCCCGTATTTGGATCGAAATCAACAGAATTTTGAAAATAACCTGTGGTAATTATATTTTCATCAATATCTAAAGCAATTGATTTTCCTAGATCATCGCCAAGACCTCCAATTTTTTTTGCCCAAGAAAAATTTCCAATATTGTCTATTTTGCAAATGAAAATATCTAAAGATCCATTAGATGTTAAATTAAAAACATTCGCACTTGGATCGAAATCAACAGTTCCCGAAAAATAACCTGTGATGAAAATATTTGATGTTTGATCTAATGAAATTGAATTTCCTTGATTGGCTCCAGAACCTGCGACAACAGGTCCACCGATGTTTTTAGCCCAAACGAAATTGCCATTTGAATCTAATTTATTAATATAAATTGCCTGAGACCCAGCGGCGACAAGACTGACACTACCTATTCCAGGGTCAAAATCCACCGTTCCTGCAAAGCTTCCTGTCGTGTATATATTTTGAACAGAATCTAGAGTAATTGACACCCCTCGATCATTAAAACCGCCTCCTGTTTTCTTTGCCCAAATGAAATTACCGTTTGAATCAAGTTTAGAAATAAAAATATCAGACTGACCTCCAGAAATGAGATTGAATGTTGAAAGACTTGGGTCGAAGTCGCCAGTATTAGAAAAATATCCGGTGGATATTAAATTATCATTACTATCAGAAATAATTGAATATCCTGCGTCCTCACCAATGCCTCCCATTTTTTTTGCCCAAATAAAATTCCCATTGGAGTCTAGCTTTAATATATAAATGTCAGAGGAGCCGGTTGAACTTAAATTAGAGACACCAACCCCGGGATCAAAATCGCAGGTTCCTTGAAAATAGCCGCAGGATACAATATTCCCCGAATGGTCAATATGAATTGAATTTAATACATCTTGCGTATTCCCTCCGAATAGCTTAGCCCAAATGAATATACCATCGGGATTGAACTTGCAAATGAAATTGTCTTGGCCAGCTGATGTTAATATGCTAGAACCAGGACCAGGATCAAAATCAGCTGAGCCCGAAAAAACGCCTCCCACATAAATATTTCCAAGACTGTCTGTCGCAACAGAATTGCCTTCTTCCAAACTGGTGCTGCTATTTCCTAACCCTTTCGCCCAATAACATTGCCCAATACTATTGCTAATAAAAAAAGTGTTAAGTAAAATAACTATTAGAATGTGTCTCATTTTTTTCATTTTTTCTTATATTAGACAAGCTGTATTGTTAATCAAAAAGCGCTCAGTTTGTGATATTTTCTCTTTTAAGTTATTTTCCTCTTTGCTAAAAAGTACGAGTAGTAACTCGTAATTTTCCAAAACATCCAAACACTCTTTTAAGTAATCATTGGGACTGTTTTCTATTGAAATAATTTTAAGCATGTTATTGAACCAACCTCTTGCTCTTGTATCTAAATGTGCAGGAATTCTTTCAATAAATGGTCTAGAACTCGCTTTTCCTACATACATGATATTTGAAGAACTATCTTTAAATATATAAACTCCATGATTTAAATCGTACCCATCAGGTTTATTCAAAATGAAATCACCTAGAAGTACTTCCTTCATTTTTTTACCCGATGTTCTATGCACAGCCTCTAAAAGACTATGAAATTTAACTTCACTGTAGTTATTGAACTGCACTCTGATATATGGAAGCATATTTAAATATTCTTTTTGTCCGCAATACCAAGCCTATTTTTAAGTCAGAGATAAGTTACTATTTATCGCTTAATTCTCTACGAATATAACAGATTAAACTTCAAAAAAGAATCGCTGTAAGGAATTTCAATAAATTAGATTATAGCATTTATTTAAGAGCAAAAAAAAGGCTCCTTTCGGAGCCTTTCAGATATTATCCTAAGTAAGATTTCAAAATCTTACTTCTGCTAGTGTGCTTTAAGCGTCGAATCGCTTTCTCTTTAATCTGACGAACACGTTCACGTGTTAAATCGAAGCGCTCTCCGATTTCTTCCAACGTAAGTGGATGTTCACCATTCAAACCGAAATACAATCGAACCACATCGCCCTCACGCGCTGTAAGCGTGCGAAGTGAGCGTTCAATTTCGCGACGCAAACTTTCATGCAATAGATCTGTATCCGGAGAAGGAGTGTCGTTCGTTTGCAATACATCGTACATCGTAGAGCTACTGTCATCGCCGTCTTTCAAAGGAGCATCCATAGATACGTGACGTCCGCTGTTGCGCAACGATTGCTTCACTTCATCCAAAGTCATTTCTAACACTTCAGCCAATTCAGCTGGAGTAGGAGGACGCTCGAATTCTTGTTCCAACTTAGCGAATGCCTTGTTGATTTTGTTAATCGAACCAATCTTGTTCAAAGGAAGACGAACAATACGAGATTGCTCAGCCAACGCTTGAAGAATAGATTGACGAATCCACCATACAGCGTAAGAAATGAATTTAAATCCACGAGTTTCATCGAAACGCTGAGCCGCTTTAATCAAGCCAAGGTTTCCTTCGTTAATTAAATCGGGAAGAGATAAACCTTGGTTTTGATACTGTTTCGACACAGATACAACGAAACGCAAATTCGCTTTAGTCAATTTCTCCAAAGCAAGTTGATCACCTTGTTTAATGCGACGAGCCAACTCAACTTCTTCTTCGGCAGTAATCAAATCCACACGACCAATCTCTTGCAAATACTTGTCAAGGGAAGCGGTTTCGCGGTTGGTTACCTGTTTTGTAATTTTTAACTGTCTCATGTTTGCTTAACGTTCGTTTAATTCACTGTTTCTGTAATACGCAAAAAACAGGAATTTAGTTTTGTTCTTCTGGCTTTGGAAGCAAAGCTTTTCTAGAAAGCTTCAATTTACCGGTCTTAGGATCTTTTCCTAACACTTTAAACTTAACCAAATCACCAACTTTCAACACCTCGTTAACATCGTCTATTCTTCTCCATTCCAATTCACTGATGTGAATAAGGCCGTCTTGACCAGGAATAATTTCAACGAATGCTCCGAACGGTTGAATGGTTTTAACTGGACCTTCATAAACAGCTCCAATTTCAACTTGCGGAGGCCAAACAATTGACTTCACACGATTCACAGCAGCATCAAGGCTTGCCTTGTCCGCAGACGCAATTTCTACAAAGCCTTTGTTGTCGCGCTCTTCGATAGAGATTGTTGCGCCAGTTGTTTTCTGAATTTCTTGAATTACTTTTCCTCCAGGTCCAATTACTTTTCCGATTTCTTCGGTTGGAATTTCGAAGCTAACGATACGTGGAGCGTGAGCTTTGTAATCTTCGCGTGGTTCAGAAATGGTTTTCATCATTTCACCCAAGATATGCAAACGACCTTGCTTGGCTTGATCCAAAGCATCGGTTAACAATTGCATCGAAAGACCCTTGATCTTAATGTCCATCTGGCAAGCTGTAATTCCTTTCGAAGATCCAGTTACTTTGAAGTCCATATCGCCCAAGTGATCCTCATCTCCTAGGATATCTGATAAGATTGAATATTTTCCGTTTTCATCTGTGATCAATCCCATTGCAATTCCAGATACTGGAGAAGTAATAGGAACACCACCGTCCATTAACGCAAGTGTACCTGCGCAAACAGTGGCCATAGATGAAGATCCGTTCGACTCAAGAATGTCAGAAACAATTCTCATCGTGTACGGACATTTTTCAGTTTCAGGAAGTACAGGCTTCAATGCACGAAGTGCAAGGTTACCGTGTCCAATTTCACGACGACCCGTTGAACGAATCGGACGTGCTTCACCTGTGCTGAATGGTGGGAAGTTGTAGTGCAACAAGAACTTCTCGCTTCTATGGTGAACAACACCGTCAATGGTTTGCTCGTCAAGTTTAGTTCCCAAAGTAAGGGTAGTCAACGACTGAGTTTCTCCGCGTGTGAAAACACTTGAACCGTGAGCACCTGGCAAATAATCTACTTCACACCAGATTGGACGAATGGTGCGTGTATCGCGACCATCTAGACGAATACCATCGTCTAGAATCATGCGACGCATAGCGTCTTTCAAACAATCGTGGGTATATTTCTTGAATAAGAATGCGTTCGCCGATTTCTCTTCCGCAGTGAATTGAGCGAAAAAATCCTCTTCAATTTGGTGAAACGCTGCGCTTCTTTCTTTCTTTCCGGATGGAGTCTTAACAGCAATATAGAACTTGTCATAACACTCGTCCCATACTTTCTTCTTCAACTCTTCGTCTTTTGGTTCGTGGTTGTATTCGCGCTTTACAGTCGCCTTTTCAACCTTCGATGCCAATTCCAACTGAGCTTTTACTTGTGCTTGAATAGCAGTGTGTGCGATAGCAATGGCTTCAACCATAACCTCTTCAGACACCTCTTTCATTTCACCTTCAACCATTACAATGCTGTCTGCACTTCCTGCAATCATCATGTCTAAATCGGCAAGAGCCAATTGAGAACGAGTAGGGTTTACAACGAATTCACCGTTGATGCGCGCAACACGAACTTCAGAGATAGGACCGTTGAAAGGAATATCTGAAACTGCAATTGCCGCAGACGCAGCAAGACCAGCTAAACTATCAGGCATGTGCTCAGTGTCACCCGAAATCAAGGATACAACAACTTGTGTGTCACTGTGGAAATCTTCAGGGAACATAGGGCGTAAAGCACGGTCGATCAAACGAGAAACTAAAATCTCATCGTCGTAAGGACGTGCTTCACGTTTGAAATAACCACCTGGGAAACGACCCACAGCGGCATATTTTTCACGGTACTCTACCGTTAGAGGAAGGAAGTCTAACCCTTCTTTTGCTTCTTCGTTGGCTACAACGGTTGCAAGGAGCATCGTATCTCCTTGACGAACGACTACAGAACCATGTGCTTGCTTCGCTAACTTACCAGTTTCAATGGTAATTGGAGCAGAAGAACCCATGTCAATGGTCGTTGTGATTGCTTCGATTTTCATTCTTTTATTTTCGGATATATAGTTCTAAGAAAAAACGCGAAAAGGCAATTGTTAGATTGCCTTTTCTTTGAATTATGCCTGAGTATTACTTACGTAATTCAAGTTCTTTTACGATTGCACGGTAACGAGCGATGTCAACTTTTTGCAAATAATCCAATAAGCTTCTACGCTTACCAACCAATGCAATCAACGAACGTTGTGTGCCGTAATCTTTTTTATTCTTTTTTAAGTGCTCAGTTAAGTGAGCAATACGGTAGGTGAACAAAGCGATTTGTCCTTCTGAACTACCAGTGTCTGTTGCAGATTTACCGTGTTTAGCGAAAATCTCTTGTTTTTTTTCTGTTGTAAGGTACATGCCAATACTTTTTTAGTGATTATTATGTGAGCCTCCAAGTAAATATTACTTTTCTTGAAAGTGGGGTGCAAAGATACGAAATTTCTTTTCGTGAATGCAAGATTTATTTTAAGTGACTTAAGGTAAGCGCCAAACGCTTCTTCATTTCAGTCCGTTTCACAATATAGTCAAGGAATCCGTGCTCCAAAACGAACTCTGAACTTTGGAATCCTGCTGGTAAATCCTTCTTAATGGTTTCCTTCACCACACGAGGTCCGGCAAATCCAATTAGAGCCTTAGGTTCAGCAATGTTTAGATCGCCCAACATCGCGAACGATGCAGTAACTCCGCCAGTCGTGGGGTCAGTTAAGATAGATATATACGGAAGTCCAGCTGCAGCCAACTGTGTCAACTTCGCAGAAGTCTTCGCCATTTGCATCAAAGAAAATCCAGCTTCCATCATACGAGCACCACCTGATTTCGAAATACAGATAAACGGACAATGCGCTTCAATGGCTTTATCTACACCCATCGCAAATTTTTCTCCAACAACAGATCCCATAGAACCGCCAATAAAGGCAAAGTCCATACAGGCGACCACCGCATTCTCATGTTCAATTTTACCAAAACCAACGCGCAACGCATCTTTCAATCCTGTTTTCGCAATGGTAGTCTTAATGCGATCCTTGTAGTTCTTCGTGTCGGTGAACGTCAAAGGATCGGCACTTTTCATGTGCTCGGCAATTTCAATCCACTCATGCTCATCAAAGAAGATAGAAAAGTACTGCAACGAACCAATTTTCTCGTGATACTCGCAAGCTTCGCAAACCCAATCGTGTTCAGCGTGCTGCTCACTTGTAACGACGTGCTTGCACTCTGGACATTGGTACCACAACCCCTCTGGAATTTCCTTCTTCTCTTGATTCTGCGTGGTAATACCTTTGTTTTTTCTAGTGAACCAACTCATTCTTTTGAAATTAGATTAGACCGCAAAAATAGGTAATTCAACTTTAATACGAATCAAAACAATTTGGTCACATTGAAATAACTTTTTGACCTTACATTCGTGCTCTAAAAATTTACGTGAAATGTCCATTAATCTGAATTCAATTCTTCAAGCATTAGTGCCTAAAGACAAGAAGTGTTTCCCGCTTTTTCAAGCTGCTGTTACAAATGCAGTTCGCACAGCTAAAGTACTGAAGGAATCATTTGAAGTTGATAGTGTAAAACGCATGCAATTGCACAGTGAAATTTATGATTTGGAGCACGTGGGTGATGATTTGACAGATGCTCTAAAGTTAGAAGTTGAGGCGAATTTCAATGTGCCTTTCGATAGAGAAGAGGTTTATCAATTAGCCATAGTAATTGATGACATCGTTGACGATATGTACGGAGTTTCCAAGCGCATTGAATTGTACAAAATTCACAATATACCCGCTGTTTTTGCTGAAATGGCGCAAGTGATTTGGGACAGCACGAAAGTGTTGGAAGAGTTAATGGAAAACCTGAAGAAATTCAGATATTCTGAATCGGCTAGAAATAGAATTGCTGCAATCCGCGAACTAGAGCGTAAAATGGACGAGCTTCAGGAGACTTCTATCGCGAAGCTATTCAGCGATGGAGCCGATCCCATTGAGCTCATTAAGCAACAAGAAGTTTTCGGTCTTATGGCTCGCGCTGAAA
>Ga0114981_10001557_pt1 | contig 14959 bp, 12 predicted proteins | sample S_140806_MF_Meta_FD_87028 | JGI IMG/M metagenome (GOLD analysis project Ga0114981, IMG submission 87028) | Freshwater microbial communities from Lake Simoncouche, Canada to study carbon cycling - S_140806_MF_MetaG | ecosystem: Environmental > Aquatic > Freshwater > Lake | place: Lake...
GATCGTCACGACGACGAGCAGCTCGACGATCGTGAACGCGCGTGCGGTCTTCCTTCGCATGGGGATCTCCTTGGTTGGAGCGCACGGCGACTCCGCCGCGTTGACACGGTCCTCATCGTCTGCACGCGCGCGCTTAACACAACTTCCGCGGGTCGCCGCGGGCATTTGCGTGCGAATGGGGCGAGGACCTGTGCATTGCCCAAGGCATCATTGGTGGCCTCGTCGCGATGAGTTGGCGGGAGCGTTCCGCGTTCAGACGGGCAGGCGAAGCGCAGCCTTCCGCACTCATCCAATGGCCGCCAACCACGAAGCCCCCCCAAACCACGAATGCCCGCAGACCACGAATGCCCGCAGACTTCCGCCTGCGGGCATTCACGGCTGCTTGCTGTCATGCACGGCTCAAAAAGCACACCGCCCGCGTTGCCGCGGGCGGTGCGGTTGTCTGATCCGTGCGATTTAGCCTTCCGCGCCCAGCACGTCGCGACCCTCGATGCCGTCGGTCGTGAGGATGTGGAAGCTGGTCTTCACGAGGAAGTCGTACGACTGTCCGCCGTAGTACCCGTTCGCGCCGAGCGGCGTGTTCTTCGACCAGACCGAGCCCTGGCTTGGGGCCACGCGCTGGTCGGCCTGCTGCGAGCGCTGGCATCCGCACAGCTCGATGTGACCATCGAAGAAGAGCGAAGCGGGCGCCGAGTTGTAGCCGTGGTTGAAGAACCACGGGGTCGCGTTGCCCGCGAAGTTGTTGTTGATCGGCGACGCGGGCGTGTTCTGCAGCCAGTTGTGCTCGATCATGCGCGTCTTGAGCGACGGGAACTTGCAGCGCGACACCGACGGCGAGCGGTAGCCCGCGGGCAGCGTCGCCGGGTTCGTGTAGCCGTTGCCGTTGAGCGTGGCGCCGTTGCGTGCCATGACCTTCGGATCCCACATCGCGGCGGGAGAGAAGCAGTACGAGCTGTCCTCGTACGCGGTGCCGTCGTAGGTGAACTCCGACGCGCTCGTGAGGTACTTCGAGATCGGGTTGATCGCGACGATGTCCTTGGGCGCGTAGAAGGTCGGGTCGTAGAAGCGGCCGTTCACGTAGTCGTGGAACGCCTTGGTGCTCGGCATGCGGAAGCTGCCGAACGCGTTGCCGCCGCCGGGGTTTCCCGCAGTGCCGAACTGGATCGGGATGTAGACGATCCAGTTGTAGCAAGCCTCCGGCCAGCCGTACTGGCCGCACTTGCCGGACGATCCGAGGAAGTAGCCCCAGATCGACGCGCCGTCCCAACCGAGGAACTGCTGCGGCGGGCACGCGACCTGCTGGAGGTACGTCGTGCAGTTGCCGCCGACGAGACCTGCGTCGTCAGGCCAGGTGGTGAACTGCCGCGAGTCCCAGTCGCCCGCGTACTTCTCGTTCGCTGCGGCGAGGTTCTTGAGGTTCGCCACCGACTGCGTGACGAGCGCCTTGTCGCGGCCCTTCTGCACGGCAGGAAGGAGCAGCGCGATCAGGAGCGCGATGATCGAGACGACAACGAGAAGTTCGACGATGGTGAATCCGCGCGATGAGGGTCGTTGCATGGCAGGGTCTCCGTGTTGGGGAACTCAGTCATCATGACGGCGATTCGGGCTCGGGAGAATCCACATCGGGCGCTTGGCCCGCAAATCGTCACGGAAAGTGACGTCTGCAGCCTGGCAAGCCGGCCCATCAAAATGCCAACGGAAAATGACAACGGCCCGCGACTTGCGTCGCGGGCCGTTGGTGAACTCATACTTTCAGGATCGGAAGAGTACTTCTTCTGATCCGTGAGGCCTCGCTTCAGGGTCAGGCGAGTACTTCGCCTGATCCGTAAGGCTTAGCCTTCCGCGCCCAGCACGTCGCGGCCTTCGATGCCGTCGGTCGTGAGGATGTGGAAGCTGGTCTTCACGAGGAAGTCGTACGACTGGCCACCGTAGTAGCCGTTCGCGCCGAGCGGCGTGTTCTTCGACCAGACCGAGCCCTGGCTCGGAGCAACGCGCTGGTCAGCCTGCTGCGAGCGCTGGCAGCCGACGAGCTCGATGTGACCGTCGAAGAAGAGCGACGCCGGGGCCGAGTTGTAGCCGTGGTTGAAGAACCACGGGGTCGTGTTGCCCGCGAAGTTGCTGTTGATCGGCGACGCCGGTGCGTTCTGCAGCCAGTTGTGCTCGATCATGCGCGTCTTGAGCGACGGGTACTTGCAACGCGACACCGACGGCGAGCGGTAGCCCGCGGGGAGGGTGGTCGGGTTGGTGTAGCCGCTGCCGTTGAGCGTGGCGCCGTTGCGCTGGAACACCTTGACGTCGTACATCGCGGCCGGGGAGAAGCAGTAGGAGCTGTCCTCGTACGCGGCGCCGTCGTAGGTGAACTCAGCGGCGTTCGTGAAGTACTTGGCGACGTTGTTGTACGGAACGACGTCCTTCGGAGCGAAGAGCGTCGGATCGTAGAAGCGGCCGTTGACGTAGTCGTGGAAGGCCTTGAGACCGGGAGCGCGGAACGCGCCGTAGCCGGAGTCTGCGCCACCGAGGCCGATCGGCAGGTGGACGACCCAGTTGCCGCAATTGCCCGGGTAGCCCGCGCACTTGCCGCCGCCGAGGAAGTAGCCCCACATCGCGCCCGAGACGTCCCAACCGAGCAGCTGCTGCGGCGGGCACGCGATCTGGGTGATGTAGGTGTTGCAGTTGCCGTTCACGGTGCCCGCGTCATCGGGCATGCAGGTGAACTGGCGCGAGTCCCAGTCGCCGGCGTACTTCTCGTTCGCCGAGGCCAGGTTCTTGAGGTTCGCCACCGACTGGGTGACGAGGGCCTTGTCGCGGCCCTTCTGCACTGCCGGAAGGAGCAGCGCGATGAGGAGAGCGATGATCGACACGACGACGAGGAGCTCGACGATCGTGAAGCCGCTCTTACGGTTCGGATGAGCCATGTGACTCAACCTTTCTGCGGGATGAACCCGCGAGGGAGCGCCTCTCTGCACGCATCGTTTGTCCATCCGGCCGTGTCGACACATCGAGTTGATGCCCCGACTCCGGGTGCACTCCGGTTTGGTGATGCCTTGCGCGCTCGAATGTTGGCAGGCCGAAGACATGCAACGGCCGACCTGCCGGGTAAATCGACGCCGTGAGAGGCGGCGTCGTCGCCGTTAGACGGAGAGTACCTTCGCGCGTGCCGAGGCAAGAGATCCAACCTTTGAAGTCGGAGGATTTTGATTGGACTGCTCGGTCCCGCGCGGTCGGCTCGGCCTCTTGATTTCGGCCGTTATCGGGCAGCCATCTGTGGCACAATGGCCCGATGCGAATCGTGAGCACTTGGTCGTTTGGTCAGCGCGCCAACGAGGCGGCTTGGCCGCATCTTTCGGCGGGACGAGCGTTGGAAGCCGTCGAGGCGGCGTGTGCCTACGCCGACTCGGCCCCCGACATCGACAGCGTGGGGTACGGCGGCCTGCCCGATGCCTCGGGCCGGGTCAGTCTCGACGGCTGCGTGATGCTCTCGCCTGGGCTGTGCGGCTCGGTCGCGGGGCTGCGGTCGCACCTCCACCCCGTGAGCGTCGCGCGGCGCGTCATGGAGCGGACCCCGCACGTGATGCTGGTCGGGGCCGATGCCGACGCGTTTGCGGCCCGCGAGGGCTTCGCGCCGTCGGACTTGCTCTCGCCCGAGGCCCGTGCGGTCTACGACAAGTGGGTCCGCGAGGGCGGAGCGGTCGACCAGAGCCGCGATGGGCCGAGCCAGACGGTTCACAACGAGGTGGCGACGGCGAGGCAGCTCGGGTTCGACCCGCTGCGACCGGTTGATCGGCGGCATGGGTCGGACGGTCGGTTGTTCGGCGGCGCCGATGCCGCCGTCGGCAGCCTCCCGCCCGACGAGGCCCGTTGGCGCCATCACGACACCATCGGTTGCCTTGCCCTCGACGCCAAGGGCGTGCTTGCGGGCGGATGTTCGACCAGCGGCACGCCCTTCAAGGTCCCGGGCCGCGTGGGCGACTCGCCGATCATCGGCCATGGGCTGTACGTCGACCCTGCCGTGGGCGCCGCGACCGCGACCGGTACGGGCGAGCTGATCATGGGCATCTGCGGTGCGTTTCTCGTGGTCGAGTCGATGCGCCGCGGCGCGACGCCGCTCGAGGCCGTGCGCGACGCGGTCGCGCGCATCGCGAGCTCGTACGAACTCGCGTCGCACCACCAGGCGGCGTTCCTCGCGATGGCGAAGGACGGCTCGTTTGCATCGGCGTCGTTGCGACCTGGCTACCGCACCAGCGTGCGCGACGCGCAGGGCGCGCGGGCGGTGGAGCCTGATTTCGTGGCGATTCCCGATCCTTCGGTCACCGACGCGACGGCGTGACGGACCTCGCGCGCCGCGTCAGTTGCTGCCGATCGGCCCGTTGGCGACCGACGTCGGCGTGGTCTGCCCCGCGGTCACGCAGATCGGCCTGCACTTCTCACCCCACGCGCGCGCGACCTTGCCGTCGCGGATCTCGAACCACCAGCTCGTGCGCTCGATGGTGTTGGTGCTCGACGCGATGAGAAGGAGCACATACGAGCCCTCGGTCGTGCGCCGGTCGCAGTCGTAGCGGAGGATCTCGGCGCCATCGGCGGTGGTCCCGCGGTGCGACGGCTCGCCGAAGGTCGCGGTCACCCAGTCGGCCGACGTCTTGCCTGGCTCGATCACCGCGATCGACTGCTCGCTGATCTGCGGTCCGACGTCGCGCACCGTGCGTCCGCCCGCGTAGATGCAGCCCGACGCGAACGGCATCGCGACGGCGGCGAGGATGATGATGGTGAGCGTTGCTTTCGGCGGCATGGGTGAAGACGGGGTATAAGCGCGATCTCACGCAAGAAACCGCCGATGCCGCATCTTGGCATGATTGGCCGTCGAACCGCGCGGCGCACGGAAAAACCAGATGAAACTCTACACACGAACCGGCGACGACGGCACTACGGGACTCTTTTCGGGCACCCGTGTGTCCAAGGACCATCCTCGCATCGAGGCCTACGGCACCGTCGACGAGTTCAACGCGATCATCGGCATGGTGATGGCTGCGTGCCGCAAGGACGTCAAGTTCGAGGCGCGCCTGCTCGAGATCTTCTCGCAGGTCCAGTCGCGGCTGTTCGACATCGGCGCGGACCTCGCGACGCCCGAGGGCGCGAACAACAGCTCCAAGATCCTGCGCATCGAGGAGCACCACGTGGCCGAGGTCGAGGGCTGGATCGACGAAGTCGACGGCGCGAATCCGCCGCTCAAGACCTTCGTGATGCCGTCGGGCTGCGAGCTCGCGGCGCGCCTGCATCTCGCGCGTACGGTGTGCCGCCGCGCGGAACGGCTCATGGTCTCGCTCGGCCAGCTCGAGCCAGTCGGCGCGGGTCCGCTCCGTTACATGAACCGTTTGAGCGACCTGCTCTTCGCGATCGCGCGCCAGGCGAATCACCACGCCGGCGTCGGCGACGTGCCGTGGATCCCCGCGCGCCCCGCGCCTGCGAAGTGAGTGCGGCCAAACCTTCAGTCCTTCAGTGCCCGCAACCCGTTCCGCAGATTTCGGCTTCGCCTCATCTACGGGCATTCATGGGTTGAGCGGTCGCGGCTGCGGTCGCTCCCTCTGGCGGAGGGCGGCTCGGGCCTTCGATCAGCCTTCGTCGACCTGGCCGAGCTTGAACAGCTGGATCGCCTTCTTCGCTTGGTCGAACGACAGGCGCGACCGACCCTGGTGGATCATGCCGACCTTGGTGATGCGCTCCCACGCGCTTGCCGCGAATTCATCGCTGATCTCGCAGGAAATGCTGCGGCGATCCCACGCGCGCGCGACCGTTGAGGTCGTGCCCGAACCCGCGAACGGATCGAGCACGATGTCGCCCGGCCGCGAGGTCGAGAGGATCACGCGCTCGAGGTAGACCTCGGGCAACTGGTTCTGATGCAGCGGCCGGCGCTCGGAGTTCTTCGAATGCACGCGGCCCCAGTATGGGCCGTACCACACGTCGAACGGCACGCGCATGCCCTGCGAGCCGTGCAGCTTGGTGTGCGTACGCGTGTCGCCATAGAGCGTCGAGCGATCGCTCGGCTCGAGCACGGCGTCGGCGTTCCAGTGCGTGTTCTCGGGGTCCTTGGCAAACCACAGCGCGTGCGACTTGGACAGGATGAAGCTCGTGTCGCGGTTGTGGCCAAAGCGGAAGTGCCAGACGCACCAGTTCATCATCGCGAGCTTGCGGCGCTTGAGGTGCATCACAACTTCCGCCGCGAGATCGTCGGGCACGTTCACCCAGATCGAGCCGTGCGGCGCGAGGCAATCGACCGCGAGGTCGAGCCAGTCGTAGGTGAAGCGCTCGAACTCGGCGCGCGGCATCCCGTCCTTCCAGCCGGTGTACGGGACATCCCAGTTGAACGGCGGATCGGCAAAGACGAGGTCGACCTGGCCCTTCTCAGGCAGCTTGGCGAGGATCTCGCGGCAATCGCCCACGTAGAGCGAGGTGTCGGGGCCATCGGTGTGAAAGCGCGGCTCGATCGCAGGCGCGCCCGTGACCAGCCGTGGCAGAGGGCTCGGCACGGTGTCGCCGAGGAGGCGCACGTTCTGGGCGAGCGCGTCGCGGTCGTGGCGTTCGGCCTGCCGGTCGATCCCCTTGGGCGTGAAGTAGCCGCCCGGGCGATCCTGGATGAAGTTCTTGGCTTCGGTCTTGCGTCTCGGCTCGGCCATCGCGTGGCCGCCGACGAATGGTTCACTGCGTGCCGAAGATGCGGTCGCCTGCGTCGCCAAGACCAGGCACGATGTAGAACCGCTCGTTCAGCCGTTCGTCGACGGACGCGACATGGATCGGCAGATCGGGGTGCGCAGCGTGAAGAGCGGCGATGCCCTCGGGCGCGGCGACGAGCGAGACGAGCCGAATATCGCGGCACCCCTTCTCCTTGAGGAGCTCGATCGCGTGGACCGCGCTGCCGCCGGTCGCGAGCATCGGGTCGACGAGGATCACCGGGCCGTCGGCCATCCCCGGCGGGAACTTGGCGTAGTAGGTGATCGGCTTCGCCGTCGACTCGTCGCGGTAGATGCCGACGTGGCCGACGTGCGCCTCGGGAAAGAGCGCGAGCAGGCCGTCCATCATGGCGAGGCCCGCGCGCAGGATCGGCACGATCGTGGTCGGCGCGGCCAGCTGCGCGCCGGTCATGCGGGTGATCGGCGTCTCGATCTCGAGCGCGCGCACGGGCAGGTTGCGGCACACGTCGTAGGCCATAAGCCCCGTGATCTGGTTGAGCAGCTGCCGAAACTGCTCGTGCGTCGTGCGCTTATCGCGCATGATCGTGAGCTTGTGCTGGATCAGCGGGTGGTCGTAGATCCGGACGTTCGGGAAGCGCGGGTTGGTCGACGGCATGGGCAGAGAATACGGTTGCACCGCGGTTTCTGTGGCTGTAGCGCGAAGCGCATGCATTCTCCGTTCATTCTGAGCAATGTTTCTCCGAAGCCGCGATCTGAGCGGCAACTACGCATTCGGGCTGAAGGGATGCTTCGCGCGGTCCGAAATCCCTCCACTGCGACCTTCTGTCGCGGTGCCCATCCGAGATCCCCATGAAGCAGCTGAAGAACACCATCAAGAGCATTCCTGGCGCCGTGAGTCTCTACCGCGCGGTCAAGCGCACCGTCGGCTCGCTGCGCGGACGCACTGCCACGCAGTCGGTGTTCACGCAGATCTACCGCGAGAACGCGTGGGAAGGTCACGCGTCCGTCTCGGGTCGCGGCTCGGACGACGACCAGACCGAGGTCCTCGTGAAGGCGCTCGGCGGCGTGCTGCGCGATCTCAAGATCACGTCGATGCTCGATGCTCCGTGCGGCGACTTCCATTGGATGAAGCGCGTCGAGCTCGCGGGCATCGACTACATCGGTGGCGACATCGTGGCGGAACTCGCCGCAAAGAACCAGATGAAGTACGGCGCCTCCGGCGTGCGATTCCAGCAGCTGAACCTGTGCTCGGATGCGCTGCCGACCGTCGACCTCGTCTTCTGCCGCGATTGCATCGTGCATCTCTCGTTTGCCGACGGGCTCGCGGCGCTTCGCAACATCTGCGCGAGCGGCTCGACCTATCTGCTCACCACGACCTTTGTCGCGCGCAAGCGCAACGACGACATCCGCACCGGCGACTGGCGCGCGCTCAATCTCGAGCAGAAGCCGTACTCGCTGCCGAAGCCGCTGATGACGATCACCGAGTACTGCACCGAGGCCGACGGCGAATTCGCCGACAAGTCGCTGTGCCTGTGGCGCATCGCGGATATCGCGAAGGCGCTGGGCGTTGAAGTCGCGGCGACTGCGTCCACGGATGCGCGCGTCTCGCGATCACATGCGGTCAGGCGCGACGATGCCGTACAGCAAAAGTCCGTCGGCGAGCACGGCGCGCGTGATGGCGCACAGTCGCAGGCGTGACAGCCGCGCGGCCGCGTCGTCGGCCTTGAGCACCGGACACGCCTGGTAGAAGCCGTTGAAGAGCGTCGCGAGCTGCGCGAGGTACGCGCCCACGCGGTTCGTCTCGAGCGAGCGGCCGACATCGAGGACCATCTGCGCGTAGCGGGTGAGATGCAGCGCGAGCGCTTTTTCCGCAGGATCCGCGAGTGCTAGCGGCGCGGCGGCGACCGCAGCAGCGGACTCGCCCGACTTTGCGAGGATCGACGCGATGCGCGCGTGCGCGTACTGGAGATACGGCCCCGTGTCGCCCTCGAACGCGACCATGCGGTCGAGGTCGAACACATAGTCCTTGGTCACATCGCCCGAGAGATCGGCGTACTTGACCGCGGCGATGCCGACGGCTGCGCCGATCTTCGCGAGTTCCGCAGGCGCAAGCCCGTGCGTCGGCGCGTTCGGATCGGCGGCGCGGCGCGTGACTTCCGCGGTGCCGCGCTCGCATGCTTCATCGAGCAGGTCCTTGAGCGTGAAGTTCTCGCCGGAGCGCGTCTTGAGCGGCTTCTTGTCGGCGCCGAGCACGGCGCCGAAGCCGAGATGGACGAGAGACGACTCGGTGCCGTCGGCGGTCTTGCTCCAGCCGAGGAGACGCGCAGCGTCGAAGACATCCTTGAAGTGATCGCGCTGGCGCGCATCGACGACATACACCACGAGATCGCCATCGAGCTCGTGCGTGCGGAAGCGCACCGCCGCGAGATCGGTCGTCGCGTACAGGAACCCGCCGTCCGACTTCTGGATCAGCAGCGGCCGCTCGCGATCGGCGAACGGCACGATCATCGCGCCGCGGTCGCTCTTCGCGAGGCCCGACTTCGCGAACGCCTCGACCACGCCCGCGAGCCGGTCGCGGAAGAAGCTCTCGCCGCGGTTGTTCTCGGGGCCGACCTTCACGTTGAGCGTGCGCGCGGCTTCGTAGACCTGCTCCATCGTGACTTCGATGAGGCGCTCCCACAGGCGCACGATCTCCTTGTCGCCGGATTGCAGGCGGATGAGCGTCTTCTTCGCGTCATCCATCGCGGCGCGCGCAGGCTCGTACTGCAGCTCGAGCTCGGCGATGCGGTGCGGGCCGCAGCGGAACTCGTACGCGGCGTCGAGGTCGGCGGTCGACGTTTCCTTCTGCGCGCCGCGATACGCGGCGTTGAGGTCGTCGAGCGTGAGCCGCGCGAAATCAGCCTTCTCGCGCACGAGCTTGGCGAGCGTCATCGCGATGGGCAGGCCCCAGTCGCCGAGATGGTTCTCGCGCCACACCTTGCGGCCAAGGCGCTCGAACACGCGCGCAAGCGAGTCGCCGATGATCGTCGCGCGCAGGTGGCCGACGTGCATCTGCTTGGCGACGTTGACGCCGCAGAGGTCGATGACGACGGCGTGCGGATCGTTTGCCGCGGGAATGCCGAAGCTCGCGCTGCGCGAAAGCTCGTCAAGCCTTGCAACGAGGAACGCAGGCTCGAGCGTGACATTGATGAAGCCAGGCCCCGCGACCTCGCACTTGCTCGCGACGCCCGCAAGATCGGCGGCCTTGAGGATCTCCTCGGCCAGCGCGCGCGGATTCGTGCCGCGCTCTTTCGCGAGCGACATCGCGGCGTTGACCTGGAAGTCGCCGAACTTGGCGTTGCCGCTCACGCGGATCTGCGGATCGGCGTCGGCGCCGCCGGTGACCGCGCGGATCGCCGCGCGAAAGCGGGAATCGAGCTCGGTCGCGGGATCGCAGGCGGGTCGGAGATTGGCGCTCGAATCGGCGGACATGGGGGGCGGATCGTATCGGAGCCTGCGCGTTGCGTGCGTCCAACGACTACCATCGCCGCCCCGCAGGAAACACGCCGCGGGCGCCGAGAACGTGAGTTTCCACGAGGAGCCGCCATATGCCCGCGAAGAAGCCGAGCAGGAAGCCCGCCAGCAAGTCGAAGGTCAGCAAGAGCAAGGTCGGCAAGAGAACCGCCAGCAAGGCCGGCGGCACGGTCGTCTCTGCTTCGACGCGCGCCGCGCGCGAGAAGTTCCTGCTCGAGATCACCTCGCTCCCCACGGCCGCGGGTCGCGAGGAGCGCGTGATCGAGGCGATCGAGAAGTGGGTCGCCGCGCGCAAGGACCGCGTCGTGCTCTCGCGCGACCGCTTCGGCAACCTCACGATCGCGCGGCATGACTTTCTCGAGGCTTGCGCGCGCGGCACCAAGTCGGGCGTCAAGCCCGTGATGATCACCGCGCATCTCGATCATCCTGCGTTCGTCGTCACCGCGGTGCGCGCGAAGGGCAAGTCCGCCGTTGAAATCGACCTCGAGTTCCGCGGCGGCGTGAACGATCCGTACTTCAAGGGCGCCGCGCTCGAGGTGTTCGACCGCGACACGCGCAAGTCGTTCGATGCGAAGATCGTCTCGCTCGACGCGAAGACCGATCCCGCGACCAAGCCGTTTAAGACCGTCGTCGCGAAGCTCGCAAAGCCCGCCGCCGCAAAGCACATCGCCGCGGGCTCGATCGCGCGCTGGAAGTTCGCGAAAGCCGAAGTGAAGAAGGGCCTCGCTCATACGCACGCGTGCGACGACCTCGCGGCGCTCGCCGCGGCGCTGGTCGCGTTCGACGCGATCTCGCGCGACGCGGCGTGCGCGCATGTCGCGCTGCTCTTCACGCGCAGCGAGGAGATCGGCTTCATCGGCGCGATCGGCGCCGCGCGCAACGGCACGGCGCCCAACGGCGCGCGCCTCGTGTGCCTCGAGAATTCCCGCAGTTTCCCGCATGATTCACCGATCGGCGCGGGTCCGATCGTGCGCGTGGGCGACCGCTTGAGCGTGTTCACGCCCGAACTCACCAACCGCATCGGCGACATCGCCGCGGCGCACGCGAAGGACACGCCCGCGTTCAAGTTCCAGCGCAAGCTCATGCCGGGCGGCGCATGCGAGGCGACGGCGTTCGCGAGCTTCGGCATCGCGTCGACCTGCGTGTGCCTGCCGCTCGGCAACTACCACAACATGCAGGACATCGACGGCGTCGCGGCGGGCAAGACCAAGGCGAAGGTCGGTCGCGAGTTCATCTCGGTCGACGACTTCCACTGGCTCGTCGAGCTGCTCGAGGTCGTCGCGCGCAGGCTCGATGACGCCGCGATCGCGGGCAGCCACCGCGCGCTCATGGACACGCTCTGGTCGCGCCACGCGCGCATCGTCGGAGGGACCGCGTGATGGCGTTCGCATCGATCCCCGAGATCCTCGACGACATGCGCGCCGGCAAGGCGATCGTCCTCGTGGACGACGAAAACCGCGAGAACGAAGGTGATTTCGTCGTCGCCGCCGAGGCGATGACCGTCGAGATGATCAACTTCCTCACGCGCGTCGGCGGCGGCTATCTCTGCGTCGCGATGACGGGCGAGGACTGCGACCGCCTCGATCTTGGCCCGCAGACCGGCGTCAACACCAGCGTGCGCGGCACGGCGTTCACCGTAACCGTCGACGGTCATCCCAAGCACGGCGTCGGTACCGGCATCAGCGCGCGCGACCGCGCGAAGTCCATCCAGCTGCTCGCTGATCCGAAGTCGACGACCGAGGATTTCGTGCGCCCCGGTCACATCAATCCGCTGCGCGCACGCGCGGGCGGCGTGCTCGTGCGGACAGGACAGACCGAGGGATCCGTCGACCTCTGCAAGCTCGCAGGACTCAAGCCCGCGGCCGCGATCATCGAGATCGTGCTCGAGAGCGGCGAGATGGCGCGCGTGCCCGACCTCGAGAAGATCTGCGCGCAGCACGGGCTCAAGATGTGCTCGGTCGAGCAGATCATCGAGTACCGCCTCGCGCGCGAGACGCTGGTCAAGCGCGTCGAGCCCGCGGCGGGCGCGCGCATCGAGACGCCGGAAGGCGTGTTCACGCTGATCGCCTACGAAAGCGCGGTCGATCCCGTGCCGCATCTCGTGCTTTCGTGCGGCGGCGTCGGCGTGCCAGACGCGCACGGCCGCGTGCCTGCCATCGACGATGCGGTGCTCGTGCGCATGCATCGCCGCGATCTGCTCGGCGACATCTTCGGCATCAAGTCTGCGGTAGGCGCTGCGAGCTCGGGCGACGACCTGCGCGCGTCGATGCGCGCGATCCAGCGCGAAGGCCGCGGCGCGATCGTGTACCTGCGGCCTGAGGGCGCGGGCGAGGACTTCTTCGCGCGACTCCAGCAGATCCGCAGGCCTGGCGACGATGTGAATTCGCCCGACCTCACGCGCACCGAAGGCGTCGGCGCGCGCGCGCAGCCGATGGACAGCCGCGAGTTCGGCGTGGGCGGCCAGATCCTGCGCGATCTCGGGCTTTCGCGACTGCGCGTGCTCACGAACCATCCGCGGAAGGTGATGCCGGGATTGCACGGCTTCGGCCTGGAGATCGTCGAGCAGGTTGCGCTTGTTTGAGCGGTCGCCGCTGCGGCGGCTCCCTCTGGTGTCGGCTCGCCGTGAGCGTCTGCTCAACGTGAATGCCCGCTCATTGTGAATGCCCGCAGACGGAAGTCTGCGGCACGCCGCACGTGGAAGTCACATCCGCACGCAACCCGTTCCGCAGATTCCGGCTTCGCCTGCATCTGCGGGCACTCGTGGTTTGAGCGTTTGAGCGGTCGCGACTCACTTCGCTTTCGCTCGCTCTTGGCGAACTCACTCGGGCTTGCGCCACGGGCGCACGTCGATCGTCCATTCCTTGGGATCGGGCGATGGGATCTCGAGCAGCTTGCGGTCGTCGTCGCTGACCTCGCCGTTCACGACGGGCTTGGTGATGCGCGCGACGCTGCGGTTGCCGCTCTTCTCGCGGATCACGACGCCGGTCGGCGCGAGGCTCGTGCGGTCGTAGAACAGTTCGATCGCCGCGGTTTCCTTCGCCATCGGCGTGCCGGCCTTGGGTACGAGCTTGAGGCCCGCGACATTGCGCATCGAGCCAAGCAGCGGAATGTCGAGCGGGATCTCGGTCTCCGTCACGTCGAAACGCGCGAGGACCTCTGCCTTCTTCTGGCCGATCGGGATCGGGATCGGGCCTTCGCCGAGCGCGAGCGGATCGAAGCTCTCGCCAGGCGCGACGATCTGCCGCTTGGTGAAGCTCTTGTTGCGGAAGTCCTGCTCGCAGAGCCAGCCGTCGGCGTAGATCCAATGGTCGATCGCGCGGTCGGCGCGGCCCGAGCCGTCGATGAACTCCTCGAATTGGATGGTGAACCGCCGCTTGCCGCCGGACTTGTCGAGCACGAGGCGGCCGAAGCGACGCTCGGTTTCCTCGAGCAGCGCGTCGTACTTCTCGAGCGAAAGCGAGCCGCTCATCGATTCGATGGTCGTGCCGGACTTCTCGAGTGCTTCGAGGAACTCCTCGACGCGCGCGCGGGCAGGATCGGGCTTGGCGACCTCAGGCTTTGCAGCTTCGGGTTTCAGAGCCGGCGGCGTCGCCTGCGCGGGCGCAGCGGGTTCGGTCGGCGGGGCGATCGCGAGCGAGAGCGAAAGGGCGAGCGAAGAGACGAGCGAGATCATGCGGCGAGGACGGTAGCCGAGGTCGCGCGATTCCGCGGTGCGCAGCGACTCGAATCATCGCAAGTGCTACGCTCCATCCATGGCGCGTTTCCGCCCGGTCCTCCAAGCATCGCTGCTTGCAATGGTCTTGCTTTCAGGACCAGCGCGCGCGCAGGATGGCGCGCCGCCCGAGACGCTCGTGCCCGACGCCGTCGCGCCGTCGGCCGCCGTGCTCGAGACCGTCACCGCGGACTACCTGACCGACGAGGAACGCAAGGATTTCCGCGTCCTCCACACGATCTTCGACGACCTTGACCTCGATACGCCGGCGCGGCGCGCGTTTGTCGCGCTTGAGCGCTGGCGGCTCGACGACCCGTCGCTCGCCGATCCGTCGGTCGAGCGGTGGATGCGCGCGGAGGCGCTGCTCCGCGCGGGGAAGTACACCGAAGTCGTCGTCGCCACCGAATCGGCCACCGATCTGCGCCTGCTCTCGCGCCGTGCGGCCGCGCTCGCTGCGCTCGGAAAGCGCGATGAAGCAGCGAAGATCGCCGCCTCCGACGCCGCGCGCGCCGCGCTCCGCACCAGCACGAACATCGAGGAAATCCTCGCCGCCGTCGATCTCGGCGCGCTGCGCATCCGCCTCGACGCGACGGCCGCCGACGAGTACCGCTCGCTGCTTGCCACGCTTGCCCGCGCGCGCGAGCAGATCGATCGCCTCGACGCACGCATTCGTGTGCGCGAGGCGCGGCTCCTCGCCGATCGCGGGGCGATGTCCGACGCGCTGCACGCGCTCGACGAGGCGCTGTCGCTTTCGCCGCGCAACGCCGACGCGTGGCGCCTCGCGGGCGAACTCGCGCTTGCGCGCTTCGAGTTCACGGGCGCGACCAACGCGGCGACCGCGCTGCGCAGGCTTGATCCCGACCATCCGTTCGCGGCGTTTCTCGACGTGCGCAGCGCGCTCATGCAGCACGACCCCGACACGGCGGAGGAAGCGCTCGACGTAGTGTTCGCCCGCGGAGACGTGCCCGCGGAGGCGCTCGCGTGGCGCGCGTCGCTGGAGGCCGCGCGCTTTCTGTTTGACGCGATGCGCAAGACGCTCGCCGAGGCCGAC
>Ga0114981_10001563_pt1 | contig 14935 bp, 13 predicted proteins | sample S_140806_MF_Meta_FD_87028 | JGI IMG/M metagenome (GOLD analysis project Ga0114981, IMG submission 87028) | Freshwater microbial communities from Lake Simoncouche, Canada to study carbon cycling - S_140806_MF_MetaG | ecosystem: Environmental > Aquatic > Freshwater > Lake | place: Lake...
CATTGAACTAATCTCTATCGGAATCACTGTCATGGCCCGATGGGGATTGTCTTTAACACACTTCTGTAGTTGCTTGAGTACAGTGAGTCCATGTGTGTCTGGCTGCTTCTCCATTACTAGGATATAGTGACAGGGCTTTAGTCCCTTTAGGGGGCCCTTAATCCCTGCCATGAAAGAGAGCATCCTGAGCCCGCTTCTGAGCCTCTTCGTGCTGGGAAAACTCCTCACGATTCTTTTTACAGAAGAGCATAAAACTCTGTAAATCAGAAAAGATTTCGGCCGGAAGTTTGGAGGCATCGAAAAAAACGCCATTACTGTTTTGACTGTACTCGGCTTTTTTGGCCTTAAGAAGTTTGTAGATCTCTTCCATTTCATTTTGGGTAAGAAGTTTGATCTCATCGGCAAACAGTTTTCTCTGTTCATATTCCTCCTGAGTTAAAGATGCGGCGGATGCACTCATTCTATTCTTTAGATTGTTCGTCTTACACTGCCGTTTCCGCAGCGTCCTCAGGAATGTTCTCTACGGATAGTTCCTCTTCCTCCTCTTCCTGCTCCTGCTCCTTCTCCTCTTCCTGCTCCTTCTCCTCTTCCTGCTCCTTCTCCTCTTCCTGCTCCTTCTCCTGCTCCTCCTCTTCCTCCTGCTCCTTCTCCTCCTCCTCTTCCTGTTCCCCTACCTCTTCAGAAATAGCATCTTCAGCTTCAACGATAGGAGCAAGGCCCTTTCCAGCAGAGGAAATGAACATTCCCACGCTAAGAATATAAGGATCATTAATCTGAAACCTCGATTTCTTAATCTGAACCTTAACCCGCTCACCAATCTCGACCTGCTCAAAGTTCTCATCGCCAATATGGAGATCCCTTGGCACAATCACACGAATCGCCTCTGACTCAGACTCCCCCTCTTTTACAGAATATGAGACATACATACCCATCTTGTTTTTTCTGATAACCACGCCATCAACTAGCTCACCCTCTGAAGGGTTGATAACCTCCGCTTCTGCCTGAATATAATACAGAATACTTCCTGTAAAGCGCCCTCGCTCCATGGTGCCCATAGAGCGACTAAGAACAGTTAGCGTTCCAGAAATAACATACCCATGCCGAGAACATTTTCCCTCAAGCTTTGCCTGAAGCTTATCCTTTAGTAAATCATCAAAGGATGTAATATCATGGCACAAATCTTTTGGTGTCAGCGCAACCTGTTCCTCGAAAAGAGCTGTATACTTCATGCTGCACTCCTATTCTATAGTGGGTTTGTCAATTTTAAGCTGTTTACGCAGAGCATTAGATCCATAGTCATTTCATACGGGCACGTGTAGAAAAATTTGACACTGTAGTCAGCAATACTTGCTCACACCAATGCAAAAGGTAGTTGCTATAAAGTTTCTTAAAGTCGAATGGTCTCCTAAAGATAGCAGGGACGAGCGGTCTATACAACTAGCGTTTGATACCGCCCTTTCTCAGTTAGAGTCCAAAATTTCAGTGTATCTTAAAAATGGATGGGCAATGAAAGGTGAAGTGTCCTATCCACAATATATAGTGCCAGATTCATCTCACTATGTAAAGCACCATTTGGTCCAGACAATGGTAAGATATGAAGAATCGAAAGTAGAAGATTTGCTTAAGCTATAATCTTGCTATTAGTCTAAATCTTTTGTACTGCGCCCTTGTGCCCCGATTTGAATGCGGCCACAGGTCTCAAAAAGTAGCGCCTCCTTGGTTCTGTGCGACTCTTCATAATATCCATCCAGCGCAAGATAATGTTTTTGAGTGCGCAGGCTCGTACAGCATTTTCAAATGTTCTTCCAGGGCGCCGAGTCTGAACCACAACGGCCTTACCCGCTGCTTTTGCGGCTTCCTTCTCCATCTTCTTTTTTGCCTTTTCATCAAGGATATCATCGGTTAAAATGAATCTTGGAAATCCCTCATCGGCCAGCATATCTGAAATACGTTTTAACATTGTTATATGAAATGAAATCGTACTAATAATGGCACATTCTCCCCCCTTTTCCAACTTTCCTCCAGGGGGTGGGGGTGAGCTTGTCTTGAAGATAAGACGCCGTTCTTTTGCCTTTGGTACATTAAAGCCATACAAGGCTCCAGTTGTATCTGTATTCACAGCAAGTGTTCGCAAGGGATCCAGAGGATTGAGTTCAAACTCTTTCCTCACTGCTTCAGCGCAGGCTACTGTCCCGCACATGTATTTAAGTACTCCCGTAATGGAATCGACGAATCGGAATGCGGTCACCCCATCTTTTGTTACGATCTGTTCTTTAGCCGCATTCAATGCGCTGGGATCTCCTGATTGAATCAACTGAAGCTGCTCACTTGGACGAAGACTTTCATCCCAGATAAACTCCAAGAGTGTTTCTGCGAGTCCATTTAAATATGCGGCTTTTTGTTCGGGTGAATACTCCTTACTCATCTGCATATGTTCGTATAACCAGCTAACCATAGTAAGCCAAGCCTTCTCTCGTGCTTGTTCGTCGCCTACATAGCGTGTAGCAACAGAGGCTAAGACTGTGGCGGGAATATTATCAACGAAAGATTTCCCTGTTGAAATGGCTGCCGCCCAGTTCGAAATAGAACGCCAATATTCCTGTATGGTGCCTGGCACTGGCTCTGCTGGGGCTGTGGTTGCTTTTTCTTTTGCTTCGCCTTCTCCTTCGGCTGCTTCTTCTGCTGCTTCTGCTTCTGCTGCTGCTTCTGCTTCTGCTTTTGGTGCCGCTGCTGGTGCTGCTACTACTGCTGGAATAACTGGTTTTCTCTGTAGGGTGATTGCAGCAGGGTCAAACGCATCTCGCTTAACTGGCACATCGGCTACACGCAAGGCAAGGGGGACACGAATATCGGCCAGATAATCTGGTTGAAACATAAAATAGTTATTGCGATACACGATATATCCTTCTGCTGCACCAACCCGAACACGGAAAGAGCGATTTCCGACGATATCCGATAAAAGCCCTGAAATGGCTCTCTGAGGAACTCCAGACATTGCATCCAAAATCTCATCGAGTTGAAACTGGGGCTGTTTCTCTACCTCAAAGATGTGTCGTATGGCAGATTTAAGCTGCGTCTCCCTCCATTTTACCGCATATTCATCATAGGTACTCAAATCTACCGGGCCCTCGCCAACCGCAATAGGTTTCGCACACGTATATTCGCACGTTTCAATCCAGTCACAGAGATTCGAATAGGGGGTATCGTTTACATTGACTTCCTCTCGTTGAACTCCCTGTGAATCTATATGCGACTGCGTGGAGAGCCCTGTAACAATAATAGCTTCTCGGTTGAGATTACAGTCTAGCGCATAGCGCTTCAATACACGTGTCACCCGCCCAACTTCAATCGCCTTTATCATTGCCTTTCTGTACATATAGAGATCCGCCGTTTCGGTATCGTCAGCAAACGTATTGACAAGAAGATATGTTGTACAGTTTCGCTGTTCCTCTGGAAGCAATATATGTGAGCATGTACGAATACCACGCCCAAGGACCTGTTCCATCTTATTCAAATGAAACCAGCTATCAAAGATATAAATCTCTCGAATAAATCGGAAATCCACACCTTCTGAGGCCACCTGTGAACCAATAATGATTTTCACATCTCGACCATCAACGTTTGTCCTGGCTCGTGAAGCCTGAATTGCGACCGGATTATTCTGAGATATATTTCCACGCCCAGTAATCAATATATATTTCGCAGGAACGAATTTATGGTCAGAACCTGCGTGCATCTTTTGCCGCTTTGAGCACAAGGCGCACTGTAGACCTTCACCCGTCTGTGCGCCATTTGTAAGGAGAGGACGTCTATCTCCCCATGGCGTGTATCCATTTGCCTCTAAGGCAAGAGCCAGAGGTAACGCCCCCGATTTAATGAATCGACTATAGATAAACAGGACGCCTTTTGCTGTCCGTGCCCTCTCTAAGACAAACTTTGCCTTTGGTGACACCGTGCCAAGGGCTGAACTAAGAAGCCAGGTCGGCGGGCCATTCTGAGCAGTGAACTGGGACGGCCCCCCTGAACCAATATCTTTAAAGCATTCGTCGAAGCCAGCATCACGAATCGCAGGACCATCTACTCCTGGAAACAACCAGTTTCCAGATTGTACCATTTCATCTATACTGCCCACGCTTAGCCCCCCCGCTTCAACGACATCCTGTGAAATCTGTCTGTAGGTAGTCATAGACTCGCCTTCAAACTGTACAGGAACAAATGGCATACGTAACATGCGCTTTGCGGCTTCTGGGGAAATAGGGTCGCCGGTTGGCGTTGTCGCCGCCCACTGGGCGAGAACTGGCGTTCCTTGAGGGGGGAGACGGACAGGGAACGAAAGAGGATTCTCACCACGCATAAAACTCACGTATGCATTTGCGGCTGAACCCAGCAACTCTTCACCCGATTTACGCCCATTTATCGCAGGTTTGAATCGCCCATCAGGTAAGAAAATATCCTTCTGGGAAAGAACAATGCGCTTATCATTTGTCAACAGAAGTTTCAATAAGAACACGATTTCAAGGTAAGAGTTGTACATAGGGGTACCAGTTAACAGGACCAACTTCATTCCTTCAGCGGACTCCAGAACTTTTAATAGGCTGGGAGTAAGTTTCTTGCCGGCCTGAGTTTCGGTTAACTCCATATCACCCCCAGGATTATCTGCGTCATCGTCGACGGCTCCAGGGGTATCACGCAGATTATGTGCCTCGTCAATAATGACTAGGCGGCCACTAAACTCTCGACGCAGAAGACGAATAGAACGTGCCCGTGTCGCAGCCTCGTCGAGCGTCCTAGGAATATTCTTCAAAATATCTTCAATCATCCGATGAAACTGAATGTACCCAAGAAAGGTGTATCGGCTCTGTATGGATTGATTTACTCGGCGCACAATAGTGGGCTTTTCTCGCTCGAACTCAGTAGATGTTCTCTTCAAATAGCTGTTGCCTGTGCAGCCATTTGCCGTATTTACACCCGACTCGGAGATTTTCAGCGCCTCGTCGTCAAAAATCGTTCTGCGAAATCCGGGCTGAATGTTTCTTGGCGCAACAATAATGACAGAGCGTCTCGGATATGCACGTAAATAGTTTTCAGCCACTGTGATGGCTGCGCAGGTTTTACCTACCCCTACACCATGGTATAAGAGAGCAGATTGATACGGGCATTGAGGCGACATAAATCGGCCTATAAATCGCTGAACAGGGGTCAGCTCAAACTCCTTATCGGGATCGCACGGATTCACATCATTCTCCATTTGCGTTGCAATACTCTCCTGCTTATTTTCAGCAAACTCCTGCTTTCTCATGATTTTCTCGGCAAAACGAGGATCCTCAATGTCTGGATATAAGCCACCCTCCGTCTCCCATTCATCAACCGCATCCATAACCTTTGGATACAGCCCTCGTGATTCCATTTGCGCTAACAGGCCATCCCGTTCAGCAAAGGACAACTCATAACTGTTCCACTTACGCAGAATATCTTCGTTAAGTGCAACCGTATCTTCACCAACCGACTCCATCTATGATACACCTAGGATATTAAACCGCTATTCTAGCGCCACACCCACTTGAAGGGCGCAAAACTTCTGTAGGATATTATTAACCCGGAGCAATACGTCCCGTTTTTCAGGATTCTCAGTGCGGATAAGAGACATTGCCTTATCGAAAGAGCACCACTGAATATCACCCACTTCACGCTTAATATGCTCATTTGTCTTTGACGCCAACTCCACACTCTCTTCTCCAATACCCTGCGACGTGTATGCGATATAATATTTATGACAATATTGAATCCCATTTGAACCAGTAAAGACTTCTGTAACTGGATCCATATTATCAATAGTGACAATATCTGCGGATTTAATATTGGTTTCCTCCCAGGTTTCACGTAGCGCACACGCATGCTCCGTCTCATTGATATTTTTCCGCCCTTTTGGAAATCCCCATTCAGGAGTATCAAACAGTGTGTTCGACTCTTTAATCAGCGTGTCAAGCGAGGGAGTTCCACTGCGGAGCGCATCCAGTTTCTGCCGCCCTTGCTCCTTTTCATGACGATATGTGTTTTGCGCATCTCTCGTGGGCCCCCAAAGGTTTTCCCAGAGTTCATCATAGGGCACTGTAAGAAGTTTCTGCCGCTCCGCTGCTGTCATTCCAGATATAGTGTGTTTAATATAGTCGAGTTCAGTCAACTTGTATTTGCCCCGAATTATCTCAATAAACGCAATACTATCCTTTCGCTGAATAAGCAAATACTCGATCCCCGCTGATTCAAATCCAGTTATACATCCTTTCTCTGATTGGAGTACGGCGGCCTGATTCCACCCTTTCTTACATCGAAACAGTATTATTCCATAACTTGTCACTGGCTTCGTACAGTGTTTCGCTGTGTGCCCTGCTCCCGAACAGTTTGTACAGGATATTCCCGAAAAAAAACTGCCTGATTTTCTATAAAATGGTAACATACTATCCGTTCGGATCGCTACAGTCTTTAGTGTGCTGCGTTTAGGCATTGTAAAAATGAACTATAAGGTCAATAGAAGGAACAGAATGAGACTTCCACCTTCTGTATGGGGACCATTTTTCTGGCACACTATGCATATTACTGCGCTATCATTTCCCGAAAAACCCACATATGCACATAAGCGTGCTGCGAAAGACTTTTTTGAGAGTCTTGCGCAGCTTATTCCGTGCCCAAAATGCAGGGAGCACTACACGACCCATCTACAGAAGTTTCCAATCTCCCCGCATCTTGATCGACGAGAGGATCTCTTTCGGTGGACAGTGAATGTCCATAATGCCGTGAACAAGAGTCTGGATAAACCCATCATCTCTGAGAAAGAGTCGATTATGTTTTATGCACGTATTGGGACACGGGGAACTTCACCAGTGATTAATCAAGCAGATTTGGATGAGACTGATATGCGGTCTATGGTAAAAGGGGGTCTTATCGGAGGAGGCGTAGTGTTTTTCGCCGGCGCCCTACTGTGGTGGACAACAAAGGGGGAGAAGATTCTCTAAGCTATAGTAGATGCTCGCTTTCGCAAATGGCGGGGCGGCCGCTAAAAAACGGGGCCTATCCAGAAAAAACACTCATTCTGAGAAAGTCTACAAGCCCGAAATCTATGAGGGCTTACAGATTCCTTCAACACCGGCAAAAGCCATTGCATTAAAGGTAAGAGAAGTTGTTGTGGAACCCGTGATGACGAACGACGAGATAAAGGGGCGGGAGGGCACGTACTTCACGGACAAGGAAGTGAAGGAGATTTTCGATGAGGATGTAGATGTCTATGGTAAGGAGAATGGTGAGAAGAAGTTGCTGGCGAGGTTTCGGAAACACGTGCTTCCCAATGACCTGATTAAGACAGGTTGGGAGGCCTATTATCAGACAGCAGCGGCCTCGAGAAACAGGGGCGCAGCAGCAGGCCCAATCAAGGCTGATTCGAACTACTGGAAAAAGAGGAACCCTACGGATATTAACAAATGGTCCGCACGGTACACGATTGGAGGAAAACTGTCTAAGATGCGCGTGAACAATAACGTCTTTAGTTCCGTACTCGGCTACTTTGAACAAACTCCCTTTATGAAGCTGCCCTGTCGCCTAACATCTTACACACAAAAGTATTTCCATCAGTACAAGCATGGCATCCCCTTTATTCAGGCGATTGACCACGCATTTAAAAAGCTCATTCCGGGTCCGCATGCGAAGCAGCTAGCTGCCGCATCTCAGAAAAAGATGTACAAGGTCGCAGATACTGCTTTTTCTTCTATTACGATTAATCGCAACTTTCAGACAGCGCTTCACATGGATGATGGGGATTTTAGGGAAGGCTACGGTAATCTTTCCGTGATTGAGCGGGGCAAATACTCGGGGGGCGCCACCTTATTCCCCCGATTTGGGGTTGGCTTCAATGTGCGCACGGGCGATTTTCTTGCGATGGACGTCCACGAATGGCATTGTAATACGGAACTGGTTGAGAATGCCGAGGATAAGGCATTCAATAAAAAGCTGCCTAAGATTCATCATGACGATGCGGGCACCGGCACCATGGGCGGTGAGAAACCATTCACTCGGATTTCCTTTGTCTGCTATTTGCGAGAGAAGATTCGTGGATGTAAGCCGGCCGAGACACAGGCCTATTACTCCCGCATCCAGTTTCATCCTGAGAAAGGAGATATGAAAGAGCGGGGAAAGACTAGAAAGGCAGCAAAGTAAAGGAGTCTTGCTGCGTAGTTGCGAACTTGTGTTAAACTAAGCGCACCCTAGGGCCTGCACTTATTTTAGCACAACACGGTAGACGGTATGAGTGGTTATAATAGCTTTTATTCTACTTCTCAAAGTACCATGGCGATGTCAATCTTCGGGTTCCTGTATTATAGTTCGCTCAGCATATTAATCATCTTTTTGATTCTCGTTTTCGTTCATTATACCATCTTTCCTATCTTTGCATTAACCGCAAACGATCCTGGCATTATTATCATCTCAGGAACAGGCGATAGAGAAATGGCATACAAGAACAATGATGCTACTCCTGCGAATCAACGAAATAAAACGATTCCTAGGACAACCCTACCTGATATTTGTAACTATACCATCGGTGTTGATGTTAAAATAGACCCTTCCACGCAGACAAATATGCAGAGGTATCCTATTGCGATTCTTTATAGGGATACTGCGCCAGTCACAAGCTATGCTTCTGCGACCACGACAAAACTGAGTGATGTGTATCAAAACACGAATCTTATTGTGTGGGCAGATGGAGTGAGTAAAGAAATTCAGGTAACTGTAGTCACAGCGAGTGGAGAAAAATCAATGTCTGCGATGATACGTCCTGATTCCAAGACAACATGGTTTCGTTTAACTATTGTAATGGCTGACTCGTTTGTGGAAGTCTATATGAATGGATCCCTGAAATCGACAATAAATGTGCCAGGTAGTCTCAAACAAATCACGGGCACAGATTTTTTTCCACCTGTGATAGCACCTGATATAGGGGGAATCACTATCGCAAACATGTCCATGTGGCCGAGACTTCTGTCATCAAAAGAGATTCGAGTCTATGAGTCCGCACCAATGAGCTCTGCTTAGGCCAAGTAGGGAAGATATTCTTCCATATCGTTAGATATGGAAGGGGGGATATGGTTATTATTTTTAACAGCTATTGTATTAGCCTCAGTAGTTGTATTTTATTTTTCCCCCAAATATGTTCCTAAACTCAATGCGAGCGCTGTTGGCCCCTTTGATTTAAATCAGAAACCTCTTGAAATTATTAATAGGCAGGGAACGACCCCCTTTACAAATGGATCTGCCGGTACATTTTCAGCCTTTGTCTTCTTAAGTCAGGCAAATCGTACGGCAACATATTCTTCCTGTGGCGCATCTGGTGGATCATCCTGTGAAAATGGTGAATACTCTATCTGTATTTGCGGGACGACTGTTGGGACGAATACGAACTCGAGCGACTGCACGAACTGTGTTCATACAGGGTACAAACAGGTGTTTAATATTGGTGGTGTAGTATTTCTGGAGGTTCTTGTTGTCCCGGATGCAAGTCGTCAGCGAAAAGCCGCAGTACAGATGGTTGTTAAAACACAGGATGCGACTAAGACGTATTCCGAATCTATGGTACTGCCCGCATTAGATGTACAAAAATGGACCTATGTGACACTAAGCAGGGAGGGGCGCCGGTTCGATGTATTTTATAATGATACCTTGATTTTGTCAAAAAGTACCCAATATCCAATATATCCCATGGGTGCTCTTTCGGCCACTACCTCCGGTTCTCTTGGTCTAGAAGGTCAGCTGATTATTGCTAATGTCTATAACTATCGCCTCTCGAGTAAAGATGTGGCAGACAAATACGCCCAATATGCCGATACTCGTGGAAGACCATTTTTCAACGATTCAGAGAATCCAATGAGTTTAGACCGTGTGGGTGGGATTGTTCCAAACTACACTTCGACCATCTTTAGTGGATTGACCTCCTACATTCCCTATATAAATCTATGTCCACCCGAAGGCTGTATAGCTAGTCCATCGATACGACCGGCAAATCCCCTATATGAGTGGTCAACACCTTACGCATAATGGCAAGTTTTATTTTTGACGATACTATAGAAATGGCTGATAGGGGCTATAATGCGCCAGATGGTGGGTCAAGCATCTTTTCGATCATAAATATTCTTTTTGTAATCGTTGGGCTCTTGTTAATATACTATTTATACCGATTTTTAAACACGTCTGCGTATTCTAGCAGTACTGTACTGATTCCTTCTCAGCGGGCTGGAAATGATCCTCCAGCGACTCTACCTCCCTTTCCAAAACCGTATGAGGGAGGAGACTATTCTGTAAATACGTGGATATACTTGAACAGTTTGAATACAAATAATAAGCGGAAGCATGTGCTTGAGATTAAGGGGGTACATTTTTCTACATTGCTTATTGCAATAGGCGCATTCAAGAACTCACTTGTTGTACGAACACAGTTTACCGACCCTACGGAGAGTTTCGAGAATCCTGTTAGCGACTATACAAGTGCGATTGTGAATCGTGTGAAGAGTGTGATGAATAATGCGAGGGAGGGATTTCAGACTTCCACTAGCGGCACTAGTGGCACTGGTGACACGGGTACGAGTGGTACTGGTGGTACAGGCACGGGTACGAGTGGTACTGGTGGTACAGGGACTGGTACTCGTGGTACTGGTGGTACAGGCACTGGCACTGGTACTGGTACTCGTGGTACAGGCAGTGGCAGCGGCAGTGGCAGCGGCAGTGGAAGCAGGATAACCAGAACCACAACCATAACCACCACCTCGAACTCGACTGATAAGCCTGGCACACTGAGTAAGGCGGCCGTTAATGGCATGTTTCTGCCCATGGCGGCCGATGATTCTCTTCTAAACGGAACACCTCTTCAATGTGATATTCCCGAAATCGACCTTCAGCGCTGGACGATGGTAACCGTTGTTCTTTCAGGCAAGACGGTTGATGTATACATTGATGGAAAACTCATCCGCTCCTGTATCACACCATCCTATTTTAAAGTGGATCCTACTGAGGATGCGACTATTAGTATAACTGAACGTGGCGGCTTCGACGGCTATATAGGAAATACCACCGTAGGCAGTTATAGCATGAATCCCGATGAAATCTACAAAACATATCTTTCTGGACCGAATGGAGTAAGCTTGGATCTCTTTTCCTGGATAATCTCTATTTTTAAGGGGGCGAAACTAAGTTAACCTTAATTCGCTAATGGCAGGCCAAAACAACTCAAGCCTTAAAGGGTCGAGTTATTTTGGCACAACACGGTAGTAGGAATGAGTTATGCAGGTCAATACGGAATGGCAACAGGAGGCAATGATTCTTCCGGTCAGATTATAGGTGGACTTGGAATCGTAGCATTAATCTTTATTGTTGCATTAACTGGTGAAGTTATATATAAAAGTATCTATGATGCACGAAGCCGCTATCAAACCATTCTCGACTACACGGCGAACTCTCAAGATTCTAGTGTTACGATCCACCAGGACGCATCTAAATATGCTGATGCGAAGCCAATCGGACTATCAGTAAATGAACGCACGGGCATTGAGTTTGCCTATTCGTTCTATATTTATGTTCTCCCTGCAACATTCGCCCCTGATAATCAGGATAAATTCAGGCACGTCTTTCATAAAGGATATGGATTTCCCTGGCCTCTTATGGGGCCTGGGGTGTTCATGAATGCGACAGATAATACAATGAGAGTCGTCATGAACACCTACAAAAATCCGTACACCTACGCTGATGTTACAAACTTTCCTATCCAAAAGTGGGTTCACGTTGTCTTAAACTGCTATAAAAATGGCCTGGACATTTTTATCAATGGAGAGCTTGCGACGAGAATCCCATTTACAGACACACTTCCGTACCAGAACTTTCAAGATATCGTTATGTTTTCAAATGTTCCTGTAGAACTTACTGGCGCACGGGCCCCGCCTGTGTTGGGGTCCGAGACTCTTCGCATCGCAGGGAGTTTTTCTGGAAATCTCTCAAATCTTATCTATACCCGGTACGCCTTATCTGTAACTGAGATACAGAACTTAATGAGTAGAGGGCCATCAACAAAAACAAATACGAAGGTCATGCAGCGCCCTCCCTATTTGGCAGATGACTGGTGGGCTCATCAACAGTTGGCTCGTTAAGACTCGCATCCATGTACCGTCAAGTGCCTATTTCATAGGGTCTTACGTAAGTACCTTAACATATAATCTCTTGTCTTCCAGTAAGGATTTGCCTATGGCAGGAGGAGGTTTATATGCTCTTGTTGCATACGGGACGCAGAATGTTATCTTAAGCGGAAATCCGCAGATGACATATTTTTATAAGGTGTTTAAGCGATATTCCCATTTTGCAATGGAAAATATTACGATTGCACTGGAAGGGCCGAATGAGCCTGGGTTCGACACAACAGTAGATCTCCGGGCAAAGATTCCACGGTATGGAGATCTCTTGTCAGATCTTGTCTTTTCTTTCCATATTCCCGATATTTATAGTAAATATGTTCCTCCAAACTCGAAGCAAATCGGAGGCGATGATGCGAATCCTATTTACCGTGTGTCACAATACGAGTTTCAATGGGTTCGGTATCTTGGCGCAGCGATACTAAACAAGGTAAGTTTTTCGATTGGAGGGCAGAGGATTCAGGAGTTTGATGGTGCCTATCTATTGGCTGCTGCGGAACTTGACCATGACCAGGATTCCTTTCAAAAGTGGAGGATACTGGTGGGAGACACTGATGCACTAATCTCTCCTGGGACAAGTGAATATGCGTCCTATAGTCCGGTGACAACACTGTATTCTGGATACCCAAATGTGGTACGAAACACTTCTGCGCCAGGGGCGCAGACAAATCGCCCCTCTATTTTCGGGCGTGATATTCATGTCCCCTTATCTTTCTTTTTTTCCGATGCCTTCTCTAAAGCTCTTCCCTTGGTTGGTCTACAGTATCATGAATGTGAAGTTCGAATCACATTGAATCCGATTTCACAACTCTATACCATTCTAGACAACTACGGACATCGTGTAAATCCAGGATGGCAAGTTGCGACGCCTCTGGCAACTGCGCTCAATAATATGCCATTGTATACTTCAGCATCAGATATTTCAGGAAACATTCGCTATTTTCTTACAGATATTGGATTTAGTGTACCAAGTCTTGACACCTGGTCCACATTTTATCCGAGACTTCAAGCGAACTTCATCTATCTTCCACGAGAGGAACAGATTATCTTTGCCACGAGGCCATTGTCTTATCTTATTAAACAAGTCACGGGGTTTCCAAACTATGGACAAACCACCCGCAGTGTGCTTGATTTACAAGCCCATAATCCGCTCACACGAATGATTTTTATCCAGCGTCGTTCAGATAGTAGGTATAGAAATGATTTTGCGAACTTTACAAACTGGTATACCTATCCGGAGTATCCATTTACCGTAACACCTGGTGTGACGGGTATCAGCTATTCCGGTTTACTGTTAGCAGGAATGCAGCAAGAGATGATCCGCAGTATTCATGTACTCTGTGATGGAAATGAGATTCAAGAGACGAAGAATGTCGATTTTTTCACCACATATTCCCCGTACAAGTATGCGAAGGGTATTGGTCAGCTGGGCCTTCCCTTGTATTCGTTTCAGCTCGAAAACTCGCCGGTACAACCCTCGGGATCTTTGAATGCGAGTCGTATTCGTAACTTTCAGATTGATATGGATTTCTGGCCGTTGCCTGTAAATACTAGCTATACGTATGACATTGACATATATGTAGAGAATATTAACTTCCTCGAGATTGTTTCTGGCATGGGGGGGCTCAAGTATGCGCTATAAGCCTACAGGCGAGCAAGCCTACAGGCGAGCAAGCCTACAGGCCAGTAAGCCTACAGGCGAGCAAGCCTACAGGCGAGCAAGCCTACAGGCGAGCAAGCTCCTTGGGCCAGTTAACCTCAATATGGGGCTTTAAGAGCTCCTTGGCGCCTTTTAGCACACGAGCAGTGCTTGGGTCCTTGTTTAACAGGGTCGCAAGTTCCTCTTCATCGGCAACAACAAAGCAGTTTTTGCCATCCTCAAACTCCGTCTTGGAGCCTGTAACCCATTTCGCATTGATAACAAGGGCGCAGCCCTGGTACATGGCCTCCAAGAACGTGTACTGTGAGCCACCACCGTCGTTTTTAATCACGCTCATATCTACAACATATTTAGCGTCGGAGAGAATCTCATCGAGATCCTCAAAACTCTTCTCAAAAGGCCCTTTATAGAAGCGCTTGAAGCCGAGATCATTCAGCTTGAAAAAGACATATTGCCGATTGATGGCACCGTAAATATCAATAGGGTCTTTGAGCTGCTTATTTGCCTTCAAGAGAATATCCGTATGCTTGTCAAAGTCAATACGGGAGATGCTCACGGCGCCTCCAGGCGATTTGGTCTTTGTAAAGGGATATTCATAAAAGGGATGGATGACAAATTTACTTTTGATTCCGAACTGGTCCTTGAGAAAGGCCTTGACCGATTCTCGGATGGTGATGACCTTGAACCGGGCCAGGTTTCGGAGGACCGGTTCCTTTCCCTTTCCAGAGACTTCTGTAGGATCGTGGATGACAATCATGGTGCCGTCAGGCATTTTGTCCAAGAACTCGTAATATGTCTTATCGATGGCTGTGATAAGAATCCTTCCTTTGGGGAGGTCGTTTGGTGCACGATTTTGGTACTTGACTCCGTAGCCATAGTCCCGCTGTTTCTCTTCAGTCTTTGAGCCGATTTTATAGAGTGGTAGGGAGTATTTTAAGGACAGATGGGCGGTAAAGGAGACCCAGCCTCCGTAGATAGGGCGGGCCATGTAAATAAGTTGTATCATCAAGAGCTCTGCTAGGAGCTGGGAAAGCGATTCCCGGAAAAAGCGTACCGAAAA
>Ga0114981_10001564_pt1 | contig 14921 bp, 8 predicted proteins | sample S_140806_MF_Meta_FD_87028 | JGI IMG/M metagenome (GOLD analysis project Ga0114981, IMG submission 87028) | Freshwater microbial communities from Lake Simoncouche, Canada to study carbon cycling - S_140806_MF_MetaG | ecosystem: Environmental > Aquatic > Freshwater > Lake | place: Lake...
ATCGATGGTGCTCCAGGTCTTCTAGATACACTAAATGAACTTGCAGCAGCCGTTGGCGACGATGCAAACTTTTTCTCTACAGTAACAACAAATATTGCAACTGCTAAGTCACAGGCTATCTCAACAGCATCATCAGATGCTACTACAAAGGCTAATACTGCTAAGTCAGAAGCAATCTCAACTGCTGCATCAGATGCTACTACAAAGGCTAATACTGCTAAGTCTGGAGCAGAAACAACAGCAGCAACCGCTCTTGCTTCACATGAAGCAGACACAACAAATATTCACGGAATTGCTGATACTTCAGCACTTGCTACAAAAACATATGCAGATTCAGCAGTATCAACTGCAGTATCAGGACTTACAAAGTCTTCAGTAGGACTTTCAAATGTTGATAATACATCAGATTTAAACAAGCCAGTATCTTCAGCAACATCTACAGCGCTTGGACTAAAGGCACCATTAGCGTCCCCAGCACTTACTGGTACACCAACAGCACCAACGGCTGCAACTGGAACAGATACAACACAGGTTGCTACAACAGCGTTTGTTAAAGCAGCAATACAAGATATTTCATCTCTAAACCTTGTCCTTGATGGCGGGGGAGTATGATGAAAATGATTATTAATAAAAATAAAAAGGCGTACGCAAACCGTACAGAGGGAGATAAATAAATGGCAACTAGAATGCAACAGCGCAGAGGTTCAGCAGCCCAATGGACGGCAGCAAACCCAGTATTAGCAGCAGGTGAAATCGGTTTTGAAACTGACACCAATAAATTTAAGATGGGTAATGGAACATCTACATGGTCTCAGTTAGTATATTTTGCTAACGCAACAGAACTTACAGCAGCAATTAATTCAGTAATTGGTATGGCTCCAGAAACTTTAAATACATTGTCAGAAATTTCAGATTCTTTAGGAGATGATCCTAACTTCTTGTCAGCATTGGCAACAAATTCAAAGGTAGACACTTTACATTTACAAACAGCAGCATCAATAACTAGTGCAAGCAATGGAGTAATAACATCATTAGAAACTCACGCAGGAAAAACAACAAGTGTTCATGGTATTGCAGACACATCACTTCTTGCAACTACAGCAAATGTAGCAACTGCTAAGTCAGAAGCAATTGCAAACGCACAAACTAAGGCTGAAAATGCAGTTATCGAAGCCTCAGCAGCAGCAGATGTTAAAGTTGCAGCAGCAGTAGCAGCACTAACAGCGTCTTCAGTAGGCCTTGGAAATGTTAGTAACACAACAGACTTAGCAAAGCCAGTATCATTGGCAACAGAAGCAGCAATTGATGCTGCACTAACTGAGGCAAAGTCAGATTCAGCAACAAAGGTTTCTGATCACACCTCAATAACAACAGGTATCCATGGTATTGCAGATACAGCAGCATTAGCAACTAAGGTATATGCAGATAACGCAGTATCAACACACCAGTCAGACACAACAAATGTCCACGGTATTGCAGATACATCACTTTTGGCACTTAAGTCAGAAGTTGCAGCAGTAACAAAAAGTACTCTTGGTCTTACAAGCGTAGATAATACTGCAGACACAGCAAAGCCAGTTTCTACAGCACAGGCTGCAGCGATTGCGTCTGCTAAGTCAGAAGCAATTACTTCAGCAGCAACTGCTACAGACACAAAAATTTCAGATCATAATATTGATACAACAAATGTTCATGGTATTTCAGACACATCAGTTCTTGTAACACAAACAGATCTTACAAATGCTGTTAATGGTGCAACTGTAGATCAGTCAGCACTTGCAGGTGTAGGTATTGATTATAATGCAGTAACTGATGCATTTGATCTTGATAACACATACATCACAACTGCTACACAGACAGCACTTGATCTAAAGGCTCCAAAGGCTGATCCAACATTTACAGGAACAGTTTCTGGTGTGACTAAGGCTCACGTAGGTCTTGGAAATGTTGATAATACTTCAGATGCTAATAAGCCAGTATCTACAGCACAGCAAACAGCACTTAATGCTAAGTTAGCCCTTGCTGGCGGAACAATGACAGGAGCACTTACACTTTCAGGTGCACCTACATCAGATCTTCACGCAGCAACTAAGTCGTATGTTGATGGCCTTGCTGCTGGAATTAACTTCCACCAACCAGTAAAAGTAGCAACAAATGTAAATCTTGCAACTGTATATAACAATGGTACAAATGGCTTGGGTGCAACACTCACTGCCGATACAAACCGTGCTATTACTACAATTGATGGAATTTCAATTGTTGTTGGAGATCGTATTTTGGTTAAAGATCAAACCACAGCAACACAAAACGGTATTTATACATTAACCACAGTTGGCTCTGGATCAACTCCATATGTTTTGACTCGTGCTACAGATTCAGACAATAATCCATCAGGAGAACTTTCAACAGGAGATTTCTGTTTTGTAACTTCTGGAACAGGAAATGCTGCTAAGGGATTTATTCTAAGCACAACAGGAGCAATCACACTTGGAACTACAAATGTTAACTACGCACAGTTTAATGCTTCTGAAGCAGTAACTGCTGGTACAAATATCACAAAGACTGGTGCAACAATTGCAGTCGCAGATGCTCCAACATTCTCAGGTGCTGTAACAGCATCATCTGGTATTGTGTTCTCAGACGGTACACAAACAAAGGTTGGCGTACCATCTATCACAACTTTTGCAACAGCAATCTCATCATCTGCAACACTTGCAGCAGGAGAAGCAGATAAGTTTGTTCCACTAACTGGATCAGTTACAATTACTCTTCCTGCAACAGGATACTCAACTGGACAGTCTATCGATTTCTACCAGGCATCAGGCACAGGAGCACAGTTTGCATCAACAAACAGCGTTGTTGGTACACCAGGTTTGAAGTTTAGAACTACAAACTCAGTAGCAACAGCAATGAAGACTTCAGCAGGATGGTTGGTCTTCGGAGACCTATCAGCATAATAAAAAAATTAAAGAAATAGGGGAGATTAAATATGTCAAAGCAAGCAGGTAGAATGAGCCAGTCGGCAAACGACTTTCTGGCTCCATTAGCACCAACAATCGGTACCGCAACAAATGTTGGAACAAATAGACCATTTGATAACGGTGCAGTAACAGTAACATTCACTCCTAATTCAGAAGGAGCAGCAGCGACTTCATACACAGCATCAGGATATTGTAGCGTACACGGTACAACACACTCTGTCACAGGAGCATCTTCTCCATTAACCATTACTGGTTTTGGAGCAGGTGCTGTTACAACTATTACAGTGGTAGGAAATAACGCAATAGGAACAGGTGAAGCATCTGCTGCATCTAATTCTGTAACGGTTACAACTGTTCCACAAGCACCAGTTTCTGTTGGTGCTACAGATATTGGAACATCAAGAGCCTACAATTCAGGAGAGGCAACAGTTAGTTTTACTGCTGCAGCAAATGGTGGATCTTCAATTACTGGATATACAGTAACATCTTCGGGAGGACAAAGTGGAAGTGGATCTTCTTCTCCAATAAATGTTGGAGGAATGCTATCTGCAACAGATTATAACTTTACAGTTACTGCAACAAATGCTAATGGAACCTCTGCTGCATCAGCAGCATCAAATACTATAACTGTTACTACTATCCCAGCACAAGCATCAGCACCTTCTGCATCATCAAGTGAAGCAGGAGTCGACTATGTTTCTTGGAGTCCACCTGCAAATGGTGGCAAAGCAATTGATCTGTATTTTTGGGATTCTTCAGATGGAAAATCTGGAAGTACATCAGGAACATCAGTAAATGTTTCACAAGAACAAGGAACAGCACAGACATACAGAGTTTATGCAAGAAATGCTAATGGAATTGCATCTAATTGGTCACCTGATTCAGGATCTGTTACTACAGCATTCTCATTTGCACCATTTGGAGCATTTGGTTTCGTACCGTTTGGTTTTGCTCCAGCACCAACACCAGTTCCAACACCTGTTCCAACTCCAGCACCAACACCAGTACCAACTGCTCCACAGCCTTGCTGTCAGGATGACGATGCAGGATTCTGTTCTGGAGTAAACTATTATCAGTATCAATGGGACCCATGTACTGGTGCAAGTTGCTCTCCTAGATTATTGGAAGCAAATGCAATTGGATGTCAGCCAAGACCATTCTCATTTGCACCATTCGGTGCTTTCGGTGCCTTCGGAGCCTTCGGAGCCTTTGGATTTACACCATTTAGTGCCTTCGGTGCATTTGGTGCCTTCGGTGCCTTCGGTGCCTTCGGAGCGTTCTCAGCCTTTGGTGCCTTCGGTGCCTTCGGTGCCTTCGGTGCCTTCGGAGCGTTCTCAGCCTTTGGTGCCTTCGGTGCTTTCGGAGCCTATTCCTTTGGCCGTGGTTGGTATGATTCTGTAAATGTAAACACACCAATTTTAACTATCAACGGATATGTTGAAGCAGCAAATCTAAAGGTTGGAGATGTTCTTGTCTCTGCAGAAATTCCTGGACTAGGTACTAACTTTACAAAAACAGATATAACTAATTGGTCAGGAAATCCAGAAGATCTATCTATTTTCCCTGAAAAAGAAACAACAGTTACTGATATAAGAATATCTCAGTCAGAAGAGTCTGTAGCAATCAATGGTGAAATTTATTCAGGATCTCACTATATGCTTGTAAAGAGAGATGGTGCTGCAAGTATGGTTGCATCTAGAGATCTTATAAATACAGATGAGTTATGGTCTACAGATACAAACACATGGGTTCCTATAACAGAATTAGCAATATCTGCTGTTAGCCACCAGGTTGTATCTATAAACTGTGAGCCTTATGACATGTTCTATACAAAGAACTTCTTAGTCTATGACGGTTTCAGAGAAGAAGACAAAACACCTTTCCCACCTAATTAATATTTACCATAGTTTTGATTGTGGTATAATTAATAGTAACGAAAGGCTAGTATGAACACAGTTAGATTCTTACAGATGTATCCTGCATTAACAAATATTGTTCCAGAGCCAGAACCAGGAACAAAAAATGTTCCTTCGTGGTACAAAGAGCAGCCAGCAATTTCAGGAACTGATATTCCCGATAGAGGAATTATGAGGCTTACTGTAAAAAAGTGTCAGGCTTTTTTTGATGCAATGTCAATGGGATACATATTAAAAGTTCCATGTGATATTTATATAGATACAACTGGTGATAATATGAACATTCAACTTCCTGTTCATATGGAAAAATATCGTGCTTCATTGATTAGCGAACACATACAGGAGCAAGTTTCTCACTTGCCAATAGACAAAGATGTCTATTGCAATAGAATATTAAGAATACATCCAACATGGATGGTTCAAACAGATGAAGGTTATAGCACTTTTTTCACGGCTCCAATACATCAACCACCATCTCCTTTAAAAGCAATTGATGCTGTTGTAGATACTGATAATTATTTTACTGACGGACACCTTTCATTTTTAGTAAAGAAAAATTTTAAAGGAACTATAAAACAGGGAACACCAATGTCTCAAGTTTTTCCATTTAAAAGAGAAGAGTGGTCAATGGAATTAGATAAGAACTTTTCTGCAGCAAAAATAGAAGAGCAAAGAGGTAAGGTTAGATCTACTTTTCAAAATGGTTATAGACTAAAGTTTTGGCAAAAGAAAACCTTTAAGTAAAACTCTCAACTACATATTTAGGTAGAGTTTTGCTTTTTTAAAAACTCTGCTATAATTAACACTTAATCCGTTTTTGAAAGGACGATAATATTATGTCAGATTTTTTTAGTTTTAAACTTCCAGAAGATTTTATAGAAAAGTACAAAAACCAAGAAAGCCCATTTGGGTTTAAAGATGCAGCAGAAAATTCACTTGGAGAAATTACTTTTATTCGTACGTATTCTCGCATGAAGGAAGATGGAACTAAGGAAAGATGGCATGAAGTTTGTCGTCGTGTAATCGAGGGTATGTATTCAGTACAGAAGAATCATGCTAAAGAAAACCGTTTACCTTGGAATGACTACAAGGCTCAGAAGTCTGCTCAAGAGGCATTCCAAAGAATGTTTGAATTAAAGTGGACACCACCAGGACGAGGTATGTGGGCATTTGGAACTACTATGACTATGGAGAAGAAAAACTCAGCAGCACTACAAAACTGTGCAATGGTCTCTACAAAGGATCTTGACAAGAATGATCCAGGAGCCTTGTTTGCTTGGGTTATGGATGCATTGATGTTGGGCATTGGTGTAGGGTTTGATACAGTGGGACAGGATAAGCATTTCTCAATCTATGCCCCAACAGAGCCCGAACAGGTGTTCGAAATCCCAGACACTCGTGAAGGATGGGTAGAGTCAGTTAGACTTCTAATCAACTCATATTTGAGAGCAAACCAGAGTATTCAGAAGTTTAACTATGATTTGATCAGACCTCTTGGAGCCCCTATTAAGGGCTTTGGAGGCGTTGCATCAGGGCCAGCACCTCTTATCAAGTTACACGACCATATAGACCGTGTAATCGGCTCCAGAGCAGGTGAAACACTAGACTCTCGTGCTATCGTAGACTTGGTAAACCTTATTGGTACCTGTGTGGTATCAGGCAATGTTCGCAGATCAGCAACACTTGCTTTGGGTAACGCAGGGGATGAAACATTTATGAACCTAAAGAATTCAGAACTATTCCCAGAGCGTAACTCATTTGATCCAGAAAATCCAGGTTGGGCTTGGATGTCTAATAATTCTATTTCAGCAGAAGTAGGAACAAAGTACGAAGACTATGTAGATTTAATTACAGAAAACGGAGAACCAGGTTTTATCTGGCTTGATGTTGCTCGTAATTATGGACGACTAAAGGATGCGCCAGACGGTAAGGATTATCGTGTTATGGGATTTAACCCATGTGCGGAGCAGCCATTGGAATCATACGAACTATGTACACTTGTAGAAGTGCACTTAAATCGTCATGAATCTAAGGAGGACTTCCTGCGTACCCTTAAGTTTGCATACCTATATGGAAAGACTGTAACACTTGTTCCAACACACTGGCCACAAACAAACGGTATCATGCAACGCAATCGTCGCATTGGTACATCTCTAACAGGTATCGCATCATTTGCAGATCAAAAGGGTTTGCCAATTGTTCGTGAGTGGATGGACGAAGGATACAATAAGATTCGTCACTATGACCACCAGTATTCAGAATGGCTATGTGTTCGTGAATCAATTCGTGTAACAACAGTTAAGCCATCAGGATCAGTTTCAATTCTTTCTGGTGCAACTCCTGGAGTTCACTGGGGACCTGGAGGAAACTTCTTCCTTCGTGCAGTTAGATTTGGAAACACAGATCCAATGATGCACTTGTTCAAAGCAGCAGGGTACACAATTGAAGACGACGTAGTATCAGCAAATACATCAGTAGTTTATTTCCCAATAAAGTCAGGTCATCCAAGATCTGAAAAAGATGTAACATTGTTTGAAAAGATTGCACTTGCTGCAACTGCTCAAAAGTATTGGTCTGACAATGGAGTTTCTGTAACATTATCATTTGATAAGGAAACAGAATCAAAGCATATTGTTCCAGCACTCAATATGTACGAGGGACAGTTAAAGGCTGTCTCATTCCTACCAATGGGAAACACGGTTTATCCTCAGCAGCCATATACTCAAATCACTGAAGATCAGTATGAGTCATATGTTGGTAAGTTGAAGCATATTGACTTTAGTGCAATTTACGACGGTGTAGACAATCTTGAGGCTCAAGGCGAGGCTTATTGCACTACAGATTACTGTGAAATAAAAGTATCTTAGTATGATAAAATAGACTTATAATGTCTAATCCATCAAACCTATATGCAGAAAAAGTCTTTGCTGAGCATCCAACTGGTCTATGGGCATTGGATGATAAAGCAGACTATATTTCTTTAATTTCTGAGCCTCAAAGAAATCTTTTAAACTGGGAAATTACTGGTGGTACCCATCAAGAGTATTCTCAGTCAGTAGACGAGCCATTTATAAATAGTTACGTAGGAAAGATAACTGCCACTCCAACAAGTAGCGAGACTGCATCAGTTATAGCAATAAGTAGCAACATAATGAATTTATTAGATTTTAATCAATACCTAAAAACATTTTCTGTTGGTGCATACTTTTATTCTGAGAGTTCTTATGTTGCAGGGTTTGAAATTGGATACCAATACACAGACACAACAAGTGGGCAAGATATAACTCATCTAAAGAATTATGACACGATAGTTAACAAAAATTGGATTTTTATATCAGAAACATTTGATACACCGCCAGACAATACAGAAATAAGATTGGTCTTTAAGATCAACTTTATTGGTGGGTCAGAAGATCCAGATGTATTTTTAGTAAATGGTATAACCCTTGGTCAATGGTCAGAAGAGTTTGCGTCTACCTCTTTAGGTGTTTATCCAACAGACATCCCTTCTATCATTTCTCTTCCTTCACAAAAGGGAATTGTTGCAAAGTGTTATGGACTTCAAGAATTAAACGGATACTATCTTGTTTCAGATAACATGCTAAAAGCAAAAAATTCTGGTATACCAATTGTTTACGGAACTTCAAGCCTTACAACGCTATATCCAAATGGATTAAACCCATCTTTAATAGTTCCTGGTGTTGGCATGTTAAATGAGTCTGGTAAGTTTAGACAGTACACGCTAGAAACCTGGCTTAGAATAAATTCTTACAGTAATGACAGAAAAAGAATAATTGGTCCAATTGCCTCACAAGATGGAATATATGTAGACGGCCCTTCTATTGGACTAAAGATAGGAAATGAGTACAAGACTTATTATGTAGGTGAATGGACAAGGCCAATGCTTGTTCACTTAAGAGTTGGAAAAGATACATCCTCTTTACTTGTTAACGGTCAAGAAGTAATATCTTTAAATTATTTAACAGAGTCTCTTTCTTTGCCAGCAATGCTAAATGGGGTCAAGGATCAAGATTGGATAGGATTTTATGCACACGAAGATATTTATCCAATAGAGATTGACTGTGTAGGAATATACCCTTATGTAGTTGCAACAGCAGTAGCGAAAAGAAGGTTTGTGTTTGGTCAGGGTGTTGAAATTCCAGAAAATATTAATACTTCTTATAGTGGAACATCTGTTTTTATTGATTATGAGTTTGCAGACTATACATCAAATTATTCATATCCTAAAATTGGATCTTGGAATCAAGGGTTTAGTGACAACACTTCTATTAGAAACAAATCTCTTTCTGTTACTTCTCATCCATTGCCAGAAATGTTTTTATCTTCAAAAACTAAAGAAGAGTTGTTTTCAGATTGTAAAGAAATTCAAAGACCTAGTACTAAAAACTTCTTTTCATTTAGACCTAACTCCTCTTGGAACCAAACTTCTGCTTATATATTCTTTAAAAACTTTGACTTTTTAGGAAGTAGTGTTTCTGGTTTTTATGGATGTTTTCAAATCCCACAAACTTCTGCAACTGCTCAAACACTTTTTAAAATTGAAAAAGAAAATACCAATAGTTATTTTTTAATACAGTTATTAAATAACCAGATATCCTATATAATAAAATATGGAGAAAATGTAGAAACAATCTATTCTCCACTTGTTGCACAGCCAGGAGAACTAATTGATGTAGGTTTAAACATACCATTATTTGTTTCAAGGTTTGGAAGTCCAGCATCAGACTTTTTTGGATCTTTGTCAGATTTAAGAATGTATGTTGCTGGAGATAAAAATGGACTGTCTACTTTCACTGGCAATATATACAATATAGGATTTTGCACAGCATATAATTTTCAAAAAATTAGATTGTTGTTTAATGAGATAGGTGTACCAATTTGGAATGAAGATCTCTTCCCTATTTATCAAAACAATCAACTAATAAATATAGATGGAGGAATAGACACAACCTCAATGCCACCATCTGGTGGATTGACCGATACGGCTAACGGTGCTCTATCTGGTGGAGGAGTTGTTACCATTGAAGAAGACTCATTGATGGACCACATTGCAAGTTATACTCTTTTGCCAGTTACAGCCTTCAATGAATACAAACTTGCAGTATCTTCAAGTGCATATTGGGAAGACCAACTACCTTTAACATATTTTGCTGAGTCTGTTCTAGACAAACGAGGGGACCAATACTTTGATCTTGATTTTATTCAGTTTAACATAGACTACCCAATATCATCAAAGACTATAGCAATAGAGACTGTTCCACAAGATTGGACATACGCAGACTTATCAGATGAATACGGTATGCCCGTACAAAGGACATACACATCTTTAGATAATTATTTATTTACTGGCTATAACGATTACGAAGATTTAAAAAATAAAATATCAAAAGATTATAGATACGATACCGATGGCGCACTTGTAAAAAGTTATGTAACTTTTCAATATACAGAATTAGGAGCAAACCAAACATCTTTCTATTTTACAAAAACAGAAAGACCACCTAGAAACGGTGTCTTAGTCCCTGGACAAGACTGGATGACAACAAAATATGAGGTTGTTGACAACATGATTATTTATCCTCCAAGAGGAGTAGATTTTAATGACTTGTCTATTGTTACACACATAGAGATAAATGTAAAAGATTCAGAAACAAATAATGTATCAATTAAAAAGTTATCTTATGCTTCTCAAGCATTAAATGAATCTGATGCAAGCCCGATTGGAACTAGGTTTGGAACATCCGTATACCCATACACAAAAACAGGAATATATTATAATTTTAAAAAGAACAACCCATTCTCAATTTATAATGGATCTTCTCCATACCTATATCTAACAAAAACAAGTGGAATACAACTTAAAGGCAAATATGATCCACTAATAAATAGAGGTCTTTCGATACCAGTAAACTCTAGCAGATCAGAAGGTTTTAAGGTAATTGCTATGCAAATGGCTGTAAGATTTGATGGCGATTATTTTCCATATGCACCAACTCAAATATTTGAAATACAAAGCAAAGACTCTTACATAAAATTCTATATGGTTGCAAGTGATCCAACAGGAAGAAGAGCAAAGATTTATGCAATTGATGCAAAGACTGGACTTGTTCAGGACGGTATTGGATTTTATTGGAACGGAAAGGTTGTCAAAGAACCAGTTTTGACTCTTCAGGAATGGGGATTTCTTGGAATTAATTTTTCAAGTAGTTTAAACTTTTCATTTTTTGAAGGGGCAGTAAGACTAACTGGTCCACTGCTATTTAACAACATTTCGTACTACCAATCTACAAACCTGCAGGAAGTTCAGAGCATAGCAGAAAGACCGTGGTTTAGGGTTAAGGTTTTGGGGTCTTATCCGCTTGATTGGGAATTCTGGGATAGTGGGTCCTTTAATTGGAATAAGGTTCTTGTTTTGTCAGAGACAAGTTATTATGGAGTAAACCCTTCAGACGTTTATAAGAGTTATACGGGAACAAACAAAATTGTTGTAGATGATGAAAGGCCTGTAAGGTTTGGAGAGTATACATATACAATATTTACCGATGTGGTTTGGAATCAGTTTACACTCGATCCAGCATGATATGGTATACTTATGGTTATGGATTCACTAATAGACCCAAAAACTGGTCAGCCAATTGTAAAAAATGTCAAACGCCAAGTCATTGAAAAGAACTATGATTGGGGTCTTTATGTATATAAAAAAGCAGATGGTAAATGGTTTACAGATGGCAATGGATCAGTTCTTAATATTCCTTCAGACAAAAATGACATATCGAGAATGGCAGAACTAAAAAAGACTGCAATGTATTATGGAGATCCAGGAGATGGTACCTGCGTATTTGTTCCAGGACTAACAAGAGTTTCAGAAGAAGAATATTCTGAGCAAGTTGATCGTATGAAGTCTGGACTTATTCCAAACTTAAACGACCTCGGTGCAGTTCAAGCAGCAAAAGATACAATTGCTAAATATGGAGATGAGGATTAATCATGGAAGATAATGAGTACGAAATCGGTGCAAGAATTGATGATGCAATAAAGAAAGACGATACTTTTTCAAAGTCAGATCCGTTTAACGGAAATTGGGATTCATTAAAATCTCTTGACGGATTAGAAGCAAATTTTAAAAGACGCATAAGCAGATCTTCAACAAAGATGGTTGAACCAACAACTCAATATACAACTGCAGCACTTGCTGGAAAAAGCGGTATTGATGGAGCACAGTCAAAAGAGATAAACCCAGGACTAGTATATGTAAACGGATATGGAATGTTTGATGTTATTACTCCACCATGGAACCTTTATGAATTAGCAAACTACTATGATACATCTTTTGCAAATCATGCAGCAATTGATGCAAAAGTAGAAAACATTGTTGGACTAGGTTACGAGTTTAAGGTTTCTCAAAGAACAATGATGAGACTTGAATCATCAGAAGATAATAGTGCAACACAGAAAGCAAGAAAGAGAATTGAACGAGCAAAGATTGAAATGCGTGACTGGCTTGAGTCACTTAATGATGATGACTCATTTACAGCAACAATGGAAAAGGTTTATACAGATCTTCAATCAACAGGTAATGGATACTTAGAAATTGGTAGAACCACTCGTGGTGAAATTGGTTATGTTGGTCACATACCGTCAACAACAATGAGAGTTAGAAGAATTAAGGACGGATATGTTCAGATAATTGGAAATAAGATAGTCTACTTCCGTAACTTTGGAGCAAAAAACCAAAACCCATTAACAACAGATGCTAGACCAAACGAAATAATTCACTTCAAGCAATACTCACCTCTGAATACATTTTATGGAGTGCCAGACATTATGTCGGCAATAAACTCACTACATGGAGACTCACTTGCATCACAGTATAACATTGACTACTTTGCAAATAAAGCAGTACCACGATACGTTGTAACACTAAAGGGTGCAAAACTTTCTGGAGACGCAGAAGATAAGATGTTCCGATTCTTACAGACAAATCTCAGGGGGCAGTCACACAGAACGCTATATATTCCACTTCCAGGTGATAGCGAAAATAATAAGGTAGAATTTAAAATGGATCCCATCGAAGACGGAATACAAGACGGCTCTTTTAAAGAGTATCGTAAACAAAACCGTGATGACATCCTAGTAGCACATCAAGTGCCACTGTCAAAACTTGGAGGTGGCGATTCTGGTTCTATTGCAGCAGCACTTGCACAGGATCGCACCTTTAAGGAGCAGGTTGCAAGACCAGCACAAAGACAACTTGAAAAAATGATCAACAAGATTGTTCGTGAGAAGACAGACATTCTTGATTTTTCATTTAATGAATTAACCCTTACAGACGAGATTGCCCAATCTCAAATTCTTGAAAGATATGTTAAGAATCAGATTATGACTCCTAACGAAGCACGAGTTCTTTTGGATATGCCACAAAGAGAAGGTGGCGATGAGGTGCTAGAACTTAAACCCGCAGCAGCAGCCGAGGCAAATACAACAAGGGCAAGAGATTCTGAAAGAACAAATAATAACTCTGATAGTACATCTACAGTTTCTGGAAGAGCCCCAAAGGGAGAGGGAAGAAAAACCCCTTAATGTCCCATATGTCCACATTGTGATATATGTATAAAAAGGGCTTATAATATAATGGTGAGTAATATATCCAAGGCCCATTGGAATTCAGATGGGGAAAGTCTTCGTCTATCTATGCCTTTTAGTAAGGTTGATAAAGAACGACGTATAGTTTCAGGTTTTGCATCTCTTGACAATCTTGATAAACAGATGGATATTGTAACTTCAGAAGCATCAATGTCAGCCTTTGCAAAATTTCGAGGTAACATTAGAGAGATGCATCAGCCATTAGCAGTTGGCAAGATGATTAACTTTAAAGAAGATAAGTACTTTGATCCAGAATCAAAGAAGTTTTACAAGGGCGTATTTGTATCAGCATATGTTTCAAAGGGTGCACAAGATACATGGGAAAAGGTGCTCGATGGAACACTTACTGGTTTTTCTATTGGTGGAAGAATGAACAAGTGGGATGATGGTTATGATGAGAAGTCAGAAACACAGATTAGAATTATTAAGGATTATGATTTAATTGAGTTGAGTCTTGTAGATTCCCCAGCAAATCAGTTTGCAAATATTGTATCAGTTGAAAAAGTTGATGGCGTAGATGTTATCAAAGGAGATTCAACAGTATTAGAAAATGTTTTTTATGATAAAGAAAATGGAATTGTTATTTCATCTGAAAATGAATCAGAACTTAGCCCAGTTACTGGAGAGCAGATGGAAAATATAGGGTTCGTTGAAAAAACGGATGATGAAAAAACAATAATGATAAAATTCTTAGTTGATAGTGCTAAAGGCATTAATACTTCTAAGATTAACAAGGAGGTACAACCTATGACAAAATCAAAAACACAAGTTGAAAAAACAGATGTAGTTGAAGACGTTGTGGTCGCTCCAGAGGCAGATGCCGTGGTTGAAGAAGTTACAGAAGAAGTTACAAAAGCAGAAGAGACAGAAACAGCAGATGTTGTTAAGTCAGATGAAGCAGCAGTAGCAAAAACTGAAGAAGCACCAGTTGCAGAAACAGTTGAAGAAGTAGCAGACGCAGACGCAAATGTATCTAAGTCAGACGATGTAGTTGAAGCAATTACTGAAATCAAGAATAATCTAACATCAGCCTTTAGCGATCTATTGTCAACAGTAAAATCTTTGCAAGCAGAAGTAGAACTTCTTAAGTCTTCAAAGGTAGACCTTGACACAGTAAAGAGTTCATTCGAAGCAGTTGCAAAAGATATTGCAGCAGTTTCAGGTGAATTTAATGAATTTGGAAAACGAGTAGACGCTGTGGAAGCAGAAACCGCATTCCGAAAGTCTGGAGATATCGGCGATATCTTACAGTCTCAACCTGAGATGGTTGAAAAATCCCTATGGGGCGGTAGTTTCCTCAAAACAGCCGATCTATTCAAATGAACAAATCACTAGGAGGTGACAATATGTCAGAAGAAAT
>Ga0114981_10001565_pt1 | contig 14915 bp, 10 predicted proteins | sample S_140806_MF_Meta_FD_87028 | JGI IMG/M metagenome (GOLD analysis project Ga0114981, IMG submission 87028) | Freshwater microbial communities from Lake Simoncouche, Canada to study carbon cycling - S_140806_MF_MetaG | ecosystem: Environmental > Aquatic > Freshwater > Lake | place: Lake...
GAAGCAAATCTCCTCACTGGTTGAGGGTAACCTGGATCTACTGGTAGACGATAGCAGAATACCAGATAAGGATATTAAAGGTTTTGTAGCTAAGATCTTCGAATTTAAGAAGCCAGTGAAGAATCACTTAACAAATCTTCTAAATGAGAAGTATGGAATAAATGTCCAGACTCTTACTGCAACTCCTACGTTCGATTCATTAATCAAGACTCAATCTTTCATCTTTGAATGTCTAAGTCAGATCGCTCCAAAGAACTCTAATATGAACAGAGTGCTTGTTGAGTTTGCTGAGATGCTCAAGGATAAGAATGGTATTGAATCAATCGACGTTTCTGATTTCTTAAATGAAGTTTTTGAGCTTTGCGAATACGATTCAAGCTTGAATGAGACTTCATTACTAAACTATCTTAACTTTGACAGAGTAGCCGATGACCTTGGCAAGATCGGACAAGTATTAAAGATGATTCAGGCAGGCGTCGGTGGTGGTGATGCCGCTGGTGCCCTAGGTGCCGCTGCTCAATCCATGGGCCAAGAAGTCCCAGAGGGTGAGGGCGAGTATGAGTCAGATGGCGGCGAGCTTGCAGGCATGGGTGATGAAGATGGCGAAATGCAAGGCGGAGATGATGATATGGAGCCTGCCATGGACGCGGAAGATGCTGCTGCTGAAGTAAGTGCCGAAGAAGATATGGAAGGCGAAGAGGGCGACATGGAAATGGGCGAGGAAGGCGAAGAAATGGGAGATGAGATGGGCGAGGAAGGAGATGAGGAAGGTGAAGTAGAGTTCTCAGATAAGGATGATTTGATTGACAATCTAAAGGAACTTGAAGACCTAATTTCAACTTTGAAGTCTGATCTCGACATGGGAGATGACGGTGATATGGAAGGCATGGAAGGAGAAGAGGGAGAAGGTGAGGAAGGCGAAGAAGAAATGCCTGACATTGACACCGGGGAAGGTGAAGATGAAGTTCACATTGACGTAGATTCACACAATGATGGAGAAGAAGAGGAAGAAGATTCTGAGGAGGAAATGCCAAAGAAGAAGTCTAAGAAGCCAGAGATGGAGTGATAAATTATGACAACAGGACCTCGCCCAACCCCGCACCCAATAATTCTACATATAGACGATAACGGAAACCCTGTAAGGTTGGCCGAGGCTAGTGCAATTTATGTAGCCTCTGCTGTTATCGGAACATTAAGTGCAATTAACTATCAAGGGTTAGGGATCAACGGAGGGGCAGATGGCAACGAGGGGTCAGTTCAATTTAAATCCAATAATGGGTTTCGTGGCGAGGAAGGATTTACTTATAATAATGATACATTTACATTAAATGTTATTAATGTAAATATTACAAATACTTTAAGTTCAATTAACTTTAGATCATCTGTGGTATCGTCCACAAATTCTAGCGCAGTAAATTTATATGCAACGACGATATCTGCCACGACTGTATGTGCAACAAATTATAATGCAGCTTTAGAAGCTTTAAGTTTTCAAAATTTAGATAACAGATATTTAAACGCATCTGGGGATTCTGTAACTGGGAGCTTCTACTTACAAAATGTAAGTGCAGTTAATTTATCTGCCACAAATTATTTAAACATCCCCTCTACTTCCGCAATTTGGAATGCAAGCGCAATTAGAGGAATTCCAGTCACATCAACTCCTCCTTCCCTAGGGGAGTCTTTAGTATTTAAAGATGGATATTGGCAACCTTCAGCAGTAGGCGGCGGAGTAGGGGGCACCCCAGGGGATCCAGCACTAAGTATACAATTTAAAAATGGATCATTCTTTAGCGGTGTAGAGTCAATAAAATACAATAGTTCTATAAATGGAATTCAATCAGTTACAATAAGTTCAACAAATTTAAGCTCTACAAATTTAAGCTCAACAACTTTACGCTCAGTTGGTGTGTGTGCAACGAATATTTCTGCAACTACTTATCAAAACTTACAAGAAGACACGCCTAAGTGGAATGCTAGTAAAATTTATGGAACTCCTTTTGATAAAAATGTCCTGTTACTGGACGATTTTATAACTTACAATGGAGCAACAGCTTGGAAAAACACAACAAAAGCTGATGTAGCTAACCTCTTATATCCGCTTATACAGCCACAAATTCCTTCAGGATTAGCAACGTGGAATGCAAGCGCAATTAGAGGAATAACTGTAACCGCAACTGCACCTTCTCTTAATAACGTATTAGTTTACAATGGATCAGTTTGGACTCCATCAAGTGCAATCTCGTTAGCAACAGTTTCGTCCACAAGATATCTAGGATTACCCTCTGGTGAGGCTACCTGGAATGCCAGTGCTATTAGAGGTGCTAATGTTTTAGCAGTTGATGCGGGACTAACGACTGCAAATCCAATTGGCACACTTATCTACAATAAAACTAATAACGAATATTTAACTATTCCATTTAGCAGCACTATATTAAATGGAAGCAGAGATTTACTTGTCACACCTTACCAAGGACAGATAGTAGCATCTTATCTTGGGTCTGCCAGCGATTACTTCCAAATAAATCCAGTTTGGAAAACCTTCAATGATATTCCATCAAATAAAGATGTTTTAGTATTTAGTAGCAGCTTGTATGGCCTCCCAGGAGGAGGTTGGACTTGGGAGCAACCATCAGCTTTAGTTCCGCAAGTAACTCCTTTTGGCTCAACAGGTCAAATTCAATTTAAAGGTCCAAATGGACAATTTAGCTCTATTCCTGGCATACTATACGGAACAGATAATAATTATTTAGGTGCTCCCAATATCTACATTCCAGATGGTGGAACAATTGACACCCCATTTATCTACTCCAGAGGTGGTGGATATGTAGGAGCAGCTATGTCTATGGTTTACGTATCTGCTGCAACTTATAATATCTTTGGAAAAGACACCAGTTCCGCAGGATCACCAACTCCAACCTCTAATAACCAGACAATAACTTATGATTCAACAGGGCAAAAATGGAAGCCAGGATATGCAGTTTATCAAGCTACAGGAATTCCAAATAATAGTCAGGGTGTGAACGGTGACATATATTTTAGATACATACCGTAGTTTAGAAAATGATTCAAATTTATCCTAATCCTTTCATCCAGAATCCTTTATTTCTTGGCACTGTTCCAATAAGAAATTCTCCAATATCTACTTACTCTCATGTAAGCTCTACTGCGTTTGAAGTTAGTGTTTACAATGATAATGCATCTCAATACAGTGCGGCATTTGTATACAAAGCTGGTGATCCTGATTCGTGGGCACCTTTCGAAAGTGCATGGACTGTTTATGGTAATGGAGTCACAGGAGTTCCTGAATATACATACAGCCTCTGGAGAGATAGAACTGAGGCTCAATTCAATTATTTAAATTACGGAACAGATAGCACAAGCAAAATAAGAGTAGGGTATAAAAAAGGAAATATAACTTCAGTTGATATTGGACCTTATAGAAAGAATTTTAATGCTAAATGGTCAACTATAAATTCAAGTGCGATAGAAATATTAGGAATTGATACATACGATAAATTAATTATTCACATAAATAATGATTTATCAACCCCATTATATGTTTTTGCAAATCCAATAGATATCCCACCCCCAGTTCAAACCCTAGGAAATTTAACATCATGTTTCTATGTATCAGCAGGAATATGGGAACTTAGTGCAATAACTACAGCATTAGGTGCTGGGTATTCTGACGGACCAGAATTCTCCTGGAGACTAAATATTCCATTTAGTAATTATATTGTATACTTAGCACCTGGAGCGTATGTAGATGGGACATTCAGCGTAAGAGGTAAACACAATATAACTTTCTCAGGGCCAGGGGTCATAGACGCGGGTATACCTTATTATAATAGGTGGTGGTCAACAGTAGGGTTTGAATCATCATTTAATGATGTTGACAAATTACAAAGAAGTCCAATATATTCATTCAGTAGTTTTAGCGAGCCTAATACTTATGTAGATCCATCTGCAATAAAATTAATTGGTCCAACAATAGTAAATTCTATTATTTACGCTGGAACTTGCAATTTTAAATTAGTAGACAATACAAAATTAATATGCCAATGGCCCAATACTGATGGATTCCATATAAAAGATAATTGGAGCCCCGATGCAAATAAGTATGCAAGTATGACAAGATCATTTTTGCAAACAGCGGACGATACAACTTATGTTGGTGGAAATCAAGGAGGGGGTGACTGCTTACTAAGTGGATGTTACTTTGTGACATTAGCTGGGTGCTGCTTCAGAACTTTCTTTGGTGATTATAATTATAATAGTTATCGTAATCAGTATGATCATTGGTTCTCCGCAATTGATATGGATTGCAGAATTTATTCAGCACCCTCCTACAACTATATTAGTGTTCCTTTACAAGGAAGTTTTACAAACGCTGTGTTTGGAATTTCTCCTACCGATAGAAAAAGATTTTGGAAAGCATATTATAATGACTTCAGTTCAATAGCCGTAACAAATCATATATTTTCTGGAATTAGAGTAGAAAATCTTATTGACTTGCCAGTATTTGATGTTGGCCCAAGGCCATACCCTTACTATGATTACAGCCCTATTTTTGGTGAGTTATCAGGAATAATATTTAAAGATATTACAGTTAGTTCTCACCCAAATAGTAAATTTAATTATATTAGAGATAATAAAGTATTTGGAAAAGATGGAAGAGAACGGCAATACAGGGCGCATGATGTATCTTTTATTAATGTAACTATAAATAATCAAACCATTACTAATGTAAATAAGGATGATTATTTTGTGTGGTATAACAAACCAATTCCTAGGGACTATGCACCCACAGTTCCTGCGTATGCGGGAAGTTCTATTGCTGATGTTTATGTAATAATCGGAGATTCAATCGCAGCAGGATATGACTCTAAATTTGCAGATAGGGTAAATACTAATTACTCTACAATGCCCACAGAGCTAACTGGGTGTTATATTTTTGCTCCATCTTCAAATACTTTTGAAATAATAAAACCTGGAGTAAATGTTCACGCTGGAAACTACTATGGAGGTTATTACGTAACCGGAGTCGCATCATTAGAGAGCACTCTTGCCTGGAAGATGCGACAAAATTCAGGACAAAGAGACGTATACATTATAAAATATGCAGATGGTGGAACTATGCCAGTCTCAGGGACATCAGCCACATATGACTCCCAGAGTGAACCTCCACAAGTTTCAAACTTTAATCGACTTGATTGGAGCGTTAGCAGTTCAGATGAAATGTTCGCTAGGTTTAATACTTTTGCAACTAGTGCTATATTGAATTTAAGTTCTGCTTATAAACATGTTGATTTGAAAGCAGTAATAATTTTCTTGGGAACTAATGTTCCAATTCAAACTGCTGAGAGATTATATAACCGAAATAGCGTAACTGCAACTCTTGGGGTTACATCCGTAAATCCTTACAAAGATTTAAATTTAATTAATTCTTTAATTGATACGGGGGTAAGCTCTTTAATCTCTGGGGTAGGTGGAATACTTGGCACCAATAGGCTAGACGTTGATCTAAACTATACAAATTATATTTGGGCTTTACCTTTATACGAAGATGAAGGGTTCTATGTTGAGTTGTTAAATGATTATTTAAAGAAATTTAACAACAAAGTAAGATCATTCTCCAGTATAGAAGAAAGGTTATATACCACAAGTGCATTATCATCTACATTAGTCCCGCTAAGGATCACTCCTTATTTGCCTCCAACAGGAGTTGATATTTATCTTGTAGATGGAGTTCACTATAACTTCTCAGGATACGCTAAGATAACTGATGAGATTTACCAAATATTGCAACAACAAACTAGCAGCACCACAGATCCAGATTTAAATCCAGATGTAAATATAACATTTAGAGTTTCTGAGACTGCGACCACGCCTTACATAAAAGTAAATGATACCTGGAAACAAGCTGACCCCTATGTTAAAGTTAATGGGCAATGGAAGTTTGCTGATCCAGGGGTTAAGATTAGCGGGGATTGGAAGCAGTAGCCACTATATACTTTAGAATATTATGGTTGATTTTGGACAATATCCATTGGTTTATCAGTTACAAAACGGAGTCCCAATAGGGCTCGCGGAGACTAGTTCATTATCAGCAGTTAATTTAGTTGTAAGCAGTATAAGTGCAATTGATTATTTAGGTTTAACATCTACTTTTCAATTTACTGGAGTTGTTAGCGTAGGGGATGCTACTTCCATCGGAAATTCTTTAGTAGATAACACTAATTATAATAATCCCAAAATAAGGCCGATAGCAGTAACCTTAAACGATTTTATGTCGGTGACAACCCCCGACAACTCTATAACTATTGGTTATGGATCTACACCTTTAGCAATAGCTAAAGGTGGAACTGCGGCAGATAATGTTACTCAGGCTCAAATTAATTTGAGCTTGGAACCTAATGTAGATGTTCAAGTATATAATGCAAATTTAACTCAATTATCTAATTTAACTCTTACAGCTAATAAAATTTTAGTTGGTGGGGCTGGAACTCTTACAGACATAACTGCACCAACAAATAATACATTTTTAAAATATTCAGGTGGATCATTTATTTGGACGGGAGTTGATCCAGGTGGATCAAATTCATTTCCAACCCCAGGTGGAAGAATTCCAGTAACTAACAGCACTACTGTTCTTGATACCTTTTCCGACTTAACCTACACTAGTAATGTATTAAAATCCCCAGCGGTATGTGCGGCTGACGTTTGTGCTGCCACGTTTAATGAAGGTGGAACTTTACTATCCACCAAATATCAAGGAAAAGATGATACTTTAACTACCATAGCATCTTTAAATCCAGGGGCTAATGAATTAATTTACTTTACAAATACTAATGCTGCTACTACAACTTCGCTGACTGAGCAAGGTAGAAATTTATTAGACGATACAACTTTTGCTGCAATGAGAACTACTTTGCAGCTTTCAGCCCTAGCTACAAAGTCTCAAGTTAATCTAGCATCAGTGGAGGTAACAAATACTCTTCCGATTACTAATGGTGGAACTGCAAAAATATCATTTAATCCTGATCAACTTATATTTAGTAATGATTTTTCTCAAGATTCAACATTAACATTTAACAAAACTACTAAGTTGTTAAATGCCTCAAGCTTTTCTGCTACAAATGTAAGTGCAAATACTATTTACGAGGGTGGTCAGAGTTTAGTTAGTAAATATCAGCCTGTAGGTTCTTACCTTACTTCAATACCTTCAGAGTATTTAACACAAGCTGAAGGTGATGTTCTTTACCAGCCGGGTGATGTGTTTTTAACAACGCTAGCTACCCAGGATACTGTAAATTTAGCCACTGCGCAAGTATGCGGAACTCTACCGACTAACAGGGGTGGAACTAATAAAACTTCATTTAATGCTAATCGAATAATTTACGGTGAATTTGACCAGAATGCTAATTTGACGTTTGACGGAACTACAATATTCAAATCTCCCACTGTATGCGCTACTACAGTTTGTGGAGCAGATTTGTTTGAAAATGGTGTCAACATTACAACTAAGTATGAGACACAAACAAACGCTACAAATACTTATTTAACTAAATCAACTTATAATATATTTACTGGAACTTTAGCACTGTCAGCGGGATTGAAAGATGTAGATTTAACGACTCCACCAACCAATAATCAAGTATTAAAATGGAATGACACTGCTAAAAGATGGAAAGCAGCAGATGATAGCACTGGAGTTGGTGGTGGAACTCCTGGTGGAAATAGCACTAATGTTCAAATAAATTTTGAGGGCAATTTCTCGGGTAATGCTGGATTAACTTATAATTTAGATACTAGCACGCTTAGAGCACAGTTCTATTCAAACCTTCCCTCGGGCGACCCAATATGGAATGCTAGACAGTTATCAGGCATCCCTTTAGTATCTGGAATATTAAACCCGACACCTCAGGATGGGGACGTTCTAACGTATCTAGTCTCTCCAGGCGTCCCAACAACTGGATGGTATTACGCTCAACCTGGAGGCTCCACGGCTGGGGGAAATGATACCCAAATACAATTTAATAATGGTGGAGCTTTCTCAGGATCGCCAGCGTTAGTTTGGCAAAATTCCACAAGCTCATTAATATCAAAGCAATTAAGTGCAACCACAGTATCCGCAGGCACCATTCACGTAGGCGGGTCTGATGGGTATATCAGAAACAATAATGGTAGCATTGGCATAAGCTCTATTGGAGGTTCCGTTTCAATCAGTGGAACCAATTCAGTATCTTTACAAGGAATTGCTATAAATAACTCAGTATGGCCCGAAGCTGGAACTGGACCTGGAATTATATTTTATGATAATTCCAGTCAAAAACTTTTGAATGTAAGAACTAACAGCACTGCCGTAAATGGAACTAGGAATTTTACTGCAAATACTCAAGGATATATTGTAGCTTCATATCTAACGTCAGCGAGTGATGATTATTTTGGGTTGAATCCTGTGTGGAATTACACGGTAATTACCCCAGGAAATGTTGTCGATTTACCTTCAAACAAAGATGTTTTAACTTATAATAACAATATCTATAATTTGGGGGGGGCTGTAAAAGGTTGGACATGGGAGCAGCTAAGTTTAAGTGGTGGATATTTATCAGATGTAGCAACCACAACTCCTCAAGTAAATGATGTCCTCGTTCGCAATGGAACTAATTGGGCCCCATCATCTTCAATAAATTTAACTTCAGTTAGTGCTACTAACTATTATAATCTTGGACCTAGTATAATAGGTTTAAGTAATGCAATAACAAATGGATTATTTTTCTAAGGAATTATCATGCCAGCAAATACAAGTCCTATTTTTACAAACGTGCCAGATATAACATGGCCTGCTGCTGTAAACGGAACGGTCACAGTTTCAGCAGTAAATACCGGAACAGGAACTACATCTTATGACGGAACCACTAACGCTACATTAGTTTATGTTGCTGGATCTAATGGATCATTTATTCAAAAATTGGTATGTGAAGCAGGAGGATCCACTGGAACGGCATCAGTATTAAGAATTCATATTAACAACGGCACATCACCCACTAACGCTAGTGCTAATGCATTGTATATGCAATATTCTTTGCCCTTAGTGAATGGCACGGCGGCTGCGGCTACACCTCACATAGAAATTCCATTAATGTTGCAGCTACCACCAACATATAGAATTTATGTATCTTTAGGATCCACTGCAAATCTTACTCCTGCTGGATGGTTTGTAACTGCTGTTGCTGGTGATTATTAATGGCATATCAAAATTACGCTTCTATTGCAAACGCTAATCAACTTACTCAAGTATATGTTGGTGAAGTTTCCACTAGTGCTACAACCTCATGGAATTATAATGTTTGGCAAAAGCCTAAAGGCGTAAAATCAGTTATAATTTTAACTCAAGGGGGTGGGGGTGGTGGAGGTGGTGGTGCTTGGGCAGCAAATGCAAATACTATTGGAGGTGCTGGCGGAGGCGGAGGAGCTTTGATTAGAACAATAATACCAGCAATTCTATTACCAGATATTTTATACGTTAAACCTGGACAGGGTGGAACTGGTGGCGTGGGTAACGGAAATGGAAGCACTGGAACTGCTGCTACAGCGGGAGGAGCAAGTTATGTAACCATAAATGCATTGTCAGCTACTGTGCCTACTGCTGTTGATATTGTATGTCTTGCTAACGGTGGAGGTGCAGGAGCAAACGGGAGTATTACAGGTGGAACTCTTGGCGCGGTGAGCACTGGTTCCACTAGCCCACTAGCTTACTTAGGGTTTGCACTTCCTGTCGCGGGGATAGCTGGTGGCGGAGGTGGAAACGGAGCAGCAGGAACAACAATAACCGCAATTGCTAGCACTAGCAATAATATTGCTTGCGGAGGGGCTGGTGGAGGAGGAGCGGGTGCTGCTGCTGGATTTACCGGGGGTGCCATAACTACAGGTGGAACTTGGCCTACCGTAACAGCAGGAGCATTAGGAACAAATGCTAATGGAAGCAACGGAGTAGAGGGTATAAATTATGGAATTAATATATTTAATAATATTGATATAATAAATAGTAGATATCCTTTATTATTTACTGGTGGTAGTGGGGGAGGTGGATCTGGTAACTCTACAAGCACTTTTAATGGTGGAAATGGTGGTTCTGGAGGATTAGGGTGCGGAGGTGGGGGAGGAGGATCAAGATCGACTGCCTCTGGAGGAACAACTGGATTTGGTGGAAATGGTGGTGCAGGCGGCCCTGGATTTGTCATTATAATTAGTAACTTTTAAAATGGTATTACAAAATTATCAAGGAATCTGCTGCTTTGGGGCCGATAGAACAACTAGAATTTATACTGGATTTCCTGGGGCAGCAACAATCGCAACTGCATTTTATACTTGGCAAAAACCTAAAGGAGTTAAAAATATATTTATTTTAGCTCTCGGTGGAGGCGGTGGAGGCGGTGGAGGCACTGCGGGGGATAACACTGCTAATAGAATAGGCGGGGGTGGGGGAGGGGCAGGAGCTTTGACTGTAGCAAGTATCCCAGCCGCATTACTCCCAGATATATTATATGTTCAACCTGGGAATGGCGGTCCTGGCGGCACAGGAAATGGTAACGGGACTAACGGTGCGGCTAGTTATGTATTATTCTATCCAGACAGTGCATACACTGCAAGCAATAGAGTGGTTCTTGCAAACGGGGGCTCTCTAGGAACCGCTGCGGGTGCCGCTGGAGGTGGTGGTGCTGCATCTACTGGGGCGACAAGTCCAATATCTTTTTTAGGTATATGTGCATCCTACGCAGGGGGAGGTGGTGCAGCAGGATCAACAGGAGCAGCAGGGGGAAATTCAACTGCTATAGCCACTGGAGCAGCTTCCCACTGTATGGCATGTGGGGGTGCAGCAGGAGGTGGGAAAAGCACAACAACAGCATTCGCGGGCGGAACTGTGAACACTGGGGGAATGTGGCAAACTGTATGGGGGAGCATAGCTGGCGGGGCTGCTGGATTGCCAGGAACTAACGGGATAAATTACGGTAATAATTTTATAAATAACTATGAAAGTATAAGTAATTTTCTTCCTTTAGTATCCTCAGGGGGGTCCGGTGGGGGAGCAGCTACCGCTGGTTCGGCAGGGGCTGGGGCTGACGGAGGCTTTGGTAGTGGGGGAGGTGGGGGAGGTTCTGGCACTACCGCAATAGGTTCTGGTGCTGGGGGAAGCGGAGGCGCAGGCGTAATAATTATTACATGCGAGTTCTAGAGCATATCCCCACGTTTCATACTAGCCAACAACCTAATCGTAACATTATCCCGAAGCATGTGGACTTCTTGAAATACGTTAGTTAGCGTATCATAAGTATCCTTGCTAATCTTGGTATCCTTAATACTGTTAATCTGTGCAGCTAATGCTTCAAGCTTCATCTTCTGTGATTCAGTAAAGTTGTAAAGGCTGTCTAATACGTCTTCGGCTCTCTTCATAGTTTTATCCGAGAGACTTCATGTCCCTCGTCCTCATAGTGTCTAATTCTGGCTTTTGAATGCTCCCTCAAGTAAGGGATGTGATCAAAGAAATCATATACCATCACAGAGGTTTTTCCAACAGATTTTCTCATTCCTCTGCCTAGACCCTGTAAAGTTGGGATCTTATCTTTCAAACCTCTAGCGTTAACTAGGTGGGTGATCTCTTCAATGTTAATGCCAGTCTGCAATACTTTAGTTCCGATTAGGAAGGCTGCACTATCACATTCAAGGAAATCTTTAATCGCCTGCTTACGTTCGTGAATGGTATTGATGCCTTCTAGCGTGAATGAATTAGGTATGGCATTCCTCAGCGTCTGAAGATGCTCAAGATTCTTGACGAGAATACAAACTTTAGCTTCTGGATTGGCTTCAGCAATCTTTGCAGCCAAACTGAAAATGATTCCGTTTCTCTTTTCGGAGGTGATAATAAACTTCTCGTAGATAGTAGCGTAATCGCTGTCCAAATCCTGCTCTGATATCTCATCCTCATACTCCAACATCTGTATTATGGGCTTCGCCAGCTTGTCCTCAGCGATTAGCTCCTGAGTTGATTTAGTCTCTATGACGTCACCAAAGGCCCCTACAAGCGTCAATTCCCCGATCCGGTCATCTGGCATGGTGGCTGTGAATCCGAAGCGGTAGCGGGCATTGGGGAAGCTCTGGATGGCTGCAACGGTCATCTCCCCCCGGCAGAACTTGTGAACTTCGTCTACCATCAACACTTCTGATTGGTTTAGATGACTGTCTAGGATCTTATCAATACTCTGCACAGTTGAGAGCATGATACGCCCATCTTTGAAGTCTCCACCTAAGTTTATTCCAACATCCTTGAATCCGCACTTGCGCGTGAGGTATTCATATGTCTGAGTTAGAATGCTTCTCTCATCAAACAGGATTGTAATCTTAGCCTTTGGGAAAGCAGTTAGGGTTGCTGCCATAATTAAAGTTTTACCTGATCCCGTAGGTGACTTGATTATGGCTCTCTCAGCGACCAGTGCGTTGCTGATAGCTTCTTGCTGATAATCATGGAGCTTGAACTCCTTGATATTGCGTTTGAAAATTAGCTTAGGACCATCTCCATGCTCTCTAATGACTTCTGGGGTGCATCCGACTTGATTTAAGTCCCGTAGGATGTTTGCCAGCATCCCCGTCTTGAACTTTCCAGCAGCCGATACGAACCGCTTCTTCCCGTCCCAGTGCCCCCTCTTGTAGGTGGGCGTGTATTGGTAGCCATTCACATGGAACGCCCACTTATCAGATAAAACTTTTATAATATTTGAGTTATCTGTTTCTATTATCGAGTCTATAATGCCTGATCTAATTTTCATCCCTACTATAATAGTTAGTAGGAAACAATTATGTCAAATTTAGATAAGTTTGCAGATCAAAGAGATTCAAGATTAGAGCAGCTATTTGGGGAAATACCTGCGGAAACGGATGTCATTGTTAGATTACCATCAGAGGGAAGATTTTATAATAATAAGGCCCCTGAGGTAACCATCACTTCAATTAAATTTGAAGATGAAAAGCAACTGGCTTCTAGTGCTAAAAATAATTTAAACCCCATTAATTTAATTTTAACTAAATGTGTTAAAGGGGCTGATGTCAACTCGTTATTGCTAATAGACAAGTTATTTTTACTATTAAAAATAAGGGAGATATCTTACGGGGCAGAATATCCTGCGGAGGTCATATGCCCTCACTGTCAATCTAAAAGTGAAATTAAAATTAATTTAAGTAATCTTTTAGTTAATTATATTCCCCATGATGTAGTAGACCCAAGAGAAATAACCTTACCAAAACTAAATAAAACCGCAAAGGTTAGATTCCCTAGAGTATCAGACGAGGATTACATCTCATCGTCCGACCAGACCTACACTAATCTCTGGAGATTTGTTACTGAATTAAATGGGATAACTGACCCAGTGTTTGTTTCCAAAGCAATCCCTAAGATGCACATTATGGATGTTAAATATATAATATCCCAAATAATGCGAACGGATTTAGGTTTAAATCCAAAATTTTTGTTTGATTGTGGATTCTGCTCCAGGGAAAGCAAGGTGGAGGTCCCAATAAACGAAAATTTTTTTTCAGTGACCTGATATCTGAATTAAATTTAGAATCATTACTGCTTGAAGCCTACATATTGGTAAGTAAATGTAGTTTTACTTATCAAGACGTTAAACAAATGACCAAACTGGAAAGGGCGGTCTTTTTAAAGTTATATTCCGACGATTTGAAGGCTCAGAAAGATGCAGTTGAACAACATAAATATTAGTGACAGGCACAACAGACCTGTGGTCTTATCCAAGGTCGGATTGCAGGCATTTTTTATCTCGGATGGTCAATTTATGGACCCTTACGAGATCAGTGCTGTAACTGTATTTTCTAGAAATTCTAATTTATATCCAAGCTCCGTATTGGATTCGGATACTCAGCTTATTGATACAGCCAATGTTAGTGGATCTATGTTGATGAATTTCTGCAATTCATCAACATTAACATCAAATAGTTCTTTCAATGTTTCAAACTATGCTGGCACTGTGAACACCACAAGTGGCATATTTAGAACTGGTGTTGGCAAGTATGTGGTAGTTTTAGATGGGACTGTAAACTCTGTCGGGGTCATTAACCTGGATGGAGGAAGCAAAGTAATATCCAATAATGCTTCAGCGACTGGGGATTACATTGACGTTTGGACTATTAAATGGGTTGCTGGCTCGCTACCCCAGACTGTTGTAAATGAATTCAGCCTTCGCAAGGGAGGGTTTACAGTAATAACTCAACCCTTGATGCTTAAACTAAAGAGCAGATTGGTAAACAGCAAAGTAACATTAGATTCAAAAATTGATTTGAAGATAGCCACGGATGTTCACGTAGAAAATAGAGATATTGATGATTCAATAAAGAACCTACTGAGAGAAAACGTCATCACCAGTGGCGCGGTAGAAATTCAAAAAATTAACGAAGCTGCCAATCTACCCTCAAGGGTGACAGTATCGTCATTCTCTGACACATCATCTCTAATCACTGTAACGTCAGACAATGTTATGGTATTGCCCTGGGACACCACTCAACTGAAAACCCACGCTCAATTAGCCGCAGGCAACTTCGGCTCAATTCAAGGTGTGTATGCTATTCGGGCTAAGTATAGCGTGTTTGGAGAAACACTTATATCAGACCCGATGTATCTAACGCTGTCATAGTATCCCATTCGTTGAGATTAAATACTTGATAATTTTTACAGGCATAATGGACAGCATCAACATCTTGGCAGTAAGCCTCATTCCAATCCTTGAACCTCTTGGGTGGCAGAGTGTAGTGAATCTTTGGCATGCGGTTTCTGCGTCTAAAGATCTCAAAGTTACGCAAGCCCTTTAGCCCAGCCGCGTCACTGTCGTAAGCCACTACGA
>Ga0114981_10001571_pt1 | contig 14887 bp, 8 predicted proteins | sample S_140806_MF_Meta_FD_87028 | JGI IMG/M metagenome (GOLD analysis project Ga0114981, IMG submission 87028) | Freshwater microbial communities from Lake Simoncouche, Canada to study carbon cycling - S_140806_MF_MetaG | ecosystem: Environmental > Aquatic > Freshwater > Lake | place: Lake...
AAATTTGGGGTAAAAGGCATTCTTATTGTGTTACTCCATATAGCTGGCTTTATATGGGCTAGTTATTCAGGGCTTTACCTTACCAAAGACTCAGAAGAGTATCTAAAGGCTGGTTTTAACCTGTTGGAGCATGGAATTCCCTATTCAGGTGATTGGCAGGAACAGCTTATTCCTGAAATGATTACTCGTAGGCCAATTCTTTATCCACTTTTTCTGTTGATAACTGGCGCCTGCCATTTCGGACCTTACCTTGCTTTGGCCATACAGAATCTTCTTTGCTGGCTCACTTTTATAAAAATCACCCGTTTCCTGGAAGTCAGAATTGTGGATAAGATCAAAAGCTTTATACCTCTGCTTTGGATAGGCTATCCTTCCCTGATAATTTATTCAAATATGATTATGGCAGAATCTCTTTCATTATTTCTACTCACCTTCTTTAGCATTTCACTTATTAAAAGCCTTGAAAAACAAAGAATAAAAGATTTACAGCTTGCTACCTTGTTTCTGGTGTTACTCATATTCACAAAACCCGCCTTTGTTTTTATTTCAATCCTATTTTTACTTCCTTCCATTATCATTTCAAAAAAAATACGAAAGCCTCTATTAATCGTTTATGGCTTTCTCCCATTGCTGGGTGTATTGACTTGGGGTTCACTTAACTTCTACCTAACCGGAGTTTTTCATTTCAGCAGTATTGAAAAAACCAATCTACTCAACTATAATACCCGAATTTTACTAGAGCAGAAGTATGGCTTTGAAAAGGCTGATTCCATGATTTCTCAAATTGATTCTATCGGAAATTCTTATACTGATTACAAAACAAGAAACGCTTATGTGTTAAAGGAATGTAAAAATATCATATTCGAACATTTACCCAGCTATATCTTAATACACCTGAAAGGAATGGTGAATTTTTTTCTGGATCCCGGAAGATTCGACATTGCCAGTTTTACCGGTTATCAGAATGACATTGCAGCGGGGTTTTATAAAGCCTTTTCCAAAAGTGGTTATAATGGCATTATCAATCAGATAAACATGTCAAACCTAGCTGGGTTGATCCTGCCGCTTACTCTTTTGCTCATTAATCTATTAATAGCTTTTGGATTTCTTACTGGACTGTTTTACGGGGTCCGATTTGGTAACATTTGGGTTTTGGTGCTTTCTTTAATTATCCTTTATGTTGCCTTCATTACTGGTCCAGTTGGTGCGTCAAGATTCCGTGTTCCTGTATATCCTATACTAATATGTATCTCAGCATTTGGATACAGCAGGCTTATACCAACCAAAGGCAGGGATTATTCCTATTTTTGAGCCAATATTATGCCGGAAGGAGCCAAAAAGAGAGCATTAATTATCGGGGCAGGCCCCGCCGGACTTACAGCAGCACTTGAATTCCAAAGAAAAACGGGCATTCAACCTATTGTAATAGAGCAACTGGACATTCCGGGTGGACTTGCAAGAACTGTAAATTATAAAGGCAACCGAATAGATATCGGAGGGCACCGTTTTTTTTCCAAGTCAGACCGTGTAATGCAATGGTGGCTCGAAATATTACCTATCGATCCTACGGTTCGGGATGAAGTCACTTTAACCTATCATAATACATCTTCAACTTATTCCTTTGCCGAAAAGGCGCCAGCACATCCGGATAAAATCATGCTTGTCCGTAACAGGAAATCCAGAATTTATTTCCTACGGAAGTTTTTCAATTATCCAATAACACTGAATAAAGAAACGATACAACACCTGGGTGTTTTCAGAATATTTAAAATTGGCGTTTCTTATTTAAGCACAAAGATTTTCCCACTTAAAACTATCAATAACCTTGAGGATTTTTTTATCAGTCGCTTTGGGAAGGAATTATACCTTACTTTTTTCAAATCCTATACTGAAAAGGTTTGGGGAATAGCCTGTAAAAACATCAGTGCAGAATGGGGAGCCCAAAGAATTAAGGGTCTTTCAATTACTCAAACCATTAAACATTTTTTAACATCAGGGACAAAAAAATCCGGAAATGATGTAAGCCAGAAATCTACAGAGACTTCTTTAATTGAAAAGTTTCTGTATCCGAAATTTGGGCCTGGGCAAATGTGGGAAACCGTTGCAGAAATGATTGAAAAAAGCAATGGCGTTATAAAATACAATCATACCTGTGAGAACATTGTTACAGAAAATGAGGTAATAAAAGGAGCTTTTATAAGAAATAAATTAACAGGTGAAGAAGAATTTATCTCCTGCGACTTTTTCTTTTCAACAATGCCAGTAAAGGAATTGATTTCCAAATTAAAGGCAAACATTCCTGAAGATGTTAAAGCAGTGAGTGAAGGACTGGTGTATCGTGATTTTATTACTGTAGGACTTCTGGTACAAGAGTTGGAAATAAGGGACGAAAAAGACGGAAAAAAAATACCGGTTAAGGACAATTGGTTTTATATACAGGAACCGGAGGTTATGGTAGGACGGTTGCAGGTTTTTAATAACTGGAGTCCATTTATGGTTGCAAAACCGGAACAAACTACCTGGATAGGTTTGGAGTATTTTTGTAATACAGAAGATGACATTTGGCATATGTCAGATGAAGACTTATTCAAATTCGCTTCTGCAGAATTGGAGCAGATTGGTATTATTAAAAAAGATAAAGTTTTGGATTTTACAATTATTCGGCAAGAGAAAACATACCCTGCATATTTCGGGACGTATAATCAGTTTGATGTAGTCAGGTCTTTCACTGAAAACTTCAGTAATCTCTACCTGATAGGCAGAAATGGAATGCATAAATACAACAACCAGGATCACAGCATGCTTACTGCAATAGAGGCGGTTGAAACAATTATTGCTGGCACAACGGATAAATCAACGCTTTGGGCAATCAACACGGAAGAAGACTATCACGAAGAGAAGAAAGCCTGAGTATCAGGTTATTTTATTCAGATCCTGTGGCCTTACTTTTATTGGCGACTGGATTATTATGTTACGGAAGTCTTTCTTTAATAAACCATTTCCTCTTCAGAACGGCTGCGCTTGACCTAGGGGTTACCCTGCAATCTCTTTTTCTATTTGTACATGGAGATTTAAATCATTGTACCCTTTTTGATCCTCCGACAAATCCATTAACAGGCCATTTCACCCTAGTAGATATTTTAATTCTCCCATTATACTACATTTTTGGAAGTTATTCTCCACTTATATTTCAATTACTACTTGTTCCCGTAGGCTTTGCAGGAATATATATACTTACCATAAGGGAAACACATAATAAGTTAAATGCCCAGCTGGTACTTGCATTGTTCTTTTTATTCTTTGGATTTTTCTCGGCATACTCCTTTGATTATCACAGCAATGTTACCGGAGTACTGATTCTTCCATGGTTTATACTTTATGCACGGGAAAACAAATGGAGTGTAGCCTGGATTTTACTTTTTTTCATTTTATTATGCAGGGAATCCATGGGACTCTGGTTGGGTTTTCTATGTTTGGCTATGTATGTAGATGACAAACAAAGGCAACAAAAATGGCTGGCATCTGCTGTTTTTTGTCTTTTCTGGTTTTTACTACTGACTCTGGTTGTAATGCCTTTTATGGAAAGCGGGAACACTCAATATAAGCAAGTATCAAAATATAGTCTACTGGGAAATACTTTGCCTGAAGTTATAAAAAACAGTATTAAACGACCTGCTTATATTCTTTCTTTATTATTTGAGAATCCACTTGATTCGAATTTATTTTTTGGCGTTAAAACAGAATTCCACCTGATGTTATTGTTATCTGGCGGAGTCCTTATGTTTGTAAGACCAGCATATTTAATTGGTGCCTTTCCCTTATATTTTGCAAAACTTTGTTCTGATTCGTATATACTTTGGGGAGTTAATTATCATTACTCGGTAGAATTTGCATTAATGATAGCTTTAGCTACAATCAGTTGGTGTAAGAGCTCCTATTCTCCAATTTACAAGCAATTTGGTCTACCATTGATGGTATGTATTTCTGCTCTCAGTCTTATTTATTCCTGGAATCACAGAATCTCACCCTGGTACAATAAAGAAACCTCAAGTCTGATTCATAATGTCCATTATACGCAACAATTTAATACATCATCAGTTAGAGCAGGGCTTTCAATTATACCAGACGATGCAGCTGTATGTGCCACCTCTGAGTTAATACCAAGGTTGGCATTTCGCGAGAAAATATATGCCTGGCCCGTTATTAAGGATGCAGAATATTTAGCACTTATGAAATGGAATTTTACCTATCCCGACATTGCAACTGTCTATCACCACAAATTGGATAGTTTATGTAATGATAAAAATAATTGGGAAAAAGTCTATGAAAAAGACATATTGCTAATTTTAAGGCGTCTCCCCAAAAATAACAATCTCAATAGGGTTGGGCGTAAAACACAAAACAAAGATCAGTAAGGCAATCCATCCCAGCCATTTTCTTCCTGCATTTAACTTCATCTCAGAAAGTGCATGAGGATGATCTAGTTTTATAACTCTTACAGCAATAAAAGCATAAACCAGCCAAAGCAAATTTGGACTTGAAGCAGACGAAAAAAATTGTAATCCCTGTTGAATGCAAACTATTCCGGCAGATAGACCTAATGCTTTAAAGGCATTCTGATCCTTTAAAATTTTGGTTGAGGTATAAAACAGAAATAAAAGGTAAATAGCCAGGGTGACCCAAACTTCAGTCTGGTCAAAATTTATCAAACCAACTCCTCCGATTATTAACAACAACACAACTGTTATTCTGGAAATAATTCCGGCAGCATAAGGCCCAAACAGTCCATAAACAACATGCCCACCATCCAATTGTCCAATGGGAAGAAGATTTAAAGCCGTAAAAAATAAAGTTATGTATCCTACAAATATATATGGATAGTGCATTATTTCAAGAGAAGGAGGAAGCAATTGCGGATCTGAAAACAAATACTTGAGTCCTTCGAATAAAATGGAAGAGCCTAATTTCATGGAAATCATTCCTGGCATCATAAGCTGGCTATCCAAAGGCATACCAGAAAATTTTGTTTTATACTCTGGGTGAATGCTATGGAGGTATTCTAATCCAGGTAGATTTGAAAATCCATAAATTAATAGCCCGAGTGCGATAACAAACCCTGCTAAAGGACCTGCAATTCCAATATCAAAATACTCTTTAGTCGTTCTGGGCATTTGTCTAAGACGAATTATAGCACCCATACTTCCAATATTAAAAACACTAATTGGCATATAAATTGGAATGTAGTAAGGCAATGAGGTTTTTACTTGGTGATATCTAGCCATAAAATAATGACCAAACTCATGTACAGTTAAAAAAGCCAGAAAAGATGCTGAATAGGGAGCCCCTTTAAAAAAAACACTCCAACTCCACTCCATGAGTAATGAAGTGCCAGTAATAAGTTCTGCACCAGCCAGCATGGTGGTAAAACAGGTCAGTACAAACAACAAAACATGTAACCAATACTTGTTTTTAGGAAAAAAATCGCCTGTTGGAGTACGCACTGTGGATTTGGGGATTCCCTGAAAAGCCAGAGGGTTCAAAATTAACTAATTTTGAATGCTAAAATGAACGAACCCCTTACAGGTACCGAACCCAAAACCATTCCACAGCTTTGGGAAAATGCCCTGAAAAACAAAGGTGCAGATGAGATAATGATGTATACCATTTCTCAAACCAAGCCTACTATAACCTGGAAAGAAACAACTGCCTTGGTTCAGTGTTTTGCAGGATTTCTATTGTCAAAAGATATTCGAAAAGGTGACCAGATCGGGTGCATATTATCTCCTGGTCCTGAATCTATTTTTTTTGAATTAGGTGCGCAGCAATGTGGGATAGTCACCATTCATTTGGATCCAAATTCCTTTAGTGAAGATATTGAATACATTTTAAAGGAATCAGAAATAAAACTAATTTTTATTGATAATGAAACTATTTACTGTTCATTGACTAAAATTATTCATAGGTTTCATTTTCTCGAACATATATTAACCACTTTTGATTCAGGTGAAGATTTATTAACAGACATTACGTACACCTATGAATCAACGATAGAACACGGTAAAACCTACTGGCGGGAACATCATAGTGAAATGCGTCAGTTGAAAGAATCCGTTCATCCTGATGATATAGCCAGCATCGTTTATACCCGGGGCACCACCGGAAAACCCAAAGGTGCCATGCTTTCTCATACAAATCTCTTAAGTACCACGAAAGCAATGGTGCTTAAACTTGACCCTTTACCCCTTAAAGGCAAGTTTTTATCTTTTCTTCCCTATTCTAATGTTTTCAGCAGAACATTTGGTTTACTCTTACCTATTAGTCTAAGTCAGCCTGTTCAGTTTGTTAAGTTTGAGTTAAAACCCTCAGATAATATAGCGTATACCGGTCCTGTTGCAGTTTTGGCAGAACCCCATATTGTAGAGGATTTACGAAACTCTTTAACCAATGCCTTAAATTCAGGAAACTGGTTTAGAAGGAACAAGTTTAAAAAAGCACTTTCTATTGGAGAGAAAATTCACGATCTTAAACAGAAAGGAGAATCCGTCCCTTTACTTCTAAGATGGAGAATATCTTTTAATTCAAAATTTTTCAAAAAAATTCAACGCCATTTAGGAGGGAATTTACAGGTAATTATTACATGCAATGATTTCCTTCCGAAGGAATGTTATCATTTTTTTCATTATCTTGGCATTAATGTATTAGAAACCTACGGTCTTTCTGAAATGTCTTCCGTTGTGGCAATGAATACCCCACATAAAAATATTGCAGGTTCGGCCGGCTCTCCGGTACCCTGGGTTTCCATGGCAATTAAGGAAACGGGAACAGGTAAGCTTGTTGAGGTTGTTAATGAATTTTCAGGCACAGGGCAATCTTTGCATGCACTAGAAGGAGAAATCTGGCTGAAAGGAAAAGGAAAGTGCAAACGTTACTGGAATCACAAGCCCGATTACGACGCTTCATTAACTAAAGAAGGATGGCTTAAAACCGGTGATTTTGGAAGATTTGATAACGGAATGCTTTTTATCACCCAAACAAGAGCCGGAAAACGAAGTGGTCCGGATAGTGATTTGAAGGTGATAGAATCTTCGTTTGAAAAAAACCGATATATAACCAGAGCCTGTTATATTCCCGAATATAAAGGAGAAAAAGGATTACTAGTCGTTAGTGCTGACCGAAGAGAATTGAGTAATAGGCTTAACCTTTTGGACAATGATTGGGAGGCAGAAGGCCGTCAGGTTCAAAACCCGGTTATAGAACATTTTTTATTACAAGAACTTCGGAGAACCGCATTTACCTCATTAAATACCCCGGAAATATCTGCATTAGTAATCCTGAACGGAGAATTTAATCCTGAAGCAGGAGAAATTAACAAAGACGGCCATTTGAATCGAAAACAGGTTCTGCGTAATCTGGGAATTGATAATGATTAACCTGACTTCAAGACTTTTACTTTATTACATAAATTAAATAATACCTAATTGGGCATCGTTCAGAAACAGGCCGTCAGAGTTAATCTGATTAATTACCTTGGATTTCCAATCGGGTACATTAATATCATTCTGTTATATCAGAATTATTTTGAAACTGCAGAATTTGGGTTAATTTCAATTTTTGAAAAACTTTCCATATTTTACATGGTTACGGCTATGTTTGGCCTACATAGTGTAATATTTAAATATTTTCCTTTTTTTAAAACTGAGGATAAAAAGCATAATGGTTTTGCAGGATACATTTTCCTGTGGACAGTTGCTGGTGGCCTGATTTCTCTTGGGGCTTTATTTTTACTTAAGCCTATAATTATAGATGTATACCAGGAAAACTCTCCCCTTGTCGTAGAATATTTCAATTATCTGGCTCCGTTATGTGTTTTTATGCTAGCCTATAATGTTCTGGAAATGATGACCCGGGCAGTATTTCGGTCGGTAATGCCAAACCTGATTCGTGAAGTATTCAAACGCCTGATTATTACTGTCTTTCTGATTTTTAAGGCACTTGACTGGATTGATTTTCATACCTTTTTTCTTTGTTACCTTGGCACCCATTTATTCATTGCTTTTTTGCTTTTAGCATACTTGGTTTACCATAAAGATTACAAACTCAATTTCAATTTTTCTGCAATTAATCGTTCCTACGGAGCAGGAATACTCAAATTCGCCGGATTCTCCTACCTTGCCGGCACGACCTTTATTTTAATTCAAAGTATTGACACCTTTATGTTGGGGGCAATGGTTGGCTTATCAGATGTTGGTGTTTATACTATGGCTTTTTCTTTTGGTGCCTTAGTCACAACACCAGCAAGAGCTCTTGGCAATATTTCAATTCCTTTGGTTGCTGAAGCCTGGAAAGAAAAGGATTTGGCGAAGATTTCGGATCTCTATAAACGGACCGCTCTGATTCAAATGGCAGTAGGATTGCTTCTTTTCATCGGTATATGGGTGAATAAAGAAAACCTGTTTCATATCCTTAAACCAGAATACAAAGAGGGCTTTTCTGTAATTATACTAATCTGCCTTGCACAATGGATTGATACTGCAACAGGTATGAATGCAACCATTCTTGCGACCTCCGAAAAATATCGGTTTGATTTGTATTTCAATTTGGTGCTCGTTGCAATCAGTATCGTTTTAAATTATTTGCTTATTCCTGTTTTTGATATTGAAGGTGCCGCACTTGCTACTCTTATTTCCATTTCGTTTTTCAATTTCCTTAAATGGATATTTCTAAAAAAGGTTTTCGGCTTTCAACCTTTCGATAAGGGAAACCTTATGTTGCTGGTTATTGGTATTCCTGTTTGGGCTATTGGTTATTTTCTTCCCTGGATGGGTAGTATTTGGGTGGATATCCCTGTACGTAGTGTATCAACTGCTCTATTGTTTTGCATTCCATTGTATTATTTAAAAACTATTCCTGATGTGAATGCCTGGGTAGATAAAATTTTAGGCAAATTCAATCTTAGAATGCCCTGAACCTTTCCAGTTTTCTTAATATTATTTACTTTTAACCATGTTCCATAAAGAAGGAAAGTATATAATCCCTGGCACCTTGTTGCTATCTGTGGGTTTGTTGTATTTCATTAACTGGCTTTTCAATAGTGATATACTTTTTTACACCCTTTTAGTTGCAGAACTTATTTTTAATGGGTTGATTCTGAATTTTTTCAGAACACCCAAAGTAAATATACCAGTAGGCGAATCCAACATTCTCAGCCCGTGTAACGGAAAGGTTGTTGTTATTGAAGAGGTATTAGAATCTAAGTATTTTAAAGAAAAAAGGATTCAAATAAGTGTTTTTATGTCCCCTTTGGATGTGCATGTAAACAGAAGTCCTGCCAGAGGTAAAATCATTAAATCTGAATATTATCCCGGAAAATTTCTGGTGGCATGGCATCCTAAATCATCTGAGGAAAATGAGCAGACGTTTTTTGTGGTTGAAAATCCAAAATTCAGTGTTGCTTTTAAACAAATAGCTGGTGCACTAGCCAGGAGAATTTGTTGGTATGTTAAAGAAGGGGTTACTCTTCAGGAAGGTCAGGAATTCGGTTTTATTCGTTTTGGATCCAGAATGGACATTCTTGTTCCGGTAAACACTGAGATTAAAGTACAGCTTGGACAAAAAGTTACCGGAGGCGAAACAATATTGGGCATAGTGCCATAATAGTATTTTAATATTTTATTGTTTTATAGGATTGATAATTCGAATAAAGTCATAAATTTATGAAAGAAAAAATTTATGAACGCTATTCGAAATTTGAGTCTGGTTTTCCTTTTTGCTCTGGCTTTTTCAATTGATGGATTAACACAAAATACCGTTACCCATACAGGCTATTTTATTGAAAATAAAGGTCAGATTGTTGACCAAAATGGTTTATCAGTACCTGAAGTAAAATATCATTTGCAAAGCCAAAATCTGAATGTTCAGATAAAAAATAATGGGTTCAGTTATGATGCATTCCGGCAGGAAAATTCCAGTTCTCAGGAAGGTGAAATTCCTCATTTTCAATTCCATAGAGTAGATATTTCTTTCCCCGGTTCTTCTGCAGAAGCAATTCTTGAACCTGGTATTCAGCTTCCGGGATTTTTAAATTTTTATACGCAAGGGACTGATGCTCAAGGCGTATTAAATGTAAAGAAATACAATTCAGTTACCTGTAAAAATCTTTATCCAGGTATAGATATTGAATATTTGATTCCAGAAAAAAGCACTTTTCCTTTGGAATATAATTTCATTATTCACCCTGGAGCAAACCCAGATTTAATACAAATGAAGTATTCGGGGAGTTTGAAAACAGAAATTTCAGGAAAAAGTCTTATGCATATTCTTGCTTTTGGGAACCTGACCGAACATATACCCTACAGCTATTTAACTGATGGCACTCCTGTAGAGATAGCGTATTCCCAAAATGAAGAAAACATAATTTCATTTAAAATTCCTTCTTATTCTAAGGATCAGGCATTGGTCATTGACCCGGTTCCGGTATTAACCTGGGGAACCTATATAGGGGGAAATTCAAATGATCAGGGGCGTAGTGTTGCCGCTGATGTTTGGAAAAACCTGTACGTAACCGGTGAAACCGCCTCAGGAAGTGCAATTGCTACTTCAGGCGCATTTCAAACCACTTTAAATGGCAGTTTGGATGCTTATCTGGCAAAATTCGACTTTTCCGGTGCTGTTCAATGGATTACTTATTTTGGTGGAAGCGGAAATGAAAAAGGTCAGGGACTCAGTGTATCCCCTGAAGGCAATGTATATCTGATTGGGGAAACCAGTTCAAATTCCGGAATAGCAACCTCAGGGGTTCATCAAACCAGTTATGGTGGAGGAAGTATGGACGCTTTATTTTTAAAATTCGGTCCGTCCGGTGATAGAATCTGGGCCACCTATTATGGCGGTTCCGGAACCGATTTTGGATATGGTGTTTGCATTGGCAAAACAGGAAATTTATATCTGGCCGGAAATGGAACCTCAACATCCGGAATTGCAACTTCTGGAACACATCAAACCAGCAGAAGTACTGGCTATGATTTATTCTTAGCTAGATTTGATACGACTGGATCCAGACAATGGGGAACCTATATGGGTGGTAATGGCGTAGATCTCCTACATGATTTAACGCTTGATGTAAATGGAAATCCTATTATAACTGGTGAGACATCTTCCACTACAAATATGGCATCGTCCGGAGCCTTTCAAACCAGTAATTCAGGTGCTTATGATGGTGTGGTGGCCAAATTCACTCCTTCCGGAAGCAGAAGCTGGAGTACTTATTATGGCGGAAGTAATTATGATGTGTGTTATGGAGCAACTGCTGATTCTTTTGGCAATATTTATTTTACTGGCGAAACACAATCCACCTCTGGTATCTCCTCATCAGGTTCCTACCAGGAAAATCATGGAGGTATGATAGATGCCTTTCTTGTAAAATTTGATAGTTCAGGTTCCAGAACCTGGGGCACTTATTATGGAGGTATGGATGAAGATTATGGATATGGAATCGCAATTGATGAATGGCAAAACATACATTTTACAGGCTGGTCCATGTCCGATGCTGATGTTGCCACTCCAGGAGCCTGGCAAGACTCCTTACTTGCCCATGATATTACTGTTGCCAAATTTTCAAATAGCGGCTCTTTATTATGGGGAACATACTATGGTGGAAACAACCAGGAACATGGCTACGATTTGGTGTACATCTCTCCGGCTGATGTTTTTATTACCGGAAGAGTAACTTCAACCAATAATATGAGCACTTCAGGCGCTTACCAGACAAGCCATGGCGGGGGTGGAAACGACTCCTATTTATCCAGATTTACAGATTGTACCAATATTGGCGCTGCAGGAAATATTACTGGTAATCAAACAATTTGCGCAGGAAGCACACAGATTTATTCCATTTCTCCAGTTCTTGGAGTAACAGAATATGTATGGTCCTTTCCGCAAGGATGGACAGGTTCAGGAACCTCAAATTCCATTACGGTTGTGAGTAGCGCTAATTCAGGAACAATTACTGTTACGCCTAAATACAATTCCTGCTTAGGTAATTCATCATCACTAAATGTTACGGTAACAGGATTTCAGGTAAATGCCGGTTCAGACCAAAGGGTTTGCTCAACTACTCCGGCATCTTTGAATGCCTCTGTATCTCCTTCAGGATTTACCAGTTTGTGGAGTATTGTTTCTGGAACAGGTAATTTTTCAAATGCATCTAGCCTAAGTACGACTATTTCCGGACTTTCCAATGGAATTACCATTGTAAAATTGACTGTAACTGATACTTTGGGCGCATGTGCTCCTGTGTCTGATACACTTACCTTAAATAGGCTCAGTTCTCCTTCTGCTCTCCAAACCTTGTCAGTCAATGGTACATCAGTGACGGTAGGGTGGTCCAGTAATCTGGATGCGGACAGCTTTTTAATCAGATACCAGAAAAACTGTACCGGAAGTTTTACCTATTTATATGTTCCGGGAAATTTGAGGCAATACACGCTTACTGGACTATTAGGATGCACCAATTACTGTTTCAGAATGAAAGCATACTGTGGCACTACCTCAACTGCCTACAACACGACAAGTGTAAGTTTCACAACAGGACAAGGGCCTGCCTGCATTGCTGCAAACGGAATATCGGCCACAAATGTTAGCGGATGCACTTTTCTAATATCCTGGAGCAATTGTACTTCAGCAGACAGTTTTAGAATTCGGTATCGTTTGGGTTCAGGACCATGGCAATTTTCTGGATTTACAACTGTTTATTCAAACCAATTAAACCTAAGTCCAGGAAATTATACCTACAGGATTCAAACCTTTTGCAATGGAAGTGTTGTAGCAACAACAGCAAATCAAACGCTTTCAATTCCTTCCTGCAGAATAGGCATTTTCTCAGAAATTGAAGAATTAGAGGTTGCACCAAATCCGGTTACAGGTAATCGTATTATTGTTTCAGGTATTAAAGAAGAAACATCCTACAGCTTTATAATTACGGATATAACAGGTCGAATTCTATGCACTGGTGTAGTAGATAATTCTGGTGAAATAGTCCTCCCAGAGAATAGTGGTCCAGGAATGTATATTTTAAAATTGAAATTATCAGATGGATTTAAAGTATGCGAATTTTTCATGTTATAAAGTTAAAAAGCAGTATAAATTCTAATCAAAATAACGGCATAATTAAATTTGTTGTATCAATTTTATTTATTTTAATATTTATAGGTCTATATGGTTTATTAACCTCTAATACCATATATCAAGGTTCTATTGGCAACTTTCTTCCGGTTTGGAATAACGATACACCAGAAAAAGTTGATGGATATTTAAATAAAGGACCCTATATTATACCAGAAGCACGTCAACTATTAAACTGGGATGGGGAACATTATTATACAATTGGCAAACAGGGGTATATTAATGAAAAAACATTTGCCTTTTTTCCTTTGTTTCCATTGCTTTTTAAACTGACTGGATTCAGTCTAGGTATTATGATAATAAATTTTATGTTATTCTCTGTATCTTTAATAATCTTATTTAATGTTTTTAAAGTAACAATAAATCATGGATTAATTTATTTAATGCTCCTTGCTCTTCCAACTAATTTTGTCTTTTTTTTACCGTATGCTGAGTCATTATTTTTCATTTTAATTTCTGTTTTTATATATGCCTATATAAAAAATCAACCCAATCTTGGTTTTTTTGCTTTGCTATTAGCAGGATGCACAAAACCCATAATTACTATATTTATTCTCTCAGTTATTTGTTCAAGTCTCATTATTAAAATTATATATAAAAAACCACTAAATGTTTTTAAAACTTTCATATTTTTTATTTTACCAGCAATTATTGGCACCTTACTATCAGCACTAATTCAATACTATTATTCCGGAAGTTTATTTAAATTTATTTCTGTTCAACATGATATCTGGGATCATTATTTTAGAATACCAGATAAAATAACCGATTGGTCAGAAGATGGACATTCTCTTAATGCTTTTACCATTTTTTTAGTTGTATTACCTACAATTTGGTTCTTTTTATATACCACAATAATGACTTTACAAAATCCTAGTAAAATGAAAATCCCATGTGTTACTCATAAAGAGGAGGAGGATGTCAACATGAAATATACCAATATATTCTATATTTCTTTATTCTATATCTTTGGATCTTTTTGTTTTGTCCTATTTTATCAGGGTGGGAGCCTAAATGGCATGTTCAGATATATTATGTGCACCCCTTTTTTCTTTACTGCGATTTTATTGTTTCCTAAATTCTATTTTTTAACCTTAAAAGGAATAAAATTTATTACTATTTATGCTGTCACAGCTTCTGTACTTTTTCCAGTATGGCTCTATTATTTTAGAAACAAATTACCTGGCTCAACCGAATATGTTTTCTATTTATTAATAATTATTGTCTTATTCTACCTAAGATATACAATTAAACCAAAGTTAAATTTGTTTTTTATACCCTTAATTGTTTTGTCGAGCCTTATTCTGTTGACCTATTATATCAATGCCTTTCTTACTAATTCATGGATTATCACCTGATTTCACTCAATATCAATCAAAGCTTTTTGAAGAAAATCCTTTAATGGCGGTGGATTTTGTCCGGGAGTATCTGCAATAAAATAATACCTGAAATAACTATTTGTTCCTGGGATAAATTCATAAGTCCCACTTCCTGCAAGCAACCAACAAGTCGGTTCGGTGCCTGATTTCCCTGCAATTGCAACACAGGCTGGGATTTCTTTCTGGTTTCCTTTCGAATCAATTTCCTTGCAAATAGCTTGGAAATCTAAATCCTTATCCGGATCAAAATTGACTTTCACATATCCGGAAGTTGGAACCTGAACTACCAGACTTCTACCTTGACGATTTACCGGAATACCTTCTACCTT
>Ga0114981_10001578_pt1 | contig 14860 bp, 12 predicted proteins | sample S_140806_MF_Meta_FD_87028 | JGI IMG/M metagenome (GOLD analysis project Ga0114981, IMG submission 87028) | Freshwater microbial communities from Lake Simoncouche, Canada to study carbon cycling - S_140806_MF_MetaG | ecosystem: Environmental > Aquatic > Freshwater > Lake | place: Lake...
GGATACATTTCTTGAGCTAATTTGGTAACCCAGTCTACACTGGGAGTCTGAATGTGTTTGTCTTTGTTTCCTTTGCCAACCATATTTGTGTTTCGTTATCGCAATATTCTCCGAATGCAAAGCCCCTCGACCAACTCGTCGTTGCACGTCTCTGAGCTGCGTAGCCCATTTCCTCGGTCTTGCCCAGCCAGCCTACGCAATAACCTGTTGGATGCGCTCTATTCCTTCCTTCTGCTTGAGTAACTCTGTGCAGGTGGGCAATAACTGCCTTGTTGGCTGACCCTGAGCATACTGCTTCAGCATGATCGCGGACGCTCTGCTCATTAATCATATATCCATGACCAAAGAGTGCATCGCCGTATTGCCGCCAGCCATTCTGGAATGAATACGGCACAACCTCACACTTGACCTCTTTAGCTCGATCCAATATCTGCTGGTAGATCCGGCAAGCCAAGGCAGATACGATGGCTCTGGGCGACTCCATGAGATTTGTCAACCTAGCCTCATGATTTCCGAGGAGATAAACCTGTGGCGAAAACCGCGAGATAAATGAAAGTCCATCGTTCAAATCTCCTTCAGGATCAGCGGCATCATCAGCAGTTCCAATTGCCCCGCTCCGCAAGCAAGCTAGGTCAATGTGGTCGCCTAAAGCAATCCGAGTGTCTGGTTTCCAGCGTTTCTGGAAGGCATACACCTCATCAAGCAGACCTTGATCAACCAAATGGCCATGGGTACACCCCACAGCCATAAACCGTTTCCACTTTCTAGTTAAATTTGCCATGTTAAACGCAGAATAACCAGATAAGGGCTATCTCGTAAGTTTCAAAATGAAGGTTTATGCCAAGCAACTGGAATACCCAGTTAAATACAAACCTAAGCGTGATTGCCAGAACTAAAACTTCTCCAAACGCTTTGAGCCTTGTAACTCGTTGAGCCATGGCTTTTTGCGTTGGAGTAGTTCGTTTTGTCATTTCTTTGTGTCTGGTGTAGGAGCAGCATGAGAAGCCCCGTAGTAAAAGGAAACTACAGCCGCCCAGCTAGTAGATAGCGATCCAATCAAAAGCGTCAAGCCTGCATTGTCCCAAAGCTTAAGATCGCCTGTCATTAAACCAATCAGAATGCCAAAGAATCCTGTTGTCACAACACACGCCAGTGCTGCTGGAACCCAAGAACCAGTCTGTGTCTGCATTGTTCTGGCACTAGCCCTGTCTACCTGCTGTAACTCCTCAGCCTTGATGCCCATCTCGGCCATTTTGGTTTTAAGCTGCAAGTCAGCCTGTTGCAGCGCAGCCATCTGTTCTGCCGTCAGTTGTCCAGACGTCAGAGCTTTTTCAATCTTGGCCTTGGTTGGCTCAGAGATGCCCAGCACTCCTGCTACACTCGACACAGCCACAGCGCCCAACGGCCCGCCCAAAAGCTGACCGATTGTAGGAAGTATTTGTTTTACCCAGTCCATAAATTAATTGGCTAAAGCGTATTTGATGGAGTTTTCAGCAAATGCAGCAAAAATGTAAGTTGCAGCACTAGTGTTGTTTAGCGTTGCGCTACGAATTTTGAACCCGTTTGAAAGGATGTCTATAGACAGCAGTGCCGCTTCTGCTGCTGCCGTGTTTGCTGAAGAAGTAATTCCAGCAACATTAAATGTGCTTCTGGAGGTGTCAATTATTGCCCAGTCACCAGTTGTGCTGCTGGCTTTAACCATAATGAATCTAGGCTTAAACCCACAACTTACAAATGGCCCGTCTGCAAGACCGTTGCCCGTGTAGCTACCAAACTTGGAATAACCAGCTACTTCTGAGAAACAGTAGGCGACATAGGTTGAAGCCACGAAAAAAGTGTCAATTGAAAATACAGAAGAAGTTGGCGCAGTATTGTTCCATGCTGTGATTGTTGTTGCCGCCGCATCTGTTAAGTGTAGATTAAGGACTTTTGTCCAACCTAATGCAGTTGTTCCAGCAACCCAATCGGATACACCGCCTCTGCGTTTTGCAATAATAAAACTAGGTGCAACACCAAGACCATGACCCACAGTAGCCGCTGATCCAGTGCCTGTAAATGTCACCACGCTAAATCCTGCTGCTGTGTTTGCGCTGACCTGTGACGTGATGCTGCCACTAGTGTTGCTGACGGCTGTGCCGCCTGCTTTCCATTGCCAAGCAATATATGTTGCTGCTGCCGTGTTCAGTTTTGCCAGTGTTCCAACCGTAAATCCATCTGCGTTGAATGCTGTCAAGCCAGTTGCCTGTGTCGTTTCAGCGGCAGTCGAGTTGCTTACCAAATCCAAAGTAACTCCACGCACAGAGTCGTACAAAGCGTGATCGGTTGCTCCACTGCGCCCTTTTAGCCACACAAAGTTAGGCTGGAATGAAACGCCATTGTTGACATTGCTGATCGTTAATGCAGATCCAGTGCCTGTGTACGTTGTAGCCGCCATCACATACGCACCATTAGCAATCGCAGGTGTAGGCAAGTTTGCAGAACATAATGAAACAAATCCACCACCAGGAGGATAAAGAAATGCGCGTTGACCAAAATTAAAATTTCCCAATGCAGTGGCAGTCAATGTTCCCATGCATGACATGGTTGGCGTTATGTTACCATTGTTTGTGATAATTGTAATATGCCCAGTGCCAGCTCCGGGATTTCCAGAGTTTTGCCAAACATTATTTACTGAAATCCAAACTTGCCCTGTACTTGCGTCATAAGCAATTCCAGCGGTGCCAAGATAAGCACAAGCAGTTGCTGCAAATATTATTGCATTATTTTTATAAATTGATCCATCAAATCCAAGATAATCAACTCCATTTGCAAATGTACCTTGAAATCCTGTAATTGGATATCTTATATCTCCAAGTCCTACACCTTCTCTTCTGGCAGTAGAATTATTTTCAAATGTAAATTCCCAATAAAATTTACCAGTGCTTGGAAATACAAAATTTGTTCCAATCCATGTTGTTGTTCCTGTTGTTACATTTGCCGCTACAATTGCTCCAGTTAAATTTCCTCTGGATAAGGTTGCAAACTTATTTAAATTTCCATCTAACACTGCATAATTGTTAGTAGGAATATCAAGCATGCTATCATAATTAGATCCAGCAGTTATTGACACTCCTACCGGAGTCCAATTGTTTCCTCGTCCACTGAAATCTTTTCCAATAGTAGTAACAGTTATTCCTGAATTATCTTTAAACTTAAGATAAAATCCATTGTTTCCATACGCTCCATTAAAGCGTTTTGGTGACAAAACTCCAGAAATTTGATTTATTTCTGCAAAAAATAATGGGTTTAATGCTTGCCCATCAATAAAGTTAATTTCTGTAATATATCCATCAAGATACAATGATCCCGCTACATTTAGTCCAATATTATGTAAAACAGCAGTATTAAATTCTGAATTTGCAGTTGTTCCAGTTGCGACAGAATTTCCATTTACATATAATGTTTGAGCAGATCCATTTTGAGTATAAACAATGTGATACCAAGCTGCTGTATCCCTAAATACAGCAGTGCTTGCTGCCGCTGTTGCTCCAAGAATATTTAAAACTAATTGATTATTAGCATTAATGTAAAAATACGAATTAGTAGAAGCAAATAGTGTTTTGGAAGCTCCTATTGTTCCGCGTTTAATCCATGCAGACCACGTGAATACATTTTGATTTGTTGGAGATGCAAATGTTCTACTCAAATATCCATTTGGTCTAAGTCGAATTGAATTAGTTGCCACACCTGCCATTGAAGGTGCTCTTAATCCACTTGTTAAAGATAACATAAATTATACAGTAGCATCACCAGCAACAACCCAAGAGTTAGCAGCAACTTTGATCAGTGACACAATCGAGTACTGACCTGCTGTCTTCGTTCCATTCTTGCTGTTTACTGCCGTAGTTCCGGGTGTAACAGCAGCCACTGTCACTTGTCCAGCACCAAGTTGCATCAGCAGGATCTGCGTGCCAATCGGAAATGCCACACTAGCGTCAGTGGGAATCGATACAGCCACAGCAGCAGCGTTGTTAAGCGTCACCAAGTAACCAGCATCCGTCAGCGCAATGGTGTAGGTTGTGCCAACCTGCGCGTTGATCAGTGCTTGCGCTGTTGCAATCGGACTGCGAGTCAAACCAGCCAACTGTGTTGAATTGGTGATGTACATCTGAGTGGTGTCCCACTCAAGTGCACCAAGTTGCTGTGTCGTTAGTAGCGCAATTCCAGTAGTTGTGGCACTAAAACTAGCTGGATTTACAGTTGCACTATTTACAGCAAAAGTTTGTTTTCCGCTAAAAGTATTAGCTGCTGACCCTACGTTTGAAACTCTTTGATTAACCGTTACTGCCGTTACAGTAGATGTGCCAACATTAATTTCAGATCCAACAGGCCCAACAAAAGCATATGTATAACCATTTCTGCTAATACCAGCTTTAACCGTGCAATAAATTCCATTTCTTGCTGTTCCGCTAAACCATGATGGGCGTTGAAAAACAGCCGACACTCCAACTGCGCCAGCCGTGGTGCACACCCAAGGCCCGTTTTGAATGGTGACTCCAGTTTGGGCTGTAAATAAAACCGTATCACCAACAGAAACCATTGTTCCATCTGGTGGATATGTGCCAGTTGCAGTGATCGTAAACGTGTTTGGCGTTACACCAGTGTTCATCGTCCCAATGACAATGGCAAATGCTGCATATTCAACGTAACGATGCATGACATCTGCTAAAGGAGCAGCCCCCAGACTTGTTAGTGCTGCTGCCTGTGAGGTTGCTCCAGTGCCACCGTGCTGCACGGCAAGAGTTCCTGCCGTAACATCAGCAACAGTCATTGGCTGCAAACTGACGTTCGTGCCATCAGAGCGGAAATGATAGCCTGCCGTTTGTGAGCCAGAAATGGCGTTTAAGGCCCCTTGCTGTGTGCTTGCACCTGTTCCACCGTTGGCAATCGCAATCGTGCCAGAAAGGTCACTGGATTGCAGCGAGGACATGGACACGTTTGTGCCATTGCCACGCAAGTATTGACCGCTTGTGACTGAGCCAGCCAAAGCATTAAGTGCAGCAATTTGACTAGTTGCTCCAGTGCCACCGTTGGCGATGTTTAGCGTGCCCGCAAGCGTGACAGCTCCAGTAGTAGCAGTGCTCGGAGTAAAGCCAGTTGTACCAGCAGAAAATGAGGCAACTTGAGAAGTTCCACTGCCACCACCAGTGATTTGAGCGGTAGTAAGGTTTGTTATACGACCTTTTGAATCAGTCGTAATTACGGGCACCACAGTGCTTGACCCAACTGCGCCAACAGGAAGCCCTGCAATGTCAGCCAACTGAGCAGTGCTCAGGAAGCCACTGCCATCAAGCTGGGGAACCTTGCCTGCTATAGCCAACTGAGTCAAATCGGACGTAGCAACTGCTCCAATAACGCTGGGCGTAATCTGAGCAATCTGCGCTGACGTGAGAGCGGGAATCTGGGTCGTTGAAATCAGTCCACTGCCGTCTAATTGAGGCACCTTGCCAGCAACAGCAAGTTGAGTAAGATCTGCTGTGGCAACTGCACCAATTCCAGCAGCAGTCACCTGAGCCGTTGTGAGGTTTGTGATTTGACCCTGCGTGTTCGTGGTGATCACGGGGATCACAGATGCGCTGCCTGCTGTCAGTGCGGATACTCCAGTGGTCGTAATCGAAAATGTGTTGCTACTCAGTGATAGACCAGTCCCAGCAAAATATGCTGTAGAAGCGGCAGCAAACTGAATGAATACAAGATTGCTTGATCCAAATACAACTGGAGCAGGCGTTTGCTGTACCCAAGCCGTGTTTGCAATTGATCCATTTAGAACAAGAACAAAATCACCCGCTTGAACTTCATTTGGTGCAGATCCACTTGTGTCGTAATCAGTTGCACGGGTAAGGATGTACGGAAGCGTAGATCCGTCCCCTTGGCGAGTTACCGTGTAAATTCCATTCTCAATCTGGCTAGACTGATTCTTGACCAAGATACGTTGACCAGCAGAAACCGTTGTGCCATCAACATCAAGCGCAACATTGGTTGTTCCAGTGAGTGTTGCGTCTACTCCAACTCCAGCACCTCCAGGTTGATTATAGCTGGCAGCAGGAGAAAGAGCCGCAATTGTGGCGTAATCACAGGCTTCATGGAAGTTTACTCCACTTGCAATTGAATCAGCGTATGCTTTGTTGCAGATGTCAGCCGCTGATGCTGGTGTTGTGGAAATGGTTCCAGTTGTAAGCGCAACGCTGGTGATGTCTGTGTTTGCTCCAGACTTAGCAGCAGAAAGATTTGTGCGAGCGTTTGTGGCACCCGTTGCTCCTGTACCACCATTTGCAACTGCAACAGTGCCAGTTACATTTCCAGCATTTCCAGAAATGTTTCCAGAAACTTGGCTTCCGGCAATTGCAATAGAAGAGCTTGTTACAGAAGAAACTTGGCCTTGAGCATTTGTGGTAATTACAGGGACAGAAGAAGAACTTCCGTATGTTCCAGCAGTTCCAACATTTGCTAGTGAAATGGTTCTATCAGCATTTAGTTCACCTCCACCAGAAAGTCCAGTGCCAGCAGAAACCAAGCGGCTAGTTGGAACATATCCAGCCAACTGGGCGGTTGTGGCAAGTCCAGCCAACTGCGTAGTTGAAACTGCTCCAATGCTTGCTGGAGTGATTGCATCGCTTGCACCAGCAGCATGAGACGCAGCATGTGCAGTAGGTGTGCGGGAGTTAGAAAGCCGTGAATCATCACCTTCTGTGACTGTTCCAGACACAGTGCCAAAAACAACTGACAAAGTACGATCTCCAGTCAAATCTCCACCACCAGTCATCCCTGTCCCAGACGACACAGAGCGTGTTGTTGGAACATAGCTTGCAAGTTGAGTTGTAGATGCAGCACCAATGCTAGCCGGAGTCAACTCATCAGATCCACCTACAGCATGAGTAGAAGCGTGTGCCGTAGGAGTCCGGCTGTTGCTTAACCTAGAATCATTTCCTTGAGCAGCAGTCCCAGAGGTTGTGCCATACTTGACATCAACGGTTCCAGAAGATGTAATTGTCCCACCATTAAGACCAGTTCCAGCAGTAATGCTTGTTACAGTCCCACCTGCTCCAGCACCTCTTACTAAACTAAGGCTGGCAGTCTTGGTGTCTCCACCTTGATTAAGGACTACAATGTCAGTCGTTGTGACTGATGTTGCTACTGGAAGTTGTGAAATCTTGATGTCAGCCATATTATCCTGTAATTAGTCTTAAAGACGATTCGTTTGTTAAATAAAATCCCGCTTCAGTTTGAATGAAATCTCCAGCAGGAGGAGCGGAAACATTTCGTTTTGTAAATTTAAAAGAATGAGAGCCATTCGTGTGAACTTGGATTCTCGCAAAATTCTTAGAGAACGGCAAGCTGGGGTTTACATTTCTTTTTCTAAGGAATTTGGTAATCATACTAGTAAGTGTATACCATTTTCATGCGTTGCACCTGCTGTTGCTGGCGCAAAAGCACATCAATTTGCTGTTGAATAGAAACTTCAGCCAACTGATCAAAAACATTGGCTTCTTCACTGCGGCCTTCAGAGCGAATAAAGTCCGCAGAAGTTCCGTTGATTAGGTAATCTTTAAACCTGTACGGGATCTCGACCATCTTCCAAAAAGCACTTGTGTTTGCGGGTGCAGTTGGAGCGGGAAGTAAGTTGTTTTGAATGCAATTCCAGAAGTTGCCTCGAATAGAAAGCCCAGGCAAAGTTGGATTGTAATCGGCAGTTCCCTGAGAAGGATCATAAAATGCCTGTGATCCAACATAATATGAGTTCACTGGACTATACTTTTGTCCAAATAATCTTGGTGAAATCAAACGATACTTGATGAACTTCTCAGAATCAGTCAAAAACCGAAGATACGAATACTCTTGCTGAGTGTAAGTTCCACTTGTGACAAAGTCATCTTTAGGTGGCTTGTCCTCAACAAGAAACGACTCAAACGTGCATCTTGTGTGTTTCCTTGGATCATTTGTAAACACTTCAAGTCCTTGAAGCATGTCATCTTCTAGCTGAATAACCAGATTTTGATTGGAAGCAAAGATAATCTTGCTGGTAAACGGAGAGTTAAATCCCTGATATGCAGGATATTCTACGGTTCCAAGCGGAACGGTAATGTCAACGCTGGTGATGTAATCGCCACTGTTGCTGTTGGCTGTGATGTAGGAAAATGTGTGTTCCTTTTCAGACACAGACACTCTGCTGCCATCACCCTTTAAAATGTAAAAAGGATTGGAAAATTTAACGCTTGTTGTTCCAATTGTGCCTTTTCTGAAGTTTTCAGCAGGAAAATCAATTAGGTAAATTCTCGGGAAATTGGTATCCAGTGCAACTCGAATGACCATCTCGTCAACCGTAGAAGAAACAAGGGTCACTCCTTGAACAGGGTTGCCAGGCCAAGTGTTCAAGTACCTCTCGGTGTCAGGCCATTCTTCCCTGTCCCAAATCACGCTCACCCTGCGTCCAACCATGTCGCGGACTGCACTGAATGACTTATCATTTAGCGTGTTTCTATCCAAGCCCACAAGCTGGCAGACGCTTGCTAGAATATCGCTAAACGGAACTGTCTTCATTTATTTAGGTGATGCATTAGGAGTCCAGCCAACTTGAATTTCTTTAGTGCCACCACTATTCACTTTAAGCTCTGGATTGTCACGCAAAAACTCGTCCATAAACGCTTTGTCGTTCCAGCAGGCGTATCCTAGCTTTTGTCCCCAGAAATGATATGCCGTTGTGGGGATGCGAGCTACAAGCTGACCCAATCCTTCAACAGACTTGTGTCGAACTGAATTAGCTTTTCCAAACTTTTGAGCTTCAACTTTAGCTTCAATCTGGTTTTTAAGCCAGCCAGTGCGTAGTTCAGATTCGAGTTGTTTTGCGAGTTCTCCGTCGAGTTCAATCATAAAATTATGCAGTGTTGTTGTACCCAAGGTTACGCAGCTTGAATTTAAGCAAGTCTGCTACAACTCCTTCGCTTGTACAAAAAATTGTGCGTGTCTCTCCACGCTGTCACACCACTTTTACAGTTTAGGCTGCACGCAGGTGTCGCGGAAGGCTACTAGGCAGCAGCGTAGGTGAACTTGCCGAGACCCAACGGGTTTCCAACAACCAAACCTGCAACTGCTTCGATCAAGCGAGCAGGGCCACCACCGAAATCAGGCAGTGCCGTGACCTGAGCAACATTGCCACCATAACGGGTTTCAATCAAGTTCATATCAAGAACCAGACCATAAGCCGTTTTGGGGGTGTAGCTGCTTCCAGAGATTGTTCCAATGAACGTGGTAGGATGCAAGCGCACCGTGCCAAAGTCACCCTGGAACACATCCATGCTCTGGATGTAAGCATCAGCAGCAGCATCGCGCTGGAAGGTCTGCACCTTTGTTGCGCCTGCACCAGTCACAGAAGTGACAGCAGTGGTCGTCAGAGCAGTCGTTCCAAGCAGGCTTGTGAAAGCACGCTTTAGATCCGTTCCGCAAATCAGATCAAAGGACTTGTACTGACCAGTCTGGTCAAAAATCGACTTCAACACACCCTGCACAACCGTGTCTGTCAACGCAGAAGCGTTAGCTCCAGAGACGATTGAGTTTGCGGGAGTAATGAACGAAGGCGAAGTTGTACCAGAACCGATGTTTAGTCCAGTTCCAATGTTGTCTCCACCGATCCATGCCTGAGCACCAGCCGTGAGGTAAGGAACCCCACCAGCGCCAGTGTCCTGCTGACCAAGCTGATCGGACGTAAAGCTGACTTCCATGTCACGCTTCAGACCAACAATGGCCTTTGCAACGTTGTCAGAAAGCGAGTCACGCACGCCAGCAACGTCTGCCAGATCCTGAGCGAGTTTGGAAACACGCACAGTGCGGCGGAAGATCTGGGCGTAATTAGCCAGTTCTTTACGGTAGCCATCAACGTAGTTGCTGTAGGTGCTAACGTCAGTTCCGTCAATTGTACCACCAACCACAGGCTGGGGGTTTTGATCTGCCTGCCAGCGGAAATACATATTTCCAGGCTTGCTGCCCTTGCGGGACATGGAGATAAAAGGCGTATCACGAGCGTCCACAAGGGCGATCATGTCAGCCAAGTCTTCGCGTTTACCGCGACCGCTAAGATTAGGTTCAGTGAGAAGTGCCATAAAACTAAATGAGTTGAATTAAAGGGTTTACACAAACCCCATTGCTTTAACTAAGTCTGTCAACCCTTGCTTGTCAGAGGAGTTTTTAGCAAACGCCTGACGAGCTTTGACTAAGTCGCCTTGAGCTGTTGGTGCTGGCATAGCTTTTACGGATGGTTGCGCGGGGGCGCGTTTAATTGGTGCAACGGGTGCTTTCTTTTTGCTCTGCATTTCTGCGTAAGCTTTTGCACCCAAAACAACAAGACCTGTAACATGCTTCCAATCTGCTCTGCGCCGTTTTAGTTCTGGAAACTCCTTGATTACCTGTTGAGCAACTTGATACTCTTCAGTTTCTGGTTTGTTCCACCAAGGAAAGTTAGCACTAATTTCCGATTCTGCTGCTTGCTGTTGTTGCAAGAATTGCATCCTCGTTGGTAGCTCCAACTCCTTGCGCTTCATGGCTGTTCGTTTCATGGATCGAACTTCAGCGGCAGTAAGTTCTTGCTCATCGCCATTTGGCAACGGAATTACTCCACCATCACTGTTGTCCTCACACCACAAAATGACTTCCAGTGCTCGTTTGTATTCCTCTTCTACCTTTTTAGGTGTATCTAAGGATTCAACGTAGTCTGAAACTTCAACTTTTGTTACAGGAACAGAAGCTTTAGCAGCTTCTAATTCAGACTGTAATTTAGCCAAAGCAGTCTTCTGCGCGTCTAATTCAGCTTGAGCGGCCTTCTTCGCAGCAACTAATTTGTTGATACGCTTCTGGACACCTTTACTCAAAGAACTTTCATCAACTTCAGGTTGATCGGATTCTACTTCAGACTGGTCATCTTCCTCTTCAGAGGAGACGGGTTCTTCTGTAGTTTCCTGTTGCTCCACTGGAGCGGGAGCGGGCTGCTCCTCCTCGTTGAGGAAGCTATCAAGCAGGCTTTTTAAACCTCCATGACTTAAACCGAGTTTGTTTGCAACGGGATTACTTTCTGCCTCCTGACCCGTAGAATCAGGCTGTGTATCGTTTTCGTTCATGGAATTAAGGTTCCAAGATCCTTTAATTTATTCAATTCATCCCAGTAACGCTGAGAAGTCCGTTAATGGCTTTATGCCAAATTATCGTCAGAAGTCAAACCATTTAATGTTTTAGCTTCATTTCTTAATGATATAAAAAGTGATAAAATCATGTTTGCGCCATCTGCTTGTCCACAAGCATGAACCCTGTCTTCCCCTTTAGGTTCGGCACTGATAGCGTGCATCCACAGTTGCTCCTGAGTTTGCTCAATAACTTTAATCATTTCTGCCCAAAGTTCATTGTTTCCTGCAAACCCAAACAAATTTCGCTGATTTTCAGTCATTTATTGTGGTTGTTGCTGCATGGGAGTTACTCCAATGCGACCAATCTGAGCATTTTGCTGTTGCATCACACTCATCTCCAAACTCTTAACATAATTCTGGAACAATGCTTGGAAGTTCTCATCCTGTTGCAACGCCCCCTGAGCCTTGGGATTTGATTGCAAGATCTGTTGCGTGTATTGCAACTTGGTTTGTGCAGCAGGATCGTTCTCTTGATACAAGGCTTCGTTGCCAAGCAGCATCATGCCAATGTCGTTCTGAACATCTTTAAACATCTTTTGAGATGCTTGGTTCTGGTTTAGCACGAGTTCCTGAGCCATCTCGGGAGCAATGGCTTGAATCATCATCTCAGTAAGTCTGTTGCGGTTTAGCACTCCACCCGTGTCCATTTGTGCGATCTGACTAAGGAACTGGATCTTCTGAGCAACATACTCTTTGTCCATGTTCATCACGTCAAATCGGACGTTAAGGTCAAATTCGTTGTGTATTTCAGACAAATTCTGTGGCAACACTCCTCCAGTAATTCGCTGAATCTCTTCTGGTGACATGTACTGGCAACAGAGCGCAAACATCTGGCGAAACACTGATCTCCATGTCATCAGCCATGAGTTCACCAGTGCCTGCTGGGTCATCTGCGTCTTGAGCGAAGGCACAAGCGCATTGATTGTCCCAAAGTAAGCCGCATGACTGGCTTCTACCCGAGTAATCAGGTTAAATGCAGTCGTAGGCTCCCGTGCAGGAGGCTCCATGAACGTGTAATCGTTCTGATTTGTAACAGGCAAAGCAACGCCTGGCCCAATCTTGTTAATTGAACCAATCCGCTTTACAACCTTGATTGGAGGAAGCGTGGAAAACGCCGTGTGGTCACGGATGGAGTCATGCTGCGCTTTGATCTCATCTTGATCAGTACTTGCAAGCTCAGGAATGCCGCGAGTGTCAACGACAGCCCTACGAAGCTGCTCACGACGAAACTCAACAAAGGGGTACTCGCCGTGCGCGTAGTCGAGACGCTCGTGGATCGCCCAAGATGCTGTGTCCTGCACTCGGTTTGATGCCGCTTGGGGACAAATGACAGTGTAGTATATCGCGGGTGCATTGCCGTCCATTGATTTGGTGTAGCAATACACCACCTCAACCATGTTTGTGTAGTTGATGCCGTTGTAAACCAACATTGTTGTTGTGGGCAACAAGTTGATGTTGTAATAAGTGCTGCTCTTGCCAAGAGCCTGCAAAGCACGATCAACCCATTCGGGATTCCAGCCCTCTGTGGTGATCTTCTCACGTAGTTCAACCTCAGACATCCATGTTCTGCGGAAGATTACGCGAGCACGCTGCAAATCTGCTGCCTCTGGGGGGAAAATGATCTCGTCCCAAGGCTTTAAGGCGACAATCTCAGGCAAATTCTTGCTGACATACTCCTGTTCATAGGAAGTCTGCCCAACTTCAGCCAGTTCCTTGACCATGGTCTTGGCCTGAGACATTGACAAATCGGGAATAGCAGCCTGGATAATAGCAGCCGCCTGATCTGGTGCCTGCATAATCAACTGCGGTAATTCCATAAGCGTCTGACTGCCAGACTGTTGTGCCAATTGGATTACTTCATCCATGGTGATTGGCTGAGAACGCTTACTAATGTTCTGCTGCCAACCTACAAAGAATGCACTCCAGCCGTACTGCAAAGCGTACTGTGCGCCCAATTCAGCCTCTTTGCGAAGTTGCTGTGGCATCTTGGAGTCTCGAATCCACCTGAGCAAACTGGTTGCTGTACTGCTGATAATAGTATCATTTAGTTCATTTGGATTGGCCCGAATGTCTGCTTTCTCAAATGCAGCGCACAGCAAAGTAGTCAACTCATTGCAGGTTGAATCAATAATGCGGTTACGAACATCAGAAGCCCCCTCAAACGGCCAAGCAGGACTGCCTTCTGGGCGGTTTTCACTGTGTTTCTTGCCGTCATCCGTCTGACCAGACCATCTTGAAAAGCGGATATTATCAAACTTAGTGACAAGATTGCCCTGACTGGAATTAACCATTGAACGGTTGTATTCATCAAGCAAATCACCTACATGCGGTGTCGCAGAGGCAATTGCTAGCGGATCAGTCTTTGATGTGGGCATAGTGAATTATTAATAAGTACCACACTTAGCAGAAGATTGCCATTGCTTTTTCCATTTATCGCTATTTGTGTGTTTTGGTTGCATTACCACTAAATATCCCAGTGCGTCAATAGGATCTTTGCTGGCTCCTTTCTGACCGTCTGCTCCTGTCCACTCCCTTAACGAATAAATTAGGTTCTGACAATCAACATGAACCATTAATCTAGGGTGATTTGCTTCGTCATCAATAGGTTTCTCTCTGTCGTAACACAACAAATCGTTAATAATTAGCACCCGTTCATCAACAGAAACCCCCACACTTGGCAGGAAATATAAAGGATCTGTAGCATCCAGAAGCAGATCCAACAGAGTAATCCCGCCTTCTTTACTGGTCGTTTCTGTGCCAGCAGACCTAGGATCTATGTATCGCTCGGCAATTTCTTCCCGTTTGTCAGAGTGTGTCTCTAGATCCCAGATCAGTTCTGTGTACTCGTTCACACCACGGCCAGCTCCCTGCCGTTGAGCGGGGCCGGGTTTACCATCAGCCTTCTCGCTAGGCAGCGACCACTCGCCATAGCTCGCATCCGGCCATTCTCGGTAGACCCAGATCGTCCCATGCACATCCACCCTTGCCCAGAGCATGAACCAGTTTCTTGCCCCTGCTGGGTCAGCTACCATGTAGTTTGTGCCCTCAGGTGCAACTTCAGTGACCTTGTCGTGAAAGATGTTTACGTCTCCAAACATTGGAAACTGACTTCCGGCAGTTTGTTCTGCCCAACCATAAGCACGAATCTTGATGTCATGGGTACTTCTGGTCTTGAGCGTCTGTTTCATGCGTTCCCAGTTATTGTAGGGATTTAGCTTAGAATGGAACCAGATGCAGCCATGCTTGCCATACACGCTCTCTGCCGTGTAGGGCATGTTGCCACGGGGCACGCCAATCACGTTGTTGTTAGGCAACAACTCTGCTTCCTTCCAAGTGGTGATCTTGCTGGTTGAGATAAACTCCTTGACGGTCTGAGTGTATCCAAGGATTGGGGTAAAGGTAACGATCAGCTTGCCGTTGCGTGTCACCAGACGGTATCTGAGCGTCTCCAGCCAGTCAGCGGGCACTAACTCGTCACACCAAACAAAGTCTACCTCTCCACCCTCAACAACCTTGATGTCCTGGCTGTAGTTAAGAAACCAGATCTGGTTGTTCTGGTAGACTGCTGTGTTATCCGAGAAACCGTTCTTCTGTGTCCAGCTGACCTGAGTATGCCTGCTGCGCTTGGCCTCTTTCAGTTCCTTTGGCAGATA
>Ga0114981_10001581_pt1 | contig 14855 bp, 12 predicted proteins | sample S_140806_MF_Meta_FD_87028 | JGI IMG/M metagenome (GOLD analysis project Ga0114981, IMG submission 87028) | Freshwater microbial communities from Lake Simoncouche, Canada to study carbon cycling - S_140806_MF_MetaG | ecosystem: Environmental > Aquatic > Freshwater > Lake | place: Lake...
CACCAAAATCTGGCGACCTTGCTTCAGCATGACGCACCCCCTCAGGGCAGGTGTGGTCAGGACAATTGCTACACTTCGCCCAACAAGGAGGTCCCATGAACCAGAAGTTGCTCGACGAAATCAATGAAAAGCTCAAGGCGGTGTTGGCGCAAAGTCCCGCGGCAGACCTTGAGCGCAATGTGCGGGCGATGCTGGGTTCCGCGTTTGCGCGTCTGGATCTGGTCAGTCGCGAGGAATTTGATATCCAGCGCGAGGTTCTGGCGCGAACGCGAGCGCGTCTGGCGGAACTGGAAAAGCAGGTTGCGGCAATGGAAGCGGCTTCCGCCTCCGGCCAGCGCTAGTTTTTCGGGCTGGCGTCAGCCCGTGGCGGGGTGAAATCGTTAAACGGGGTATTACAAGACCCGCTGATCCCCGCCCACTGTGTCGCTCGCCGTACTTTACAGCCGTGCATTGGCCGGCCTTGACGCACCACTGGTCACGGTCGAGGCTCATCTTGGCAACGGCTTGCCCAGTTTCACCATCGTTGGCTTGCCTGAGGCCGAGGTCAAGGAAGCCAAGGATCGTGTCCGTGCGGCCCTGTTGAATGCGCGGTTCGAGTTCCCGGCCCGTCGCATTACAGTCAATCTGGCCCCAGCAGACCTGCCCAAGGAATCGGGGCGCTTCGATCTGCCGATCGCATTGGGAATTCTCGCGGCGTCCGGACAGATTCCCGCAGAACGTCTGCGTCACTGCGAGTTTGCCGGTGAACTTGCGCTGACCGGTGAATTGCGACCGGTGCGCGGTGCGCTGGCGATGGCGCTGGCCGTTGCACGCGACGGCCGTAGTTTTGTCGTGCCGAAAGAAAGTGCACGGGAAGCAGCCCTCGTAAAGGGCGCCATGATCCATGCCGCAAATTCGCTAAATGAAGTTTGCGCGCATCTTGCAGGCCGCGAATCGCTGGTGTTGGCCGCGCCGGCCATGCCTTTTGCGGAGCGGCCTTATCCTGATCTGCTCGACATCAAGGGACAGGCGCATGCCCGGCGTGCGCTCGAAATCGCAGCCGCCGGCGCCCACAGCCTGCTCATGGTCGGGCCGCCGGGCACTGGCAAAACCATGCTTGCACAGCGTTTGTCCGGAATCCTGCCGCCCATGAGTGAGCAGGAGGCCATTGAGTCGGCGGCCGTACAGTCGATTGCAACCCGCGGGTTTGATCCGGCGTTGTGGAAACAGCGGCCGTACCGGGCACCGCACCATACGGCATCCGCAGTCGCGCTGGTCGGCGGTGGTGGAATCCCGCGTCCCGGCGAAATTTCCCTGGCCATGCATGGTGTGCTGTTTCTCGATGAACTGCCGGAGTTTGAACGCAGGGTGCTCGAAGTGCTGCGCGAGCCGCTGGAGTCGGGGCGCATCACCATTTCCCGCGCGGCTAACCAGGCTGATTTTCCCGCTCAGTTTCAACTGGTTGCAGCAATGAACCCGTGCCCCTGCGGGTATCTTGGCCACTACAACGGACGCTGTCGCTGTACGCCCGATCAGGTAGCCCGTTATCGCAACCGGATATCAGGACCGCTGCTGGATCGCATAGACCTGCAGATTGACATGCCTGCGCTACCGGAATCGGATCTGCTGAAGCCGTCTCCCGGAGAGTCCTCACACACTGTACGCGCGCGTGTTATTGCAGCCCGCGAGCGGGCGCAATCCCGGCAGCCGCAGGCCAATGCGATGCTCGCGCCGCCGCAGGTCGACCGCTATTGCACCCCGGACGCGCGTGGGACGCAACTGCTCAGACAGGCTATCACCCGACTCGGTCTGTCGGCGCGGGCTTATCACCGGATTCTTCGCGTGGCGCGAACGATTGCCGATCTGGACGGCGCCGAAAATGTCCTGTCCGGACATGTCGCCGAAGCGATTCAATATCGCCGGTTCGAGAGAGCTGGCTGACCGGAAGTGCCCCGCCTGTACGGAGGGGGAAGGGTCCGGGATCAGGGCGCCGGCCGGGCGCTGTCCGGGTCGAGGGCGGCCAGAAGACTTTTGCGGTTAATCGGCTTGATCAGGATGCAATCGAAGCCGGCATGCAGGATGCTGCTCCGGGTCTCTTCGAGCGCATGCGCCGTATAAGCGACAACCCGCAGGTGTTTGAGATCCTCGGAGTCTTTGATGACTTTGCAGACCTCGGTTCCGGACATGATCGGCATGCTGATATCAAGCAGAACGCAATCGTAAGGCGCCTGACGCAGGGCGGTCAGGGCCGCTTCACCACTCTCCGCCTCAACACATTGCCAGCCGGAATCACGCAGCAGCATGCCCGGAAGGCGACGATTGACCGGGTGGTCATCAACGATCAGTACGCGGCGGTTATTCATTTTTCAGCGGCAGAGTGAAGTGGAAAGTGCTGCCCAGCCCATGCTTGGATTCAAACCAGATCTCCCCGCCCATGAACTCGACCAGATCCTTGGACAGCGCCAGCCCCAGACCGCTGCCTTCTTGCTGGCGGGTAATGAAATTGTCCAATTGCCGGAAGCGGTCAAAAATATATTTTTGCTGCTCCACCGCGATGCCCATGCCGGAATCGCTGACGCTGAACTGGATTTTTTTTCCTGCAGTCGATTTACCGACCCGCACGTTGACAAAACCGTAGTCGGTGAATTTGATGGCATTTTGTACCAGATTATTGAGTACTTGCGAAACCTTGGTGACGTCCATGACCAAGACCTTGGGCAGAGGCTCATCAATTTTCATATGGATTTCAATCCCCTTCTTTTTCGCGTTGCCGGAATGCAGGACAACCACTTTCTCCAGCACTTCGTAGAGATTCGCGGAGCTCTCATTTAGCGTCATCCGTCCCGCTTCAATCTTCGCCAGGTCCAGCGTGGTATTCACCAGCGCGAGAAGGTGTTCACCGGACTCGTGAATGGTTTTTGCGTGTTCGCGGTCCTCCGGGTCTTTGGCGTGGTCTTTCAGATATTCCGAGAAGCCCAGGATTCCGGTGAGCGGCGTTCTCAGTTCGTGGGATATACGCGAAATAAATTCCGATTTCATGCGCGTGGCCTCTTGTGCTTGCCTCGCACTGTTCTCTAATGCGGCGTTTACCCGTTGCTGGGCCCTGAGTGTGCGTTGAAATGCGGCGGTAGCCAGGAGCAGAAGCGCGGTCATGACTACCCCCAGGCTTGTCATTAACGTCGAATGTTCCTTGAATTCCGTCAACACGGATTCTTCGCTGATCCCGACAACAACGATCAGCGGGTAATCCTTCAGGCGTCGGTAGGCGTAAATCCGCGAGACGCTGTCGACGGAACTGGTCCCCATGTAAGAACCTTCTGCTGAGACCGCGATCTTTTCAAACAGGGTGGACTGTCTGATGTTCTGGCCGATTTCACTCGAATTGTCGGTGCGGCGGGCGCGGATGATGCCGTCGCTGCCGACCAGTGCCGTGACCGAGCCTGTTCCGAGATTTACTGATTTGTAAAACTCGGTGAAATAGCCCGGATCGAGGCTGGTGACAACAATACCGCCAAAGCTGCCGTCGGGCTTGTTGATGCGGCGGGTGAACTGCAGCGACCACTTGCCGCTGGATCGTCCCAGCACGGGTTTCGAGATGAACAGCTTTCCGGAGTCCTCTGCGACATGAACCATGAAATGTTCACGGTCCTTGATATTGGCGGCCGGGCGCGCCGGAATAATCTGCTGGGTTTGCCCGGTTTCATCGGCCGTGGCGATCAGATTGAAAAAATTGTCCAGAAAAACGCCATCGCGGGCATATTGCGAAAGATCGAAACGTCTGGGGTCACGTTCGAACTCGCCTTTGACAAAAACAGTGGTTTGATCGAGGACTCTTACCGTTCTGGTGGTGTGTTCTTCCAGCAGTTTGGCGTGGATCTCGGCCTGTCTTGCGGCGGTCTGGAGGGAATCTTTTTTCTCGAAATCCAGATAAACGGCAATGCCGGCCCAGACCGTTGTGATGAGGATGGCGGCCCCGATCCAGATGAGGCGCGGGCGGTGCCCTGTCTTGGACACAGAGACGGCAGTGGCCCCGGGCATGGCCGGCGTCGAGTCAGCGGGGATCATGGCATCGGCCGACGTCGGCGGTGGTGGTTCCGTGCGGGCAGAAGAGATGTGTCATTCAGCATCTGCGCATTCTATGCCGGGGATGCCTGGTAAGCCCTGATGCTCATCATTAATGCCTGATACATCGCATTTCGGGACTCGCACCCCTTTCGCAGACTCGATCCTGCAATTTTTACTACTCACAGCGATCTCACGCTGAAGTTTGGCAGGATAACGCTGTAAATGGGAGCAAATCCGTTTGCGGCCTCGAATAGCTCAGCGAGTGTCATGGACAAAATTAAAATGCTTAACATAAATTAATGTTCGGGGGTCATCAGTTCTGGAGAATAGCGCAAACAATTGTCCATAAAACCCTCCATGAATAGCTTTGTGAAAACAGGGCGATTTGTTCAGTCTGCCCGACTCTGGTTCAGTGTTCTGGCGCTGGCCGGCTTGATGAGTGCGTTGCCGGCGGTCTTTGCCTTGGCGAACACGCCCGTAAACGACTCGGCAGGCTCGTTGTCGATACAGCTGCAGGTGGCGGCGAGACAGCATGTCGAGCACCATAAAATCAACGGTTTATGGAACTACATGGATCACGCGCAGTTACGTCCGGCCAAACTGAAGCCGGATTTTTCAGACCCCCAGATTTACCGTATCGGCGACTATTACGCGCTGCGCTATGTTTTTAAAGATAGTAAGGATGAAAAGCCGTGCCCGATCGTGTTTTACATGACACCCCGGCGCCCCGGCGAATTTGTGGTCATTCACGTGGATGCGGGTAATGACTCGCTAATCCAGAATCTTGTCCGTGACAAGATTGCCCAACCCGTCAAGTTCGACGTGTTTCCGTCCGGTCGTTAATGTTCGCCGGCCCGTCCGCCGTTAGCCGGCATCTGCTGGCTAAAGTGCTTGTGACCATCGTCATTGTCTACTTGCTCTTTGGCGCGATCGCGGTGTTCTGGCTGCATGCCATCGACCAGGACCGGCACTCCGCAGAATCCTTAAACCGGATCAGCCAGTTGATTTCCTCAACCGTCTCCGCGCTGGAGAACATGTCGTCGAGTGCTGGTGATTCCGCAACGCACCGGGCGCTGGTCGTCGATGTCCTCGAGGTATTCTCGATTGAGCCGGATATTCTGTGTGTTGAAGTGGCCGAACAGAACAACGCCCTGGTGATCGCCCATTGGCCGGATCACCGCCGCTGCGAAGATATCCGGGATGCGACGAGGGTCACCGTGACGCTGGACAATCCCAGTACCTGGCAGCTGAACGTGGTGATCGGAAGCGAGCAGCTCCGGGCAGAACTGCTTTGGGAAACCAGGCACCGCATCATGCTGCTGCTGGGGTCACTGCTGGCGGTGTCCACCATATTGTTTGCCAGTTTCCGCTACTGGGTGGACCGTCCGATCAAACTCATCCTGGATGCGATCGAAGTCGAACGCGAGGACGGTGCGCATCAAACGCTGGAATACAACTCCCCGGATGAAATAGGGCAACTGGCCATGGCGATGAACATGCTGCTGGCCACCCTGGAGCAGCGGGATATCGCCCTGACCGAATACAAGCAGGCGCTGTCTTCGTCGTATCAAAAGCTGGAGGTCAGGGCAGAACAGCTGGCGCGGAGTGAATCCCTGTTTGTTGCGGCATTCGACAGTGCGCCCGTCGGCGTGGCCTTGCGTTCGAGCGACCCCGAAAACCCCCGATTCTTTCGGGTCAATGAGCAATTCTGCAAAATGCTCGGCTATTCTGCTGATGAATTGACGAACCTGAACGTGTGGAGCATCACGCCCAAGGACGAACTGGCAGAAGCCCGGCAGTACATCAGCTTCCTCGGAAACGGTTCCATCGGTCCTTATACGCGGGAGAAACGCTACCTGCGCAAGAACGGCACAGAGCTTTGGGCCAGCATCTCGGTCGCACCGGTGCTGGACGAAGACGGGGCGCTCGCCCATTTTGTGGCGATTATCATCGACATTTCTGCAGAGAAGAGCGCGCGGGCCGAGCGCGACTCCGTGCGCCGCCTGATCCAGGACCTGCTCGATTTCATGCCCGCCGAAGTCGCCGTTGTCGACAAAAACCGGCGGTTCCAGATCCGCAACAACAGCCACCGCAAAAATAACCCGCTTATGAACGATCTGGAGCTGGTGCCGATGACCGCTCCGGAAACCGTGGCGCTGATGTCGGGCCAGGTCATGCAGCGGGAGGAGGTGGATGAAGGCCCTGAGGGCCTGAGATATGCGCTGGCCCAGCGTTTCCCGCTGCGGAACCAGATGGGTGAACTTTACGGACATGGCCTGATCCGCACCGACATTACCGGACTCAAGCATGCCGAGCTGCAGTTACGCCAGACCGAAGCCTGGTACCGGGAGATTTTTCAACTGGCACCGGAAGGCATGCTCATCATTGACGATAACGGCGTGATCCATCTGGCCAACGACGGCGTTAAGGATCTGCTGGGATACCGGGACGATGAAATGCAGGGCAAGACTGTGGCCGATCTGGTGCCCGAGCATTTCCGCGAGGAGCAGAGCCGGCATTTCAAGTCATTCCTCAATGCGCCGCCGGATTTTTTGCTCAAGCACGAGGTCATGGCGTTGAGGCGCGGCGGAGGAAATTTTCCTGTAGAGATCAAGCTTCGGCGCCTGCCCAAGCTGCCCGACCGTCCGCAGTTCGTCAGCGTCGCGGTGCGCAGCCTGGTCGCCCAGCGCGAAATGCAGAAAGTCACGCGCGAGGCGCGCAAGCTGGCTGAACAGGCGGCGCGCGCGAAGTCGGATTTCCTCGCCAACATGAGCCACGAGATTCGCACGCCACTCAATGCCATCATCGGCATGTCCCGGCTGGCGATGGATCAGTCCTCGAACAGCCGGCAGCGCGATCAGCTTTCCAAGGTTCTGGTTTCCGCCCGTCATCTGCTCGGCGTTGTCGGCGACATTCTCGACGTCTCGAAAATCGAGGCGGGCAAAGTGGTGCTCGAGGAAATCGAATTCGCGATCGACAAGGTTCTTGCGGATTCCGCCACCATGGTTGCCCAGCAGTGCTCGGCGAAGGGGCTGGAGCTGATACTCAACGTGGATCCCGCGATTCCGAGGCGGGTACTCGGCGATCCCCTGCGGCTGTCCCAGGTCATCGCGAACTACACCAACAATGCGCTGAAATTCACCGAGCACGGGGAAATCGAGATCTGCGCCGAGCTGCTGCGCAAGGACGATGCCGAGGTTCTGATCAAGCTCTCCGTCCGTGATACCGGCATCGGCATGACGCACGAACAGATCGCCCGGCTGTTCCAGAGTTTTCAGCAGGCCGATCCGTCCATTTCCCGGCGTTACGGCGGCACCGGTCTGGGGCTGTCCATTTGCAAGCGCTTGTCAGCCATGATGGGCGGCGAGGTCGGTGTGGACAGCGAAATCGGCCATGGCTCGACATTCTGGTTTACGGTCAAACTGAAGGTGCCGGAACAATTGTCGGCGCCGGTGCACAAGGCCAATCCGCAGGGCCGCAGAGTGCTGGTGGTCGACGATAACCCGACTGTCAGGCGGGTTCTGCTGCAGATGTTGCGCGGCTTCGGTCTGATCGTCGACGAAGCGCGGTCGGGCATCCAGGCCATCGAGCAATGTCTCGCGGCGCACCAGCAGGGGTACCCCTACGATGTCGCCTTCATCGACCTGATGATGGCTGGCATCGACGGTATCGAGGTTATCAGAAGGCTGCACTCGCAAGTGCCGTCTCAACCGAGGCTGGTCGCGGTTTCGGGTTTCATGAGCGGCCCCCTGCACAAGCAGGCGGAAATTGCCGGTGCGCAAAGGGTGATGCAGAAGCCGCTGCATCCTTCAGCGTTGCTGGAAACAGTGACCGAACTGGTAGGGGACGAAGCCGCTTCGTTCGAGCCCGGCCGTTTTGTTTCCAGATCCAAGCCCAAACATTTGAACGGCGTCAGCATTCTGCTGGTGGAAGACAACGTGCTGAATCAGGAGGTGGCCGCCGCTTTCCTCGAGGATTGGGGCTGCAGGGTCAGTCTGGCCGGTGACGGCGCGCAGGCGCTGCACCTTGTCCAGGAAAACAGCTACGACTTGGTGCTGATGGACATGCAGATGCCGCTGATGGACGGGCTGGAGGGCACGCGCGCGATCCGCGCCATTGAGCGGCTGGCCGATCTGCCGATTGTTGCGATGACCGCCAATGCCATGCCGCGTGACCGTGAACGCTGTATCGAAGCGGGCATGAATGATCATATTTCCAAACCGATTGACCCCGATCGGCTGCTGAAAGTAATCCTGCAGTGGCTGTCGCGCGCACCGCTCCCCGAAGACGAGTCTCCGGCAACGTCCGTGCCGAGGCCCAGCATTCAAATCGAGGGGATCGATACCGATTCCGGAATGAATCGCGTGCTGGATAATGCGGATCTGTACCAGTCCATGCTCAGGCGATTTGTCGAACACGCAGCGGAATTCGCGGTTGAGTCAGAAAAAGCGCTTCACGAACAGGACTGGCCGTTTCTGGAGCGTCTGGCCCATACCCTGAAAAGCACGGCGTTATTGATTGGTGCAGACGAGGTCACTCATGTAGCGGTCAGTCTTGAGTCCGCTTTACACGAGAAAGCCGATGCGTACCTGATCGGAGGGCTGACGCTGGGGGCCCGTCAGGCCGTCCACAAGGCGGCAGCGGCCATCCGCGCCTGGCTTGATCAGCATCGTGTCGATGCCGTCGAAATTGAACCGCATGGCGGCGGCGGCGCGCAACTCATCCAGGAATTGCGCGAATACCTGCTGCATGATGACGCGCGGACCCTGCGACTTTGCCGTGACCATGGCGCAGCGCTGGCCGCTGTTCTGGGACCGCAGTTTGAACCGGTCAGGGCTGCAGTTGAGCGTTTTGATTTTGCCGCGGCTCTGGGTCTGCTGGATGAGCGGCAGGATGACTCTGATGGTGTTTTGGATGACGAGAATAAAGAAAGGCTTAGGGCTGAATGATGATTGAAGATTTTATCGATACAAACTCAAGTAACACACTGATCCTGGTGGTGGATGACAGCCCGGATTCGCTGGAACTGATCAGCACCGAGCTGATGAAATACTACGAAGTGCATGTGGCGACCGACGGAGCCCGCTGTCTTGAGCTCGCTCGCCGTGTCCGGCGGCCGGATCTGATCCTGCTTGATGTGATGATGCCCGGCATGGACGGCTACGAAGTCTGCCGCAGACTGAAGGCAAATCCGGATACCGCGGACATTCCGGTGCTGTTTCTCAGCGGCAAGGCCGCGTCGGATGACGAGCGTATCGGCCTGGAGATCGGCGCAGAGGACTATCTGGCCAAGCCGGTCAACCCGGCGGTCATGCTCGCCCGCATACGCGCGCATCTCCGGCTGAAGGCGGCGGCAGACTACCTGCGTGATCAGAATTCGTTTCTGGAACGTGAAGTCGCGCGGCGGGTACGCGAGATCTCGGCAGTCCAGGACATCACGATTTATGCCATGGCGACGCTGGCCGAGACCCGCGACAATGAAACCGGAAACCACATCCGGCGCACGCAGAATTACGTCATTTCGCTGGCCACCAAGCTGGCCGAAAGCCCGAAGTACGCAGCACAGCTGCCGCGCCAGGAGATTGAACTGCTGTACAAATCCGCGCCGCTGCACGACATCGGCAAGATCGGCATTCCCGATCGCATCCTGCTCAAGCCGGGACGGCTGACGCCGGAAGAGTTTGACATCATGAAAACCCATGCGGCGATCGGCAGGGATTCGATCGAAGCCGCCGAAACGCTGGTCTCGATGCCGGATTCCTTTTTGCGTTTTGCCAAGGAAATCGCCGGCTCTCATCATGAAAAATGGGACGGCAGCGGTTATCCCGAGGGTCTTGCCGAAGAGGCCATTCCCCTGTCTGCGCGATTGATGGCGCTGGCCGACGTCTATGATGCGCTGATCAGCAAAAGGGTCTACAAGGAAGCCTTTACCCATGAGGTAGCCCGAAACATCATCCTTCAGGGCCGCGGCACGCATTTTGATCCCGCGGTGATCGATGCGTTTATCGCGGTGGAGCAGGATTTCATCGACATTGCCAAGCGGTTTTCCGACGGAGATACTGAACCGACGGAAACCCCGGCGGGGTCGGTGGTGCAGTGAGTTTCATCCGCGCAAGACCCAGTGCCTGAAAGGATTCCCCCTGCCAACAACCGAACAGGGAGTGGTTACGCAAAATGACTGAGACCGATGCATCAGGCAATGCCGCGCAAGTCAGTGTGCTGGTGGTCGAGGATGACATGCTGGTGCGCAAGTTGATTGCGCTGCAGTTGCTGGATCTTCCGATCGACGTCTTCGAGGCTTCCAATGCCGCGGACGCGCTCGCGATCTGCGCGCGTCGGGCGCCGGCGCTGGCGCTGGTTGACATGGGATTGCCCGACATGAGCGGCGCCGAACTCTGTGCCGAGATCCGGCGCCTGTATCCGGGAACTCCGGTGTGCATTGTTTCCGGTGCAACAGGCGCCGCGGACCGGCGCGAGGCGGTACAGGCGGGGTGCGCCGAATACCTTGTCAAGCCATTTGCAGCTCAAGACCTGAAGGCGCTGGTTAACCGGATGCTGGTCAAGCCTGCAGGCTGATTGCGCCGGCTGCGCGGTTAGTACTGGCTGACGATCTGCACGATCGGTTGCAGAGCATATCCCTGGTTGCGGCGGGTCATGATCAGTTTATCCGGCGCTCCGGCCGTCGAGAGCTTCTTGCGGATTCTCGTCATGTGAACGTCGAGGGCACGGGTGCTCGGATCCCAGCCGGTTCCGAATAACTCTCGTGACAGCGCATCGCGCAACAGCGTCCTGCCCGGATATTGCAACAGGCGGGCTAGTATCTGCATCTCCAGTTCGGTGAATTCGGATTGACCGCCCTTCCCGGTAGCGGTGCGCGTCCGGAAATCGACATGAACGCTGCCGACCCAATAGCCTTTGATCGCTTTGTCATCGTCCGTTGACGACTGGTGACGGCGCATGACGCTGCGGATTCGCGCGGACAGTTCCTCAAAAGCGATGGGTTTTCGCTGATAGTCATCCGCCCCCGCATTCAGGCCTTCGGCGACTGTGGTGGAATCGCAATAACCGGAAATGATGATGATCGGGAGGGCGGATATCATCCGCGCCTGCCGGATCAGATCGATACCGTTTTCGTCGCCCAGTCCGATGTCCACGAGCAGCAGATGCAGACGGTTGGCTTCGATCTGCTCGAGGACCTGATGGCTCCTGGTAAAGGGGATCGGCCGCAGGCCGGCGCCGAGAAGGTGGCGGCAGACAACTTCGCGCACCGCGGCGTCATCTTCAATCACGCCAACATTGAGGATGCCGTTGGGGGAGGGATTGGTCTGCATCGCCGCGGTCGGGGAAGCGTGTTTTTCGGGCTGGGAATACATACTAAACTCTTTTATTTGCAAAACTGATAAAATATGATAAATTAGAAATGTCGGACAATGTTAAACAATATTAAGTGTTCTCGGTGATCCGCGCAAGCGGCCAGTTTTACAGCGGGAACGAACTGCATCCTGATCAGGCCCTGACAAAAGATCTATTGTTGTGAAATCGAACGGAAAAATGACGCTCACCGAGACTGCAAGGCATCGCACTGTCGTCGCCCGACTGGCGGCGACGGTCAGTCATGACCTGGGCAATATCCTGACCCTGCTGCACGCCGGGCATGGAGCATCCACGGCAGAATCAACGTTCGCCCGGGAAGGGGTTGCCCGCCTCGAAATTTTCAGCGATGTCATTGCTGCACTCGACCGCGGCAGCCCCGTGGACGAAGTCACGTCGCCGTTGAAACCGGCAGTTTTTGATGCGATCAAAGCGATCCGGGGCGGGATCGACGTTGATCTGATTGTTGACGAAAGCGGTCCCGGTGCCGTTCCGGAATGCAATATTCCCGGAGCCCAGCTCACCGCGGCAGTTTATGCCGCTCTGGACGCCGCAGCCCGGGCCGCACGCGCCCGTTATCCGGTACGGATCGGTTGGCTTGAAGATGCCTGTTTCGCCGGCATCCGCATCGACGTGCCCGCGGCCATGGGCATGAGCAGTTTCGAGAGCATGGAGTCGCCGGGGAAGAGTTGTCGTTTCGGCCTCGAGCAGGCGCTGGCGCTGGCCCACAAGTTTGGCGGTTACGGCCTGTATGAACTCACTGAAAACGCCAGCCATGTCGAATTGCGCTGGCGCAAGGCTTGCGGTACTCCGTTCCAGCCGAGCGGAGCGGTCACATGGTTCGGTCCGGCGGCAACCGATGTGACGGCGATGGTTCCTGCGGTGGCGGCCTGGCCGCGCTGCAGCGAGCCGCACATGCTGCTCGGCGACGCGCAAAGCATTCCGCGAGCAGTGCTTGGACTCGTCACCCCCGACTGGAATAACCGGCCCGTGCTGGAGAGCCTTCGCTGGATCATGGCTGCCGGTGGTGTTGTGCTACCGCTGGTGACTGACCTTGATGCAGAAACCTTCATCACCGAGGAATTCGGTGCTGATTGCCCCCGGATACGCTGGCCCGTCGAAATGAAAAGCCTGTCCGAATGGGCGGCCCGGCTGAATAATAATGAATACCACCCGCAACGGACTTTGCAAGATAAAATATGAAGGATTCCAAATGAACGCGCAAATGAACACGGGCGTGGCTGCTTTGCACAAATATTTCCAGAATGAAACGCCGCTGGTCGACAACCGTCTGTTGATCCTTGACGATGACAAGTCAGTCGCGGATCTGCTGCAGCGTAAAGCAGAGACCAAGGGCCTGATTGCCTTTACGGTGCACAACCTGGATCGTTTTCGTGAAGAATATTTTCGCCTCAAACCCTCGTTGCTGATCCTGGACGTCATACTCGGTGATGATGACGTGCTGCCGGTGATCGAATTCCTGGGCAAAGTCCACGATAAATGCCCGATTTTTTTCCTCTCCAGCTATCACCAATTGATGATGCGGAGGGTCGCCGCAAATGCCCGGGGGAACGGATTGATGATCGTCGGCGCCTTTCAGAAAAAGGGTGCCGGCATCACGCAGCTCATGGACAATCTCGACAAATACACGCTGTGCTGAATATGGCATGACCCACCCCGTCCGTCCGCCCCGACACCCAGGGCCCGGAGCAGATTTGCCGCTGGTCATCGGACTGACGGGCGTTGCACTCGGATGCGCCATGCTATGGGCCCCGGCCATCCACCCGCTGGTGGGGGCCGTACTGGTTGCTGCGGGCGCAGCTGCGGCCGGATGGTGGCAGGCCCGGCGGGGATGGTCTGCCCCACTTGAAGAAATCATCGGGCAAACCATGCGCATCGGCGAGGGAGTGCTAACCCCGCTGCCGGTGCAAGGCACTCCAGGGCCTCTGCAACCGCTGGCCGCCGCAGTCAATACCCTGTCCTCCCGTCTGCAGCACATCTTTGCCACCGAGAGCGAACGGGCTGAAAAATTACGGCGCGAGGCGCTGACCGACCCGCTGTCCCAGTTGGCCAACCGGCGCGGTTTCCTGCTGGCCTATTCCAATCAGCTCGAAAATCAACGCGATGTGAACGGCGGGATGATGATCATGCTGGTCATCGATCATCTGGCTGATTTCAATGCGCTTGAGGGTTTTGCTGCCGGTGACTCGCTGATCGTGGCAGTGACCGGCGTATTGCAGTCCACCTTGCCCGCTGAAGCCCTTGTCGGCCGTCTGGGCGGCGGGACTTTCATTGCTGCCATGCGCTCCACGTCGGCATCCCGGTCGTCAACGCAGGCGTTGACTCTGGTGGAAGGCGTTCGCGCCATGCTTGCGCGGCGGTATCCGGCGCAACTGAGCTGCCATGCCGGTGCCGTGCTGTTTGAAGGCCAGGCGCCCGCTGTAGGCGCGCTACTCAGCAACGCAGATCTGGCGCTGACGGTGGCCCGTGCGCACCGTCAGCCGGTCGAGTTGGCGATGCACAGCAATGAGTCCGCCTTTCCGATGGGCGCCGGCGCCTGGCGTGGCGCGCTGCAGTCTGCGCTATCCGGGCAGGGTATCCGTCTGGCGATGCAACCAGTGGTGGACCTCGGCAATGGTCGCTGGCTGCAGGCCGAATTGTTTACCCGGCTGACCTTGCCCGACGGCAGCGAAGCGCCGGCGCGGCAGTTCATGCCGATGGCGGCGCGGCACCAGCTGGTTGCCGCCTTCGACCGTCACGTCATTGCTTCGCTGGTGGCGCATGCCGCCGTCCCTGCCGATATCCGCGATGGTGCGCGAATGGTGGTGAATCTGGGAGCGCAGTCGCTGGATTCGCCGGGTCTGGTGCACGCACTGGAGGGCTTGCTTGCCCGGCCTGTGCTCAGCGGGCGGCTGGCCTTCGAGTTCACCGAGAGCGTGCTGGTGTCCCACGCCGCAGAACTGCGGGCACTCATCCCGCTGTTTCCTGCCAGCGGTGCCCATTGGGGCATCGACCATTTCGGCATCGAGGCGCAGTGGCTGGAACATCTGGTGCAGTGGCGCCCGGATTACATCAAGCTCGCCGGCAATTACCTGAACAACCTGGGCGACCAGGAATCCGGCCGCTTCTGCATTTCCGCGGTGGTGCGCACCGCGGAAGTGCTGGGTATCGCGGTGTACGCGTCCATGGTTGAAGACCCGAAACTGCTGCCCATCCTCGCCGATTGCGGCGTGCGTGGCGCCCAGGGCTACGCCTTGCGCGCGCCGGAACTGCTCTCGGCCGGCTAGCGCGCATTCTCGCGTATCCGGGCGACCCGGACTGCGGGCTTTGCTTGCGGCATTCCGGTCGCCGCATGGTCCGGCACCCTGACGGCGCTACCGTGCTGCCGGCTCTTCCCCCAAAGCCCCAAAGCTCCAAAGCTCCAAAGCCCCAAAGCCCCA